>Ga0172381_10005990_pt1 | contig 12240 bp, 19 predicted proteins | sample Leawel6488metaG_FD_119754 | JGI IMG/M metagenome (GOLD analysis project Ga0172381, IMG submission 119754) | Leachate microbial communities from a municipal landfill in Southern Ontario, Canada - Leachate well 64-88 metaG | ecosystem: Engineered > Solid waste > Landfill > Unclassified | place...
CCTTTATAAGAATATGGGAAGGGAAAACTACACCCACCAAACACAATTATGTGTATGGTGGGTACTTTGTTTATTAGTCTTGACTATGCACCCTCATACGTCCAAGTTCCATATGAATCTATAGACCACCACTTAGCACCATCGCAGAAAAGTGTGAGGCAGTCGCCAATTGCTATTGCTGCTGCATACTTACCACCTGGGAGATCTGTTCCTTGTAGGTTTATTACCTCTGATTCATTAGGATCAATCCTGGGAGCCTGTGTAGCCACTGTCTGAACTATGAACTTGTAAAATACACGCTCATTGCTCAAAACAGCCGGCAGCGTAACCACGTCATTTGAATTTAGCAAAACTATTGACCCAGTTTGGGCAACTGTAAGTACTGTGTCCACGTCTCCGTCTACAATTGCAATTCCTGAATTTACAGTATTTGCATTTACGTAATTTACGTTAGCAGTAGTAGCTGCCAACGTTCCCATGTGTCCTGTTGTGGCACTTAGCGTGGTTATGGTTCCTGTGGTAGAACCAAGCGTTGTTATGGTTCCAGTTGTCGAGCCCAGTGTCGTAATTGTTCCGGTCGTTGCAGTAAGCGTTGTAACATCCCCAGTGGTTGCTGTAAGTGCTGTGGCACTGACCGCAGGAGTACTCAGGCTCTGAACCTTAAGATCATCACTTTTAATCATTTCATATCCCTTTCAAAGTATTTATTTTATATTCCCAACAATTATTTTTATAACCTCAGGCGAACGAGCCGCCACACCTTTTCGTAGATAATGGCTTTCGCCACCAAACGGGTGCAAATACCCTGTATTCTCGTGCTGTTCAAGAGCATACGGGGTTGTGAATCCTATTACTGCCCTGTGCTTCCCCTTAACGTTAGTACGTTCTCGCTGCATTGCTATCTCTGTATCCCATCTTCTATATAAATCATCTATTTCTGAGTTGGATACAGACTCTTCCCCATCTCTATTAGTATTACTAAAAAGAGGTGGGGGTGTTTGCTTGCCCTTTGCCACAACATACCCAGATCCACTAAGGTTTCCTGTATCAACTGGAACGAAAGAACGCCCACCTTCGAGCACTGCATCGGCGGCTTCGTTTGTCCCCTGCGTAGCTTCTCTTTTTACCCTTTCTACAACCTTCTGTAAATTAGATAAAACATTAGAAATTCCAGTTATCTTTACGCTCACAGTATGTACCTTTTTGTTGGTGTCTCATTCCTCACAGACGGGACTTCTTCCACTTTAATAATTGGAAAAGCACCTTCAACAGAAAGTGGATAAGTTCTAAGGCTCTCAGATATCGAAGTGATTGTACCAAGATAAAGATAACCGTTTTCAACCAAATCAGATTCACACCATACCTTTGCATTAGTAACGTGCTCACTACCTGACGTGTCAACTAATAGTTCTGTGTATGTCTCCCATCTTACAGAAATTTCCGCCGGAGCAGCAAATGTTTCACCCCCACTTCCATCCGGTGTAGGACTTCCCCAATATACGGCAGTCTGCTTATACCACTTCTTATGAATCATTAGTCCACATTCTCTAAGAACGCCCTACGTTTAGGAAGTGCTGCCTGTTTTACTTTTCCTGTTGGGTCAAGCATAATTGCCACATCAAGAAAAGATTTAACAGTTTTTTCCTCCTCCGCATCGCCTATTTTTTCACGAAAAGCTTTCGGCTCTGTAATAGAAGCAAAATAGGCAGACATATAAAGCGTTATGTCATCTCTAACAGCATCATCTATGGCTGTTGTGCCTAACGCACCGTTAACAAACGATGTGGCTATTGCTATGTATGTAGAAAAATCGGTTATATCTGTATTATCAGCACCACCGAATATTTCTAAAACCTCTGAGGACAAAACAGCCATATTAGCATCCTATTATAAAACTTTCCCAATAACAGCGATAAGAACCGCAGTAACCACCAAGCCTACCCCACCAAATACAATCTTCTCGAGTAATGCTATTTTTGAAGAGTGGCTGTATAATACCTTTTCCCACCCCAAAATAACATCTATCTTTTCTTCTATATTTTTTACTATTTCCATAACGCTACGAGATTCATTTGGCATCGTAAACCCTTATCTGTTAGTAATAAACAAGTTGTTTTTCTTTATTAGTCAACGCTATTCAGCACCATGTTCAGAGTTACAGTTTTGTCTGTTGTCCCTGCATTTGCTGTCTGAATGTAAGCAACCGTGCCAGATGCAAGTGGGTTTGTGTAATTAATCCCGTCATACCACACAAAGCCATAGCCAGCCTCAACCCTAACTGAAAAAAGCTCTGCCGCAGCTGCTGAATAAAAAGACATCTGGCACTCGTTATCACATGCAATTGCAAGTGCTTTAAGATTATCACCAATAAAATCAACATCAATCACGGCTTCTTTTGCCACGGTAACAGCCGCATCCCCTGCCGGAAGGTCTTCGCCGTCCTCTGATGTAAATGTTATGGTTGTTTCAGTTGTTTCTGTAACTGTCGCATTTCGCTTATACCCACCTGTGTAAAATATACTAATAGTATCAGAGGTGGTAATGTCGTGCGAAGCGACCGTGATAACACCGTCATCTGCATCGGTTCGTGTTGTGAGCACACCAGCAATGCATGCGTCCGCAGTGGTCTGCTCTGACTTGCCGGACTCATCTGTGATTGTTATTGCGCCGCGCTGGGGTGTCAATCCGTTTGCCGTGAATGACGTGCTTATTGTTGCTGTAGCCATTTATTAGTCCTTTTTAATAGTACAATCAATAATTAGTAAAATAAGGGAGATACACAAAATAAATAAAAAGGAATTCATTATTTCCTTCTGCCTACCAACCACTCCCCATCGCCCTTTACATCTATGTAACCAATTTTTAATTTTTTTGTATCTGGATCCCGATACTTTCCGTAAATCCTACAATCTTTGGCAACCTCTGTTTTCTCGCCCTTCTCAATATCTATCTTCGAATACCAAAAAGAACAACTACTTAGAAGCAGACTCATTACCAGTATCAGTAATATCCTTAAGGTCATCCCAATCGACTTTTGTATTGTCTTCAAGGTCTATAACCTCCGTTTTCTGGTCTTTGATAAATTTTAGAAAATAGTAAAAACATTTTCCACATAACTCTGCAAGAAACCCAAGCAATGTAGACATGATAATTACCCTTCTTTGGTTTCTTCTACAACCTCCGTAGAATCGGCTTTAATCTCTGCAGCATTAACTTTGTTGAGTACTTTTACAAGATACTCTGCCACATCATCCACCTTTGCAAGCGTGGGGTTGGTTGTATCGTCATCTATGTTCTTTTCAATCGCTTCAACAGCCTTAAGCAAGGTTTCTTTGTTGGTGCTCCAAAAAGTCTGTGCTTCGTTATATTTAGCAAAAACACGCCCAAGCGCATAGATACAAATAGCAGCTATTGTGGCAACCGCAGCATCCGTATTCATGATTGCTATGACATATTCCATAATATTCTCCTTTATTACTTCTTTTTATTATTGGAAAGAGTTTCTTCAATAACCTCACTCATTTTATCTTTCAATTTGCCCAATCCTATATGACCTGGAACACGCTTGTCCTTAAGAATTATATCAGCCATTCCCCATAATATCTTTCGGTTAGCCTCAATCGGTTCCATTTTCTGGAACTCCCCGTATGTGATTCCTTTGCAAAGAACTTTTGCGCTCTTCTCCACCTCATCCATCGGCTTTATTACAATCTCTGTGCTTGTCTCTTCTACGTTGACTGGAGTAACAGGCTCTTCTATTACTGGGGTAGGTGCCGCCTCTACTTCAAACTCTTTTACCTCTTTGGTTTGCTTTTCATTTATCTTTGCCGGAATGGTAACTAAAACTTCATCTGCAATCTGCCTAAACATGTTCGGGAACTTCTTTTCAAGATCCTTTTCAGATTTTACAACGTCCCCCACATTATACAGTTTACCGTTATGCGAATATTGCCCTGCTATAACTTTATACTTCATATTTCCCTCCGAAAATAATGGCACGGGAAGCCCCAACGATCTACATTGTTCTCGCTTGATGGACTTCCCGATGCCGAATTCATTATGACATTACTACAATACCCTTGTAACCACCCTGTGTTGCACGAATACGCGGAACGCTGATAGTCATCAGACGGAAGTGATGGCTCGCGCGGCTGTGTGTCTGCCACTGAACAAGCTGCATTTCCATACCTGTTATGAGTTCAATAGTTGACCTGTCCTTGTATATCATAGCAACAGTGTCAGCTGGCATTTTATCTGCAACAACGATTTCGTCAATACCTTCGATGTCAAGAATAGTCTGGCGAAGTGTCTTGTTTGCTGTTGAATCGAATATCCTGTCAAGAACAACATCATATTCCGTTGGGATTATGAGCATATAACGCCCAAAAGCCTTCTGTTCAATAAGCTTTGTTTTCATGGTAAGAACATCAGCTCTGATATCCGCTGCGGTTTTGTCAGTCTCGCCCCAATTCTTGTCAGAGTTACCAAAATCTACAGCAACCTTATTCGGGGTATCTACTATACCATAGAGAGTCCCACCGCCATAGGTATAAGAAGAAACGCCGTTAATTACCATGTCTTCAATCTTCTGATCAATACTGTTTCTTCCCTGTTCGAGAATGGTTGTGTCCAGAGGAATACCATTATTACGACTTTCCTGAAGCTTACGGTCGTTGATGTACATGTCCTCAACAAGCATCGGGAGGGGAATTGAGTTCAGTTCATATACCGGAGTATCTGCCTGCCCCTGTGTATCTGGATTCATGGTAAGAATCGGTGCGCCTACATCGTTTATTGTCTCCCATTCATACTTCATTACGGCATACCCGTTGATGCTCTTTGTAAGCCCTGAACGAACCAAAGCACTGGTTACCTGAAGCCTATCACGCCTTTCAGGAAGAAGAACAGTATCAAGCATTTCCCATTCGTCTTTACGAAGAGTGGCTGTGGTGTTCACCTGAATAACATCTTTTCCGTCCGCTGAATTAATCCATACCTTACCGTCATAGATAAAAGGACGAGCTTCGTTTACACGAAACCCACCACCCATGACTTCTGCTGCATTAATAACTTTAGTAACTTCCATATCAATATATCCTTTCAAATTAATTAGCGTACACGAATAGTAAGTCTTGCGTTAGTCCCAGATGTGTTATTGACAGCCTCAGTCGCAAACCCAATTACATTGCCAGTCTGAATGCTAACATCGGCACTGCCGTCCTCATCCACTGCCTGAACCGCATACTTCTGCAGTGCACCAAGCCCATTAGACACAAGAGCATCACCAATTCCAACATTGTTGCCTGTCTCAAGGAGTGCATAAATAACATCACCACCCTGTGCGTGAACATAGAAAACCCTGTTCGTGGCAGAATAATCAGTGCTTACTGTGTTACCCTGAAAACTATCCTCTATCGCAAACAACGGAGCCGCAACACCATTCTCTGTTCCATGCGGATCAACACCGCTATCCGAGGATTCCATAATCAACATTCCTGGAGTTATGGTTGCGCCAGCCACGCCTTCCAGAGTAGGGACTTCCCGATTTGAAAGAAAAATCTGATTTGCCATTTCTTAATTCCTTATATAAAAGTTTAATGTAATTACTTAGCACCTAAAGGAGATGGCTTGTTGTCCTGGTGCGTTGCCACACCAACAACTCTGCCAGAAAAATCAGCAACTGCATTAACACACAGTTTGCTAAGTTTTGCAAGTTCATCCAAGCTTCTGCCTTTTAACTCATCTTTGGTGAATTCACTATTCTCGTTTGTTACGATTGTCTCAATAAGAGCCTCTTTCTTCTCGTTGAACAATTTAAGTGCTTCCTGAACCATAGCGTCATCCAAAGCATTGGTTTTTACTTCCTCAACAACCTCTTCTTTTACCTCTTCAACAACGTCTGCCTTTTCCTCGATTACCTCTTCGGGTTCTGCCTCTTCCGCAACCGCTTCCTTTTCCGGAGTGATTGCATCTACGATCGCATTCATTTCCATCCCAAGAAGTGCTGCTTTCTGGTCTTCCGAAGCAAGTCCGTTCTCAATAAGTTTATCTACAAACTTTTGAATATCCATTTGCTCAGTACCTTTCTGATTTTTAATACACTCTTTAGAATCTTCATTGGATGGGATGCGACCATCTAACTCCAATTCATCCACCTTATCAAATCTAATAACCCCGTCTACTATTTCATAGGGAACTGTCATTTCATTATTAATTATGCTAATTTTTGCGTAATTTGTACCAACTTTTTTAACAATTATGTCAGATTTTTTAATATTTTTTACATTTTTCGTAAAATAAGAAATGAGTTCCTTTTCTACATCTATTTTTTCTGCCTTATTCAGAGTTACACTAAAGCCCAGTTCTTTACAAATATTCCTGATAAAAGAAAGAACCTTGTCCCCGTTCTCACTATTGAGAAACAAGCCAACCCCATCCGCCTGTGTACAAGCCCCAGTAGTATTTGGCAGAAGCGCAAGGTGTTCCGGTCTAAAATTCCTTGCTATCCCATTGTACTCTTTACCATTCTGTGTACCAGAACTTTGCTCTATTTCAACATATAATCCGGTAGAAACGTCCATCATCACATTCGATTTAATCATAGAATACGTTGTCGGATCCTTTTTCTTAATTGCTTCCACATCCACCCACACCTCACTTTTAAGCTTTCCTTCTTCATACTTGCTATTGAAAAGCATACCAACTTTGTACTTTTCGTAACTTTCCGGACTGTTAGCTTTTCCGGCATTTGGATGATTAAGCGTTACAGGAACGCCGTCCCATGAAGACGCCGTCTTAGCCAGCTCCTCATCCGGATACAACAAACCGTTCATGACGCAGTCTTTTACTGCCATGACAACAGGTATTACGAAATACGTAATCCCATCGAGCTTCTCTTCCCTTAGTATCTCGTTCCTTACGAGGAAAGAAGAGAGCGTCTGTACATTATTTGAATCCATATAATCTCCTAAATAGAATTTTTAATTGTTGCAGGAAGTGCTATACAACGGCATCTTGGGTGGACTGGAATCATCCCAATTATTTCAGACATGGGATATATCTTACCATTCCTTGGCGCACAAATTGGACACACCCTATCATCTTGGGCGGTTCTCCATTCGGCTTCTATTGAAGCCTCTTCTACCCCACTTGCGATAAATAACGATACCATTGCCACATGATGCGCTTTCACAGTCTCGGTAGAAGCGACCGTGTCCCCACGAACCTTATATACATCAACCCTCTCATTAATGCTTTTTGCAAGCTCCTTGGAAGACAAGCCCTTCAATAATCCATCGGACAATGTTCTCCTAACATCTTGCTCCATATCTGCATTTATTTTGCGATAATCGTTCCTCGTTTGGGTTCTGGTTAATCCCAGCATGTCAGCGAACTTCCCTACAACTCCCGTAAGAATGCCAGCGGAAAGGGCAAACATTATTGATTGTGTCGATACATCTGGTATTTCTTCCTGTGGGTAATTCTGCTTCTTCAACTCAACAACTGCCCTTGATTTTCCCTTTATAAAAGCCTCATCAACATATCTATCTGTCCACATTGTGTCTATATAATTATTCGCTTTTTCCAACAAAAACATAATGCCTATTGACGCCAACCATGCCGTAAACTTGTCAACTTTCTCAGACACAGGCTTATCAGCCAGTTCCCTTTCCTGAAAATAATCTTGATTAGTAATCGGATTTATTCCAAAAACATCCCTATCAACTATATTATAATACACAGCTTTTTTTATGGAATCGAACCTCTTTCTTGAATCCATAGCAAATGCTTTTCTAAGTAATGTTGTCCTTGTCGGGTCAAGTTGTCTACTGGATGTCATTCTCTTCCTTCATCTGGGCAGAAGTTTCTGTGTCTACTGAAACATCCTCATACGCAATATACTCTTTCTTGTTCTCTTCCACTTTAGCCAGTGTTGCCTCTACTTCTTCCGGTGTAAAATAAAACGCCTTTTCAAGTATCTTTTCGAGAGGCATTATATTATCTGCGTACATAGCCTCTGAGAGCCTTACTATCGACTCGGTTATCTGTCTGCCTACATCTGCCTTGTCTTTATCTGTCGGGGTCTGCAAATCCTTCCATTCAATAAAGTACCCGTTACTTGGGGCAGGAAGAACCCCAACCTCTATCATCCTATCAATGAACGGCTTTAGCAGAAATGGTGTAACATACGTCTTTTGCCTTGCGGTAACCCTATCAAGAAAATTGCCGCTATCCTGTGTGCTTGCCAACTCCCCTAATTCAGAACCAGAAAGAATCCTGCTTGGGATTCCAGTAGCGGCACTAATCAGCTTCAGCTGGGCATCTAAATGCGGCTGGGGATCTGCCATTCCCATTGGGATGGCTGTTATGTCAAGCCCCTCTCCCAAAAGAACACGCTTTTGATTATTAATAAAGTCCGTAATATCATCACGGAGAATTGCTTTATCCTCATCTGTAAGGCGCGCGTCTGGGTCTATTGAAATGTTTAGTCCAGGGTTAGAACCTCGCCAGAACATTTCCCCACTTGAAGCAGATATTTTTTCAATATCCATAAGATGGTTGTATACGTTTTCCATTCTGGGAGTACCATAAAAATCGCTCTCGTAACGCTTTTCAGCTGCATGAAATATTCTGGATGGGTGTACATCTATTTCTTTTGTATCATCCCCAACCTGAACTTCTATCTTATACATCTTTGGCATACCATAGTCTGGCGAAGTGGGGTTTGTCTCCCATTCATTAATAACAACATGATCTTCGCTGAAGGGCTGTAAATACATAAGTTTCTTGGCTTTCACAACGGGCGCACTTAGCGGTTGCCCATCACCAAATCCCATTACCATCACACCAAACGCACCGATACCACTAAGGACATCAAGCCTATGCAGATAACTATACAGATTCATGTTCTCAACCAATTCGGCAGCGGCTTTCTCAAAAACAGTATCCTGTAGAGGAGTAGCAACTTCTTTTATAATGGGAGAAGCCCTCCAACACGCATCCGGAAAGGCAGAAACTACAGTAGTGGCAATACCGAGCCGCTTAAACTTCGCATTATAATCCTCAAAAGTTATATCTTTAGGGTACCCAACAGCTGTATACACTTCCCGTTCATTGTCATATTGCATCCCAAGCCGTGAAAAAAACGAAGTGAATCTATTATAATTAGAATCCTTGTTTTCGACAACCTTTGCCTGTGTGTTTTGAACGGGCGTTGGTGTTTTGTATTTTCTTTTCTTTCTCATAATTTACCATGTCCCATGTATTTTAACAGTTGCACCACCACCTATAATTTCCGTAACAGCCCATACCATAGCATCCAGATTATCAGGCGAAGCCTGTCCATCGTCTGGACGATATGAGCACATTTGATCTTCTAATTCTGTGAATACATCTAAATGATGAACAACACCTTTTTCGTATAAATTGGCAACCGGCTCCGCCCTTTTCAATTTACCTTTGCTCGCGCGCACTTTCTTTACATTGAGATATGGGTTAGCCGCAAGAATATTCCCTTCCACCAAATCCCCACCGTTGTTCACTTCGCCAACAATACAAGAGCAATTATACTTCTTCCATAATTCATATACTTTATCCGACCATTCCTTAGGACTTGCCTTAAACGTGGCGTCCTCCAGAATATAAATTTCCTTATTTATACCCTCCCCAACAACCACAATGCCCGTTTTGTTGGACTCCCCTGTGCAAGTTACCGCAGGATCTACGCCGATAATTACACGCCTAAATGAGGGTGCTTTTTGAACCCTATACGCATCGATCATGCCCCGTTTCCATAAAGCACCTTCAAGATCATCAAGCCATTCCCCATCTAAAAACCTTCTTCTGTCTCTTTCTGGAAGGTTTTTAAGAAATGCGTCAATATAATCCTTGTCTATGTTCTCCGCATTGTCCACCGGATTCATGTTAAGATACGTATACATCGTATCTTTGACAGGAACATTCTGTATTGGATCTATGTGATTGATGAATAGTTTATATGCCCAATGGCTCTTTGTTGGTGGGTTGCAGTCATAAAAAACCCTATTCGTCAATTCATTCTTCTCTGCTAATCGAGACAATAATGTCGGGATTATGGAATACGATATTTCTGAAACTTCATTAAAATATATTGTAGAATATTCTGCACCCAAAATCTTTTCAACGCGCTTCTCGTCATCTACTCCGGAGAACCAAATTTCACTTCCATTGGGAAATTTTGCATACCAGTCGCTTTTATTTATGATAACCTCTATTCCCTGAAACGCCAATTCCAAAACTTTTGGCAATGTGTCCATAATAATAGTGGGCTTCAATGACGCAAGCGTCTTTCGCAAAATTAAATGGCGACTCTTGCATTTACATGCCCTATAACATATCTGCCAAATTGTTCCAAAAGTCTTGCCAGAACGAGAACCCCCAACATACAAAATATGCTTTGCCCCACTTTTAGTGGAGACTTCAAGTGCTTGTTCTTGTTTTTTTGTTAGCTTGAAATTTGACAAAACAACCCCCACAATGGAAAATATTCTATAATTAATTATCCAAATTTATTAGAAATTTGTAATGCTTTTTACCATTTTTATGAAATGATTTATGGCAAAATTGCGGTAATGTTATACTAAAATTATACTAAAAATTTAATAAATTATACTACTCTGGTATAGGAAAATGGTCGAAAATCCTTATGTGCATTTATGCACTATTCCGCTATTTTTGTGCTAAAAGTGCAACTTTTTTAACTTTTTTTAACTATTTTCAAAAAAAAATAATTTTTATGCCCATTTTCCCTTGACAAACTCGATTTTCGCTCTATAATTTAGTAAAAACAGATAAGGAATGAAATGATTATCTGGGTTTACGGGAACAAGGCAGAAGATTAAGTAAAACAATTCTAACCAAAGAACTTTTCCACAATCCTCAAACTACAAGGATTGTGGTGTTAGACAGAAATAATTCAATATGGTCAAAATAGAACTAACCAGAACAAATATCCAAAGGTGGGTGGTGAATGAATATGAACCAACCACAAGACACGCAAGACACACAACCAACAACAATACATCTCCATCACCATGATAACTTCCATGAAGCGCAATGGAGTGTACCCAGTTGAAAAGTAATTATACCATTGTGGTATACTCCTAAAATATTTCAAAAAAAATAAAAATAAAATTTGACAAACAAACATTCCCATAGTATATTTCAGATATAATTTTTCAAGAAAAAGGAGAACTGGGAATGAAGTCCATTTTAGATGTTGTTTTTACTGCTTTTATAATTATCTTATTATTTGCCGTTTTTAGCGCAGTTGCGTTTGCAGACATGTCAACCTACCTTGAAGTAAAAGCAACGGCGTACTGCCCCTGCAAAGTGTGCTGTGGGGCAAATGCGGATGGCATCACCGCTACAGGCAGGGACGCCTTTTTGGCTGGTGTTGCGGTAGACCCTGAGATCATACCTTTGGGCAGTAGAATAGACATACCATTTTACAACAGAGGGGTTAATAAAAACGGAAGTTGGATATTGGCAGACGATACTGGTTTAGCCATAAAAGGAAGAAGGATAGATGTCCGATTCAAAACGCATAAAGAAGCGGTTGAATGGGGTGTTAAAAATATCATTATTCGTATATGGGAAAAGTAGTATAATTTAGAAAAAGGAGAATTAAGATGATTGTTACTGTTTTTTATTTTCTTATAGTTGACGGAAAGTCGCATTTTGTGCGAACATCTGTATGCCGTCAGGCAGATATACCAGATGTTGGTTCAACGTTTGATTTTACGTGCCATGGCGAGCCCTGGTGTGATGTGCCCGTAAAGGTTTCCAATATAACAACGGATAATAGTATGGAAAGGTTTTTTGTGTTCCTTTCTATAAATGAGGATTCATTATGAGCAGAGAAGCCGTGGTGGCCGCGTTGTTGCGTGACAATTCTTTTACTTTTTCAGGTCTTGATGACATGACTTTTACTACCACAAAAGGTAAATACTTATACGACAGACGAATGACACTTGTTTTTTACTATCCTAAGGAAGTAAAATCGTATACTTTTTCAATTATAAAAGGGGTGCATATTCTTTACCTTTGTATAGATGTGCTTGCTGATCGTTGTTTTTTAGGAGAATGAGATGAACGGAATAGGAGCAATGAAGTTACTTTTAGAAGGTAAAAAAGTGTCCCGTGAAGAAAAAACATACTGCATTAGGGGCACTTTTATGTGTGTTATGAGGGATGTATGGA
>Ga0172381_10005991_pt1 | contig 12239 bp, 27 predicted proteins | sample Leawel6488metaG_FD_119754 | JGI IMG/M metagenome (GOLD analysis project Ga0172381, IMG submission 119754) | Leachate microbial communities from a municipal landfill in Southern Ontario, Canada - Leachate well 64-88 metaG | ecosystem: Engineered > Solid waste > Landfill > Unclassified | place...
GGCGCGGCTGTTTCGCGTCCCTGTTCATTTTGTGGGTTATGCCAATAACTCAGCCTCTATCAACTCTGGTTGTTCAAGTTCATTGTAAAAAGCATAACCCCTCCGAGCACAATACAACGAACAATATTTCCGATGGTCATAATCATTGTAAATAGCTCTCGGTGCCATTGAATGATCATCGGTTCTCTGGTTTAGTTTTAGTCCACACCATTCGCACATATATATAACTCTCGTGTATTTATCAGCCATGTTGAATCACCCCTAGCGGCATAACCATTCATTATTCAGACTTAATCCAACGATATTGACTATCTCTAACACAACCTAGACTTTGTGTATCGCACTTTTAGGCTTGTCAAGAGCCTTCAACCTAGTTCCTTCATTATTTCAATGTCCCTTGGAGGACATTGCCATCGCTCGGAATGACACAGCTTTCTCAATGCGGCACGATCTTCTTCTTTAGCCTTAAGATATCCTTTCGTGTAGTACAGGTTTTTGACTGCACCACGGATTTCAGAAGTTAAGTCTTTTGGAAGATGTCTTAGAATGTATTTGTAATCCACAATGTCTTCCTGTGCCTTTCGTACAGACACCTTCATCTTGTTTTTCAGTCTGATTATGTCTCGTCTTACCGCAAACCACTTAAAGACCCCACGTGCCATCAAAATTAACAATGATTCTTTCCTATCAATTCCGTACAGTTCTTCAAGGTCTTTAGCAATAAGTGACGGCCTGTTCTGCTTAAACGTCCAGATATTTTTTTTGCATACGCTTAGTGGGTTCATGCCAACCTCCTTAATCCTTCTACTCCAACAAGGATTTCTTCTGATATTATGTCAACAAGGGCAATTTTTTCTTCTTCGATAGCAACAACACGGCCCTTCTTTCCATTGTCTTCGCCAATTTTGTGGTGGTCATTGATAATAAATCTTTTTGCTCCCAATATTTCCGCAAGAACAGCGTAGCTAGGATACCTTTTGCCATCGTCAACAACTTCAACAATATCCCCAACCCCTATTTCTTCCTCGAACGGAATTCCATGCTTCAAAAGCCACGGTTCCCAACACGGATGATTTTCTCTTGCAAACCTGATTACATCTTCAACATAAACTTCATTGTAAAACCCGAATCTCTTGACGTAAACATCAAAATCAGACTTAGGAGGGTCAAGGGTAAGGATGTATTCACCGGAAATAAGCTTTACACGTGAAGTTGGGAGTGTGGAAATGTATTCAAACGGAGCCTTACGACTTCCTAGTTTGTTGGAAAAGTCCCCCCTATTTATTGCATCAATAGCGCCACCTTCGGATTCAAAAGAAGCGGTAGTTTTGTTGCCCCTTATTGCAAAAAACCTTTCATCTATTTTCCATATTCCGTCAGCCGGATACAGGGGGGCAATCCATTTAGCATTTTTTTGTTTCGCCTCAGTTGGTGCCCCCACGTTAACTGCTAGAGCATTTATAGCGCCGCTCTTCGATGGGTACCAGATTGTGTTTTCATTGTTTTTACAAGCAAAAAAATACCCCTCAAAGCCATTAACCCCTTCATACAGTCCATCTTTCATTTCAACACCTCCCTTACATTGTATTTTTTCAACCAGTTAAGTGCTTTCCCGTTATGTCCACTGTCATGTAACCGATAGAATTCTTCAAGTGCATACTGTGAATCAAGTTCAAAGGTGTACGGTCTTGTGTCTATCATAACAGTGACTTCCTTTATTCCCCTGTCTACCACCCCTACGATTGTAAGTTTCATAGCAGCCCCAACCTATTGCAGATATCTTCAAGTCCATCCTTTATGTCTTCGATTTCTTCATCGTGGCCCTCTTCTTCTTCGGCTATATCATACAGCTTTGACTTAATCTTGTCAATCATTTCTAACGATTCTACTATAAATTCGTCCATTGCTACACCCCCAAAGTTATTTTTGCTCTTATAAATTCCTGGCCTTCCGACGACTTAAGAAAGGAGATAAGACCTTCTCTTGTAATGTTGACGCCCTTGGAAATCAAACCCCTGTGGATGGTGTCGGTAAAATTCTTGGTATGGTTTACTACGGCTTTTGACTGTCTTCCATTCTGTGTTTGGTGTTCAACGCTGTAGAATAGGTTGGATATACTTCTTACGTCTATCTTCAACATATCAGCAACCCTTTGCTGTGTTCCACATTCGTCTATAAGTCGTTTAAGACAATCGTAATAACTTTCCCCACCTTCGATATACGCTATCAATTCTGTATCCCAATCAATCTTCATACCTCACCTCCGTTTATTTTGTATTCACGCATCATTCCAATGATGTCACTTGCGTACTGCTTTGTTTTTTTGTTCTTAGCGCCCACATACCCCTGAAGTGCATCAGATACACTTTTAGATTTAGACAACCGATCACTTAATATCCTGCATCCTGCGTTAATGTTGTTGTCTATGTGGTATAGCGAATAAGCGTTAGTGATTCCCATTTTATTTAGCATTTTCCTGTGGACGGGAAAGCGTACCTGCATCAAACCAATGGCATCCTTATCTGACCTTGAAAACACATTAAAGCTACTTTCCCTGCTGATTAAATGAATTACTAGGCTGCTCGGAATGTTATACTTCTTGCAATTAGCTTCAATTGATATGGCTATTTCAGATGCTATTGATGGGTCTAGTTTGGGTTGTAATTGTGTTATTCTATCTACCGTGCTTTTGGTAGGGGTTATTGTTTCGAGTTCAGTTAAAAGGTCTGTGATAAGTTCTTCCTGTGTAGCAAGCCGTTCGGTACATTCAGATAGCTCCTTTTTAGAACCTTCAACATTAACAGCACCCCCAACAAGCATCCCAACCATAAAGCAAAGTAGCACAAGCAATATGTATTCTTCTATCGTTTCTTCTTTGACTATTCTAAATTTCACTTTGTCTCCTTTGGCCATGACCACCGACTCAGTTGATTACGCATCCTTCGTTTTTCCGATGCTATGTCGAGCGTCTTTAAAAAGTATCCGATGATTACTCCTATTATTAACATTACAACTGAAGATTCGTTCATGCTATGCCTCCGTAGATTCTATTTGTTTAGCAGCTGAATCACCTGATTCTATGGTAAGGGTGGGTAGTTGATCTTTCATAGCCTCTAGGCCCAACGAATGAATTTTATTTGTGATAAATGCTTCCACTTCCCCCTTTGCTTCTAGGGTTGTCTTATCCATTGCCTTGTTAAAGCTATACTGAATAAACGGCAGGTGAGATGTTATGTTTGAAATAACCCTGTTTATGATGTTTGATACCGCCTTTCTTTCTTTGACTGTAATAGTCCCTTTTTTCAAAAGTAAGGCATCAACTTCTTTTACATCTCCATAGCAGGTACTTGCCACTTCGTCCATAGAGGACTGAAACTCTTCCTCAAATAACAGCCGTTGCGAAGTCTCTGGTGGGTCTTCTATCCCCCAGTTATTCTCGGTTCTCCGAATGGTGCAAGGAACACCATCGCCTACACCAACGGCTGTTATCATTTCTGCGAATTGAACGGGTGAAAGTTCTATTTCTACCAACACATCTGTTCCGTGATACCAATCACGATTCAGGTCACGCTTTCTTTCGCACCGCTTTACTTTAAGGCACATTGTCGAATGATGCTTAATTGAACTACCAAAAAGGTTTTTATCACCACCTGTCATTCTTACCAATCCAATCATCCCGTAACTGTCGTGCGTTTCTTTGTTTTCAAACTTCATTTTCCACCTCCATTCTTTTAATTGTTATATACCACAATAAACCCGTAGTGTCAAGGTGAAACTAATTATTAACCATTTCTTTTATTCTCTTAACCATTACAGCCAATTCAAAAACAAACTGTTCTAATTCGGTTCCAAGTTTCTTTATAAATTCTTCATCACGCTCCACCCTTATGACAAGCGGAGGTAATCCAGAATAGTAGCTATAAAACCACCAAAATTCACGTTCAGAAGTATATAAAGACATTTGAACCTGAGAAAAATATTCAGATGGAAGTGAACCATCAAGAAGGTATTTAACTTGGGTTTTTAGCATTGGGGCTTTTATTTCAGCACCTTCATTATTCCCTATAAGTCCATCTGGGGAAACGTGAAACTTCTTTTCAGCGTTTTTATAAACCACAGCCACTTGCTTGACTTCAACATCATACATCATTTCAAAAAGAACTCTAGCCTCGGATTCACGGTCTATTCCGTTTTTCATATGGATGGATTGAAACGTTTCTTCTGCCTTTCCAACGATAAGTTCTCCCGCAAGTTGTCTCATATATTCATCAGCCTGCTTTGACCTATCGCCCTTGTTTGTAACTATTCTAGAAGCATTGCTTGCCCCTGGATTTCCAAGACACAGTGCAAACCACTCGGGGCTTTTTTGTACTATTCCATCGCTTTCTTCATCAATTATTATCGGAGGCATATCAACCTTCTTCCCCAGGAGTTCTTTCTTGTTTTTGCTTAGACTTAACTGCACTCAGAGCCATTACATATTGGTTCTGCGGGATGTCTTCTATTTTAGCAAGCGTTTCTATCTTCATTTTAACCTTCATAACCTTTAGAAACTTAGCCAAATCAACATTTCTTTCAGTTATTTCTTTATGAAGTTCGTCAACCTGAACCTTAGTTATGGGTTCCATAGACCCACCGGCAGCATTTCCATCGTCATCAATTCCGGTTGGTATGTTGAAGATCATACAGGTCAAGTTTCTCCTTCCATACATAAAGGCTGATGCTTCTCCGTGTATTTGTGTCATCATGGCCTTTCCAGCTATCCCAGTTGTTTGAATTGCCATGTCGACATGACGCTTTTCCGTGTGACCCTGTTCGTGCATAATGTCTACGCAAATTCTGGTGTGGTTTTCCTTTGCTGTTTCTCCTTCGTAAAACATAAGCGAAAAACCCTCAGCGGTATATATTGGTTTGGCAGACATCAACACAGCCTTTAGGTCTGCATAGGTGCTGTGAGTCTGTTCGTTCTTTTCCTTGGCTATCACCAATTCAATTTTATTCTGTGCTCTCGTCATTGCCGCATTAAACGCTTGTTGTGCATTCCGATTAAGAACCTGTTCCTGCATGTCTATGATGCGTTGCATTTTTTCAACATCTGCATCTGGGTTTGTTACAAGTCGCTCTAATAAGTCCAAAAACGCATCTTGCTTACTTGGTGTCTGAACTGCTACCTGTGATTCTTTTTTGTTTGTTAATTCCATTTCAACTGTTTCTTTAGCCATCGTTTTCTCCTTTGTTTCCATTTTTATAGTGCCTCAGCTTGGTCTTGTACGTTCATTAAAATTGTCGTTATGTGGGCCAGCGCTCCTGTGTATATTTGGTTAGCTTCTTCGCTCTCCAACTTGGGTTCTGGAATATTTATTATGTTGAAGCTTGCAACCCACGCAAGCAACTTCTCCTTGTCGGGCCTCAATGCTGCCTGTCTTGCGGCTTCCGCCCTTTCCGCCTCTTCTTTTTCTTTCGCCTTCTTCTCCTCCTTCTCGCCCTGCTATTATTCTTACTTTCATGTCCTCCCCCTTTCTTACCTCCATTAAACCATACTTTCCAGTAAATGTCAAGGTTATTCTTCGTCTTTTTCCATCATCTTTCCAATTTCCCTGTCTGCCCTGCCTGAAATTATGCACAAGCACCACACTAAGACCGCCAACATTGCCAGTATAAATATCGCTATCCACATTTTGATTCCTCCCTTGATTATAAAACTTCAAACAAGTGCAATACAAGTGACCCAAACGTATCATATAGCTGAAATGTTCCTATGTATTTATATTCAGATCCCCGACCACACTCAATCGTATGCCCAGTTCCTGCCAACCTGAAGGTTCTAACTTCCTTTATTTCGCTTGGGTCTACCAATGCCCACAATTTAGGGTTTCCACCCTGGGTTTGAACAGTAAGTATTTCGGCACCGATTGGCAATTCAATGTCGATGATGTCATCTGGATAGATGTCGTACTTATAAATTACTTTTTCCATATCTGTTCCTCCTTCAAGCCAACCATTACGTTTTCTTCTTCTGTCATGTCACGCACTTCAACCACATACCCATCTTCTTGATAATAACTTACACATTCGTCAACTTCGTCGTCTTCACGGAAAGATGTTATTTTCGTATTGCCCTTAGTTGCTGTAATTGTTTTCATGTTTCCCCCCTATATTTCTATGATTTTGATTTCGGGTTCCCTTGCTTTTTTTATGGAATCGACAAGGTTATGACCCGCTTCTTTCATCAGGTCGATCATTTCGTCGAAGGATTCCTTGTCCATTTTTTGGTTTACAGAATATTTAATCCTTTTATCCCCCATTAATTCAACGCAATCATCGTACCCATACATTCTTTGCTGTGTAGAAACGTACTTGTCCATAACAACAAATCCATAGGCATCTTCAACCTGTTTCATTGTTTTAAACCCTTCAAACTTGCAAATAATAAATTTCCCATTTACTTCCTTGTAGTGTACCTTTGCTAAATTTTTCATAATAATTCTCCTTTCGTTTGTTTATCCCTTGATTACTCCAAGTGGCCTTAACTTAACAAGGGGTTCTATTAAATCAAGTTCTGCCTCTATTACTTCGTCAATATCTTTATACGCCTGTGGTGCTTCTCCAAGGTCTACATGTCCCTTTCGGTCTACTCCCCACCCATCGAAAACTATTCCATCCATAGCCTTATCGCAATCTTCCTTGGAAAGAGAACGAGAAGCATCTGCCCGCCCCATAACACGCCCTGCCCCATGAGAACAGCTATCGAACGAATCTTTATTTCCCAATCCCCTAACAATATACGATGATGTTCCCATGCTACCCGGAATTATTCCAATCGTTCCCTTTCTTGCTAACGTTGCACCTTTTCTGTGAACAAGAACATTCTTACCAAAGTGATTTTCCCACGCTGCGTAGTTGTGGTTAATGTCAATATCGGTTTCTGCACTGTCCGAACACCCAGTTATTTTAGCCGTTATGTTCCCAAAATGCAACATCATCCTTGCACGATTTTCGTGTGCAAACTTCATGGCGAATTCCATTGCTTCAAGATATTCTTTTGCTTCATGTGTTTCAATCGGCAGGAAAGCAAGGTCTTTATCCGGTAAATCTGAGTGCCAACGCTCACAAAGGTTAACTGCTTTTTCGTGGTATTCTTTGGCTATTTTAAACCCAAAGTTTCGCGAACCAGAATGAATCATTAGCCACACAAAACCATCATCCCCGTACTGTATTTCGATGAAGTGGTTATTAGACCCAAGCGTCCCAAGCTGATGCGATGCTGATTGAAGTTCTTGCTGAACTATTTTAATGTCTGGTGCATTGTCAAACTCGTTCCAATTTTGTTTTTCGCTGTGGTGGTTAAAGCCAACAGGAACAACCTTTTTTGTTTCGTTAAGAATAAGTTCAACATCGGCAATTTTGAGGTCTTCTATCTTTAAGTCTGTTTTTCGTGCAAGCATTCCACAGCTTATGTCTGATCCTATCGCATACGGAATTACTGCACCGTCACAAGCGATGACTCCACCGATTGGGAGGCCAAAGCCTTTATGTGCGTCAGGCATTAATGCAACGTGGTGAAATAGAACCGGATGGATAGAACAGTTTAACACCTGTTCCATTGCACCATCTTCAACATCTTCACACCATGATTTAATTGGCAGTCTTTGTCCTTCTTCAAATTTAACCCACTTCACGATTGCCTCCTTATCTTCCCGTTAAAGAAATTAATCTTCCTGGATACCCTCAATATTTCACTTGAAACATCTATCGTTTCTTCCCTTGACACTTCTTTCAAGAACAACTTTTCATGTGCCATTCGCATAACAGATTTCGATAACATTCTGTTTCGTTGTGCTATAGCTTGCATCATGTCCTCCTATCTGTGCCTGTAAACATTCAACCCGATCACGACACCATTAATTTCCTTGTTGCCCTCTGTGCTTGCAATGATAATCGTTTTACCTGATTTAGACGGGCCAAAATCCTTCTTGGTATCAACCCTGATTACCATAATATCCTTTTCCATTTTGATGTCTACGTTTTTCACTTTTGCACCCCTTTTAATTTAATCTTATTACCACGATGCTCGGTATATTATTGACTTGATAACACCGTCCTCTTTTTTATCTATCCATTTTATAGCTTTTTCAAGTTGGTCAATAGTGTCTTTTTTGTCTTCAGGGGAACTTTCACCAAAGAAAAATCCCTCCGTGTGTGGAAGTTTATCGTCATTAACCGCCCCGATGATAGCGAGAACGTCTTCTTTTAAAAGCTCAATCTCTTGGCATTCATCAATTCCATCTGCAAATTTTTCGACGATATATCCGTGTAAGTCTGGGTGTTTTCTCCAGTAACCTAACTCAATTATCTTCTTTTTAACACGAAATCCATCTTCCATTATGTTTTTTTCTGGTGAATCCCAGCTAGTCAAATAAAACTTATTCCCATTTAAATACATATCTAATCCCATAATTTTTCTCCTTTTTGATTTAAGCATATCACTATATTAAACAAAAGTCAAGCAAAATCTACGACCTAATGTAGAATGTTTGCCCATCAAATTCAACCGTTCCGTAATCCTGTTTGGTTTCTTCAGCCACGCCTTCCCAATCAATATGATTCGCTATATGCCACGGTAAATCAGAAGGAATGGCCCCAATATCTTTGCACAATTCTTCGCAGTACTCTTCAAAATAATCTTCGTTGATAAGGGTGGCCCCACAATCCCAATCAGGGAAATTGCTTCCATCGTTGTTTAATTCCTTCAGGATGTCAAGTTCATCCCCGTTTTCTTCCAGCCAGGAATTTAACGCTTCCTTAGCTTCCGCCTCTTAGTCTGCATCTGCCTCTTCAATGTCTGCAATTAGACTTTCTTCTTCTGCTGTAAGTTCTTCCAACCTTTCAACTATATCCCTGCTGTCAATTACATCTTGCGTATTGTCAATCATTGTTTTTCTCCTTTCGTCTATTCTAAGACTGTTACATATTCAAAACCAATTGACCCACAAGGAGCAAAATACCTTGCTCTGTCAGCATTGTCCTCAAAACATTCGACTATTGTTTTGGGATAAGTTCCGCATCCTCCAAATATCATGGGGTTGCTTGTAATTTTCCCCTCACCGTCAACCCTTACTACCTTTGCATGTTCTTCAAGTCCGTAAGACCCTATGAACCCCATGGCGTTGTGTTTTTCCTTAAAACACAGAATACCAACGGAGTCAGGAATTGACTTTACCGTTGCTCCAACATTGTATTTTGGAAAATATTTTTTGTATTTAGCTGTTAGCCTGTGCTTTTCTCCATAAAGATTTATTAACATCCAATTACTTCCGTGTCTTGTCTTTTTTTCTACCACCTTGTAAGCAATCATTTCGGTTCTCCTTTCTAGGCAAGCGCAACTCATTAAGTTGCACTAATAATCATCCAAAGTTATCCCAAGCCGTTCTTTAGCAATAACAGAAATGTTGTTTGTAATATCATATACAACATTTGACAGGTCTAAAAGCTTCTCTTCAAACACTTCTAATGCTTTATATGCATTGGCGGCCGAACACGCATCCTTAAATCTTAACTTACAATAATACATCTCACGCCCCACGGTACACCTCCATTTCACTAAAATAAATCCTTGTGGTAAGAAGTTTAATCCCCCCTCTCTTCACCATCAATCTCATAATCAAGGCGAGGTTTAATTTCCCTGTAGATAGACTCAGCAGAATCACGCAGAATCTTATCCATCTTCTCATAATTCTCAAGGAGTTTTTCGAGTACCATCACCCGCTCTTCTAATCTTCTAATCTTTTCCAGCATAATCTCACCTCCGCTAATTAACTAATCTCTGGTTAGAAAATTACTTCCATTCGTTAGCCTGCCCCTCAAGTATCTCTATATCGCTACAGATCGAAGAGATAACCCCGTCAAGAAGTATTGCCTGTCCTGTTGTCGGACGGCACCATATTGTAAAGCCGAAAAAGTCCCTCAATATCTTATGTCCCTTGTCTTCAAGTTTATCTGCTAAATAATCACTAACAATCCAATGCTCATAGATATCCTCCGTGTATTCATAAACATCAATTTCAAACGCTTCACAGGCTTTTTGTGCTGTTCCAGCAAAGGTCATTCCGTCCCTTGTATCCCTCCAGCAATCAACTCCGTATTCATCGGTGAATGGTTCACAATCATTTTGTTTAAGTGCTTCCTCATAATCAGGGTTTCCTTGGAACGCTCCATATAAATCGTCTTCATACTCTCTGAAGTGTTCCGCTTGTTGTGACAATTCATAAACTAAATTTGAAGCACAATGAATTACTTCCCTATCGACAAACAACCTCTTTATTTCTTGGTTTCTATTGCTGTTTTCTTCCATTGCTCTATTCTCCTTTTCTTTTATTTGTTATGCTTCAAAGTTATTGCAGCAAAAACCAGGTTTTGTTACAACTCCATCGCCCCGCTTATATATCCGTCAACATCCATTATCGCTATTTGGCCCCTGCCTTCGCCCTCCCAAAAAGAGCAGAATCCATAATCGAAGGTGAAGTTACCTATTTTTCTAACTCCCCAGTGTTTGCATCTTTCGCATTTATCAACCATGTCAACCCCCTTTTTGATTTAATACTACACCCTGAAATGTGCAATGTCAAGGCTTTTCTTTGCTATTTGAAAAATAAATAACCATGGTTAGAAAGTGCCTGTATATCTTTATCCCCTATACAAGTTCTCACTATCTTCTAAAAACCCAATACACCTAGGCCCCTCCCCCTTTTTTTCGTTAGGACATTCCCCCCCACAATATTGACAGGGCGCACCCTTTTCGGTAATCTTACCAGCCAACAATAGCATGGCTTCAGATATCGAAAATTCTACCTTATCCACTGGAACTAATTTCATAATAACACCCCCTCATTTTAAAAACTAAAACCCATGGATAGAAGAACCCGTAATACATTTATCTCCTATACCACAACAACATTTAAACAACACTCTATCACATTTGAAAACAAAACACCACAAGAAAAGAAAAATAAACAACAGAAAAATCGTAAGTAGCTGAATATTGGAAGGGAACGGGGAAATTAAGTGGCACTCCTGTCGGCCTTAATCTGCAATATAGTAGTCTGGTCAATAACTTACAGCATAAAATCCCCCTTTTCAATCCCCCTTAAAATCCTGAAACTCACGGTGCCATTGGATCACAGCTTTCCTCAATCGAGTCATGCAGGTCTTTTCCTGGCCGGATATACCCATCTTGCCTTAGTTTTTCCATCGCCTCGTAGTTTGAAATGATCTTTTTTAGCGTCTCATTTTCCTGATTTAGCCTTGAAATCTCTCTTGTCCACCCATTTTCTATCATTTTAGCCCCCTTTTGGTCATTTTTTATAAAATCTTGTTTTTGTAAGTGGTTGTTTTTATATGCACAAAGTCATTTGTTCCCACGGGTGGGATACCCTTCAAAAATCTGCTAAAGAACTGCTCTTCAAAACCTCCTTTAAATAGTTTTCATTTGACATAATATCTCGGTTTAATCTTGGTTTGTATTTTCTGATGTTTACTGTTTCAGTTATTTTTAGAAGTTCCCTCTTGACCGAAATGGTTGTTACTTTGTCAAATTTCTTTACACCGTCAACGGCCCCAGCGTGAGTTGCTATTCTTGCACATATGCAACAAGTTTGTCCTATATAAACTATTTCACCATCTTCAATAAGAAAATATACCCGTGGGTCTGAATCAAAGGGTATATGCGTATGCGCTTGTTTGAATACTTCTTCGCTGGAAAGTGCCAGCCCCTGAAATTCATTATCTATTTTTATCAATTCTTCAAACATCACCATCGGTATGCTTGTTTTTCCGCAGATTTCGCAAAGTAGCTTGGTCCGTATGGTGTTACCGTAATTTCTTACAGTGTCTAGGGTGACAAGGTGCGGAAGGTCAAATCTTTTCGCCAATTCGTCAAGTTCAACTGTTTCTATGTTCCCGTATTCCATAATTAAATCTCCAGTTTAAATTTTTATTACCTTTATAATTATAATCTTTATTCTTTATCTTGTCAATGGCGTTCGTCCACGGAGAAAACACTTTGCAAAATCAGCCCTTGCCATAGGGTTTATTCCTTTATTCTTTCCCTAATCTCTTTTACTGTTTTCTCCCTTGCCCTTGCTATTACGGCAAAAGCCTTGCCTACCGGAGACATGGGATTTACTTCTTCGCCTTCCCAATCTTCCTGAGCTACAAGTTCTTCAAGTGCCTCCAACAAATCA
>Ga0172381_10005992_pt1 | contig 12238 bp, 13 predicted proteins | sample Leawel6488metaG_FD_119754 | JGI IMG/M metagenome (GOLD analysis project Ga0172381, IMG submission 119754) | Leachate microbial communities from a municipal landfill in Southern Ontario, Canada - Leachate well 64-88 metaG | ecosystem: Engineered > Solid waste > Landfill > Unclassified | place...
ATAAAACGACCGTAAAGGCGCCGTTCGGCGCCGTAAAGAAAATAGAGAAGAGCGCAGAGAACAATGGCTAAAAGAACGATTATCCCATTCGGGCCGCAGCACCCGGTGCTGCCTGAGCCGATCCATCTGGACCTTGTGGTCGAAGACGAGAAGGTGGTCGAAGCTGTCCCGTCGATCGGGTTCATTCACCGCGGGCTGGAACGGTTGGTGGAGAAAAAAGATTTCGTGGATTTCGTATATGTCGCGGAACGCATCTGCGGCATTTGTTCGTTTATCCATGGCATGACTTATTGCATAGCTATAGAAGAGATCATGAAGATCGAGGTCCCGCAGCGCGCCCAGTTCCTGCGCGTGATCTGGTCCGAGTTGTCCAGGATACACAGCCATCTTTTGTGGCTGGGGCTGATGGCTGACGCTTTCGGTTTTGAGAGCCTGTTCATGCACAGTTGGCGCCTGAGAGAGAAGATCCTGGATATTATAGAGGAAACGACCGGCGGCCGCGTGATATTCGGGTCCGCGAAAATCGGGGGCGTGCGCAGGGATATCCCCGCGGATACTCTGGCGCGGATCGTTAAACAGCTTAAAGGTTTAGAGAAAGAGATCAAGGAGATCACGGATGTTTTCCTGAAAGATCCGTCTGTTCTTCACCGCCTCGGCGGAGTAGGGGTTTTAACGAAACAGCAGGCGTATGATCTGGGAACCGTAGGGCCCACATTGCGGGCAAGCGGGTGGGCTGTTGATATGCGTCAGACAGGTTACGCGGCGTACAAGCAGACGGATTTCGCGCCTGTGGTGGAGACGGCCGGCGACAGCTATTCCCGTTGCGCGGTAAGGATCTCCGAGTTGTTCCAGTCGATAGGCCTTATCGAGCAGGCCGCGGCGAAGATGCCTGACGGGCCTTTGGATATAAAAGTGACCGGTACCCCTGACGGTGAGTTTTTTGCCCGCACCGAGCAGCCGCGCGGGGAGGTTATTTATTACGCCAAAGCCGACGGGTCGCGTTTTTTGCAGCGGCTGCGGGTCAGAACGCCCACATTCGCCAATATTCCGGCGCTGGTTCAAATGCTGCAGGGTTGTGAACTCGCGGATGTGCCGGTTTTGATATTAACCATAGATCCTTGCGTCAGCTGCACGGAGCGTTGACAATGGCTATTTTTCGCATGGCATTAACGGTATTGAAGGCTTTGGTGAAGCGGCCGGCGACGCGGAAATATCCTTTTCAACCGGCCCGGGAATTCCCCGGAACCCGGGGCTCCATACGCGTCGATATCGCCAAATGCGTTTTTTGCGGGATATGCTCGAAGAAGTGCCCCGCGGGCGCTATAGCGGTGAACAAAGACGCGAGGTCCTGGGAGATCGACCGGATGCGCTGCATTTCCTGCGGCTACTGCGTCGACGTATGCCCGAAAAAATGCCTGGCGCAGGATACGGCGTACGCGCCCTGCGCGTATAGCAAAGAAAAGGATACTTTCAAAAGTGCATGAGTATCATATTGTCGATAATCTTGTAAAGCAGGTTGTGGCGGAAGCGACGAAGCGCGGCGCCGCGAAGGTTATAAAGGTGAACCTCGCGATGGGGGAGTGCCTTGGTTTTGACGCGGAGGCCATCAGGCTTTATTATCAGACGATCAGCGAGGGCACGATAGCTTCCGGCGCTTCCGTCAATGTCCGGCTGGTGATCGCGGGCCGGGATATATACATTGAAAACATAGAGATCGAAACGGAATGATCGCGGCGGCCCGGGTTTCAAAAAACTCAAAATAAATCTTGATTTTTTTAAAGCCCTGTGTTATTCTTTTATATCTTTTACATCTCCCCGTAAACATAATCCCTTTCAACAAGTAAAGAGTAAAGAGAGATTTGTATGGAAGAAAAAGCTATTTCTATCGAAATTAAAAACTTAGTAGACAAGTGGAAGGATAAAGAGGGAAACCTCATCATGATCCTCCACGAGATACAGAATCTCCACGGGTATATTCCGCGCGATATCTCCCTGAAACTTTCCACGCTGCTCGACGTGCCGCTGGCGCGTATCTATGAAGTTATCACTTTTTATAATTATTTTAAGTTGTCGCCGCCGGGCAAACACCGGATCTCGGTATGCCTTGGCACGGCCTGTTATTTAAAGGGCGCTCCGGAGCTTATCAGCGAGATCAAAACTTTGCTTAACGTCGAAGAGGGCAAAACAACCCGGGATGGTTTGTTCCATCTGGATGTGGTGCGGTGTTTAGGCTGCTGCGGACTGTCCCCGGTTTTGATGATCGACGGTAAAGTCTACGGTAAGGTCAAGAAAGCGGAAATCGCGGATATTCTGTCAAAACACGGCAAGGAAGGGTGATGATGTCATGGATAAATTGACGCCCCAGGAACTGGATAAGATAAATAGCGGCGCGAAAGGATCCGCGTCGGATTGGATCAAGGTAGGCATGTCTACCTGCGGTATCGCGGCGGGCGCCGATGAAGTCCACCAGACGTTGAAGGATGAAACAAAAAAGCGCAACGTCGCGATAGATATTAAAAAATGCGGCTGCGTCGGCATGTGTTACGCGGAACCCCTGGTTGAGGTTAAGATCGACGGTTTGCCCCCGGTTACTTACGGAAGGGTCACTAAAGAGATCGCGATGAAGATCGTTGAAAAACATGTGTGCGGCAAAATGCTCGTTAATGACTATATCTTTGAACTTGAAGGCTAAAGGATAACAGATGGCTTTATATACTAAAACGATCCTATTGAAAGACACGAATCTCTCGCAGGAAGACAGGACGCGGGATTTTTATACGCATTTTCTGCAAAAGCTCACCGAATTGAATCTTTCCGAGCTGGTTCAGGTTGTGCGGGCGTCGGATGTCGGCATTTATAATCAGGGAGTGGTCATTAAGATCATTCCGGGTAATATTATTTACGCTAATGTTAAAGACAGCGATATCGCCCGCATTATCGATACGACCATTAAAGAGGGCAAGGTCCTGACGGACCTGCAGGTCAAGCCCCGGGGCAAACAGTTGCGCGTGGTTTTGCGCAATTGCGGCTCGATAGATCCCGAGAATATCAGGGATTATATCGGGGTCGGAGGTTATCTCGGGTTGAAAAAGGTGTTGTTCGAGATGACGCCCGATAAGGTTATCGAGGAAATGAAGAAATCCGGGCTTCGCGGCAGGGGCGGCGCGGGATTCCCGACATGGATGAAATGGAAATTCGCGCGCGGTCCGGCAGCCGAGAAATATGTCATTTGCAACGGCGACGAAGGCGATCCGGGCGCGTATATGGATCGCAGCGTGCTGGAAGGCGATCCGCATTCGGTCATAGAAGGTATGATCATCGCGGCTTTTGCCATCGGCGCGACAAAAGGTTATTTTTATATCAGGGCGGAGTATCCTCTCGCCGTTGAACGTATCCAGAAAGCGATCGCCGACGCGCGCGACTGCGGGCTGCTCGGCGAGAATATTCTCGGAAGCAATTTCAGCCTTGATGTTGAAGTCCGTTTAGGCGCGGGAGCTTTTGTCTGCGGTGAAGAAACCGCGTTGATCGCTTCTATAGAAGGCCGGCGCGGCACGCCGCGTCCCCGTCCTCCGTATCCGTCCGTCAAAGGACTGTGGGGTAAGCCTACGGTCATCAATAATGTCGAAACGCTCGCTAATATTCCTTATATATTCCTTAAAGGCGGGGAAGAGTTCGCGAAAGTCGGCACTGCCACGGCAAAGGGCACCAAGGTTTTCGCGGTAACCGGCAAGGTGCGCAATTCTGGCCTCGTGGAAGTTCCTATGGGCATAACGCTGCGCGAGATCGTCTATGACATTTGCGGCGGCACAAGCTCGGGAAAGCCAGTCAAGGCCGTGCAGACCGGCGGCCCTTCCGGCGGCGTCATTCCCGCGGAATATCTCGACACTCCCATAGAGTACGATACTCTGGCGAAGCTCGGTTCTATCATCGGATCCGGCGGCATGATCATAATGGACGATGACGATTGCCTTGTAGATATAGCTAAATTCTATCTCGGTTTCTGCGTGGAAGAGTCCTGCGGGAAATGTTCGCCATGCCGTATAGGCGGCACCCAGATGCTCAGGATCCTCGAGAGGATCACGGAGGGCAAGGGCAAGATCGAAGATCTGGATATGTTAAAGCGGATCGCGGTCGCAATGCAAAAGGCCTCCCTGTGCGGTTTGGGGCAAACGGCCGCGAACCCGGTCCTTTCCACCGTGCGTTATTTCGAAGCGGAATATAAAGAGCATATCCTGAATAAAAAATGTCCGTCGAAGAAATGCAGCCAACTTGCCAGTTATACGATCATGCAGGAAAGATGCAAGAAGTGCGGTTTGTGCCAGAAATATTGCGCGGCGGGCGCTGTTTCGGGCAGCAGGGAAGAAGGATATACCATTAAACAGGATAAATGCGTGAAATGCGGCCAGTGTTTCGAGGCCTGCAAATTCAAAGCCATCACGAGAGAATAATATATGTCTAAAGTCGTCCAAGCCAAAATTAACGGGATTTTATTGCGGGTCGCGGAAGGGACAACGATCCTGGAAGCCGCGAAGAGCGTTCAGATCAAGATCCCGACGCTGTGCAAGCATCCCGATCTGCCCGCGTCAGCCGCCTGCGGTATTTGCATCGTAAAGGCCAAGGGGTCCAACAAGATGCTGCGCGCGTGCTGCACCCCGCTGGAAAACGGTATGGAGATAACGACGCATGACCCGGAGATCGTCGATATCCGCCGGACCGTCATAGAACTTATCTTGTCTAATCATCCCAACGATTGCCTTAAGTGCGGACGCAATAACGATTGCGAATTGCAGAAATTGACCGCGGATTTCGGTATTACCGAAGAGCAGTTCCCGCAATTCCTGAGGGATCTGCCTAAAGACTCATCGACAAATACGATCGTGCTTGAACCTCAGAAATGTATTCTCTGCGGCAGGTGCGTCGAAGTTTGCCAGGATAATCAGGATGTCTGGGCGCTTTCATTTTTGGAACGCGGCATCAAGACGCATATTTCGCCTGCGGGACAGATCCAGTTAGGCGATTCCCCGTGCGTGCGCTGCGGCCAGTGCTCCGCGCATTGCCCGACCGGCGCTATTGTCGAGAAAGACGAAACCGCGAAAGTTTGGGCCGCGCTGCGCAATGCCGACCAGTATTGCGTCGTGCAGATAGCGCCCGCGGTGCGCGTCGCGATCGGCGAGGCTTTCGGGTTCCCCGTGGGGGTCAATCTCACGAAAAAATTGTACGCGCTTTTGCGCCGTTTGGGTTTCAAGGCCGTTTTCGATACGAACTTCGCGGCCGATGTGACCATTATGGAAGAGGCCAGCGAGTTCGAAGAAAGGCTTTTAGCCGCAAAAAAACCGCTGCCTTTGATCACGTCCTGCTGCCCGGCGTGGGTGGATTTTATGGAAAAGTTCCATCCTGATATGATCGAGCATTTTTCTTCCTGCAAATCTCCCCATGAGATCCTGGGCGCGTTGTCCAAGACTTATTACGCGAAAAAGAACAATATAGATCCGGCTAAGATTTTCAATGTCTCCATTATGCCGTGCACGGCAAAAAAATATGAGATCTCAAGAAGCGACGAGATGTCCGCTTCAGGGTATCAGGATGTCGATGTTTCATTGACGACCAGAGAACTCGCCCGCATGATCAAGCAGGCGGGTATAGATTTTTCCACTCTGCCCGATGAAGAGTGCGACAGTATTCTGGGCGAGTACGCCGGGGCGGGTGTTATATTCGGAGCGACCGGCGGCGTCATGGAGGCGGCTCTGCGGACCGCGTATTACTTTATTACCGGCAAAGATCTCGGGAAGGTCGAGTTTGACGCTGTGCGCGGCCTGAAAGGTGTTAAAGAAACCGAGATCGATGTGGACGGCAAGAAAATAAGGATCGCCGTCGCGCACGGTTTAGGGAATGTCGAATATGTCCTCGGCAAGATCAGGGCGGCTAAAGCTGCGGGCAAGGAAATGCCGTACCATTTTGTGGAAGTAATGGCGTGCCCCGGCGGATGCGTCGGCGGCGGCGGCCAGCCGTATATGGTTACGGATGAATTGCGCAAGAAAAGGGCCGGCGGACTTTATCAGGATGACGCCGAAAAACAGATCCGTTGTTCTCATCAGAACCCCTATATTAAAAGGATCTACGATGAGTTCCTGGAAAAACCGCTATCCGAGAAGTCTGAGAAATTGCTCCATACCCATTATAAAGGAAGGCCGGTATACCGGCGATAACCTCTCCACCATACGTTTCCCAAAAGGCTGGATTAAGCGAATCTTAATCCAGCCCTTTTTGTTCCGGGGACACACTACTTAATTCCTATCGATTAAAGCTGCGGGGAATTAAGTAGTGTGTCCCCGGAATTAATTCGGGCTTGTTTTTTTGTTGTTGCAGCTTATAATAGGTCAAAAGGAGATTGTTGATGAGGATATTGGTTACGGGCGCTACAGGTTTTATCGGCGGTTTTCTTGTAGACGATTTGCTGGCCGCGGGCCACGAGATATTTGCCGTTGCGCGGCGGGAAAGTAACCGCCAGCCGTTGATCGATAAAGGGGTAAAGCTTATTGAGGCCGATTTGAGCGATGAGCAGAGTTTGCAGGTCCTCAAACAATATCCTATCGAGATTGTTTATCATTGCGCCGGGCTCGTGGAAGATAAAGATCTTTCGAAACTTTACCGCGCCAATGTGGCCGGCACGGATAATATCTGTAAATACGCTCTTGAGCAGCGCGCGCAAAGGTTTATTTATTTAAGTTCCGTCGCGACCGTCAGCGGCAATGAGGAGGTCCCCCTGACCGAGGATCTTCCGTATAACGCGACAAACCTGTACGGGCTTTCCAAGTTAGAGGCGGAAAGCCTTGTCCTGGAATACCGGCGGCACGGGCTTCCCGTAGTTATCATGCGGCCTTCAATGGTTTATGGCGAGGGGGAACCGCACGCGTTCGATACGATCATGCGCCTTTTACGTTACCGGTGCCTGCCGCTGATAGACGAAGGCCGGCATAAAATGCATATAGCGTATGTCCGGAATCTCAGCAGGGCATTAGCGCTGGCGCTCTATGATAACCGGTTCCTTGAAGGAAGTTTTTTTGTCGCTGACAATGAGGTGTTGACCCAGAGGCAGATCTTTTCCATATTAAGCAGGGTTGTTACAGGCAAAGACCCTGTCTCGTTGCCGGGCTGGCTTACCCCGGCATTGACATCCCTGCCGTTCCTGGGGAAAAAATTCAAATCTTTCGTGAAAGACCGCGAGTATGATATCGGCAGGCTTAAAGCCGTCGGTTTTATTCACCCGTTCACGGCTCAGGAAGGATTGAGAAAAAGCGCAGAATATTGGCTTAAGAATAACGTTGCCCGGCCGCGCAGTTAGGGCCGGCGATAGATGCGGGCGTTGGAGTCTGTGTCTTCGAACAGCTTGCGCACTTCCGTGAGCAGGGATTCAGATTGCCCCATGCATAGATATCCCCCCGGCCGTATAGCGGCGAAGAATTTATTCAATATCTTTTCCTGGAGCTGCCGGTTGAAATAGATGAAGACATTCCTGCACACTAACAGGTCTATGTCGCGCGGAAACTCTTCGGTAATGAGGTCGAGCGTTGAGAATGAAACGGCCGCCGTGATGGCTTCGCGAACGCGATAGGTCTTATTCAAGTCCGCGCCGCTGTCCGTATCCTTGTTCCCCGTAAAAAAATACTTCCCCATCAACTTATCATTGACGTTCTTGACGCTGGCGGGCGCGTATTGAGCTTTTTGAGCTCTGGCAATACATCTGCTGTCGATATCGGTGGCTATAACCTTGACGTGGAAATTTTTCGCGTGGGACTTAAGGGCCTCGGCGACGCATATCGCCAGCGAATACGCCTCTTCCCCGTTCGCGCACCCCGCGGACCAAATAGTGAGATCGCGATCCGCCTTTTTGATCTTTTCGGAGATCATGTTTTCCAGAAGATATTGCATTGTTATCCACAGCGGAGGGTCGCGGAAGAACTCCGAGACATTGATGCAGAGCGTTTCGAACAGCTTGTCGTATTCCCGCGGATTGTTGTCGAGCAGCTTTATGTAATCCGTATATGAATAGAGCGCGTTGGCTTTTATGCGGACGGCAAATCTGCGTTTCAAGAGATCGATATGATAATTGCGGAAATCCAGGCCGCGTTCCTGCAGTATTTTCTGAAGCAATGATTTGAATGTTTTATTCCGGTCTTCCGCTTGCGGATGCGAAGGGCGGCCGCCGACTTTTTCGGTCGCGTTGAAGATCGCGTGATTTATCTCCCCCATATATTCGGCTTTTACCTGGCGGGTCAGGGATTCAGTTGTTTCGCCTTCAATGACGTCTTTGACCGGATGGATCGAGCGCATCGCCTCCGCCAATATATCTTTCCTGCAAACCGGGCACGTGCATATGTCGTAGCGCAGCACAAGGGCGCTTTCCACGGCGTCCTTAGTCAATGTCTCGAGCACGGAAATCGTTTTTATTTGCATGGCGTCACAACGGTTAGGCGGCTTTTTTGCGGTATATCCTGTTTTCCACGTCAACGGGCTCGAATATCTGGGTCGCTTCGCGTATAAGCGTTTCTGATTTTCCCATGGTCAGATATCCGTCGAGTTTAAGCCCGTTGTAGTATTTCATCAAAAGTTGTTCCTGCAGGCTGCGGTCGAAGTATATAAAGACATTGCGGCACAACACGAAATCGCAGTCCTGGACCAGGTCGTTGGTAGTGAGATCCAGATATTTGATCGTAACCATATTTTTTATCTTGTCATTTACCTGGTACAAGCCGTCGGCGCAGCAGAAATATTTATCGATGAGGGATTTATCCAGGTTTTTTATGCTGGCTTTTTCGTACAGGCCTTTTTTAGCCGTATCCATGGCTTTTTTGTCAACGTCGGTCGCCCTGATATCTATGGCGAATGTGGACAGGTCCGCCCCGAGGATCTCGCTTATGAGGATGGCGATGGTATACGGTTCTTCGCCGTTAGCGCATCCGGCCGACCATATCCGAAGAGATCTCTCGTTCGCCGTTTTTTTATGGCGTATGCAGGTTTCGAAGAGTTTGCGCATTCGCGTCCAGACGTCCGTATCCCGCAGGAATTCAGATACGTTGATGCAGAGCACTTCGAAGAGCCGGTCGTATTCATCGGATGAATTGATGAGCAGGCGCAGGTATTCCGAATAACTGGGCAATCCCAGCGTTTTGATGCGGACCGCGACGCGCCGGCGCAGGAGGTCCTGGTGGTAGTGGCGGAAATCTATATTGCGGTCTTCCTTGATCTTATCCAGAAGCAGAGAGAACGTCTGGCTTTTATTTTCTTTGATCTCGTGCCGGGGATTCTTACTGATGATCTCTATCGCTTGAAGGAGGGCCCGGGCGATCTCCGCCTGGTGCTCAGCCCTGGTTTGCTGCATGATGGTATGCATCGCGCCCTGTTCGGTCGTGACATATTTAGCGGGCACGTTAGACAGCACATGAGCCAGCATATCGTTTTTGCATTGAGAGCAGGTGCATATGTCATAACGCAGCGTGAGCGCGCTGTTCAAAAAATCGCGGGCGATGTCCTCAATTATATTTTTTAGTTTATCATGCATTTTTATGCCTAAATATAATAAAACCACTCTCAAATTAGAATACCATAGCCTGTTTATTTGTCAAGTGGTTATGCTGGGTTAACTTTTTCTTGCTTTTTTAATGATATATGATAGAATACGACAAATAGTATTAAGGTATATCAGGAGCTCTCTGGTGAACATTTATAGGGTTAACGAAGTAGCTCAAAAACTCGGCATTTCTAAACAAACCCTTATCCGTTATGAAAAAAAGGGGATATTCCCCTTTTCCCACCGAAACCGCATAAATCATTGGCGAGAATATACAGAGGAAGATGTAGAAAAGATGGCGCGTATTATCGGCCGCGCCGGCGCGGGTTTTACCCTTATTGAGCTGGTCATGGTGATCGTGATTATCGGAATACTCGCTGTGGTTACGGTTCCGCGCTTCCAGGCATTCAATATCGTTAAGTTGAACAGCGCGGTCAAGAAAGTAGTTTCGGATATCAGGTATACTCAATCTTTGGCTGTTTCGTCGCACGATATGTACGGGATGACGTTCAATACCGGCCTGGAACGGTATGAGGTCAGGCGCGTGCGGGATAATTCATACGCCAAAGACCCGCTCAGCAGGCAGGATTTTGCCGTTGATCTCAGGTCCGATCCTATGTACGGGGGTATGGATATATCGAGCGTTAATATCGGAAGCACGAATCAGTTGCGGTTTGGCTGGAACGCGACGCCGCTTAACGGCAACAATGTGTCTATATCGTCGGAAGGCAGCGTCGGGGTTTCTTACAGAGGGGAGAGCATGACGATCTATATTTCTCCTGGGACCGGAACCGTGCGCGTTCACTAATATGAAAAAGATCCGTTATAGCCGGGGATTAAGCTTGATCGAATTGGTTGTCGCGATCATCGTCGTAGGATTGGCGATCCCGGCATTGACCAGGAACTGGTTCGATATAACAAAACGTTCCGTTCAATCCGAGGAATTGCTGGATTCCACGTCTTACGGCGAGCAGCTTATGGAAGAGATCAAGTCGAAACGGTTCGACGAACGGATCGATATCCCGTGGACGCCTGAAAATTTTTTCAGCGCGCGGCGCGCCGATGAATCCGATGAAAACGCGCGCGACCGCTATGACGATGTGGATGATTACGCCGGATTTAATGAAACCCTGCCGGGCGGATACCGGAGTTCGGTGCAGGTGGCGTATGTCAATCTGACAGGTTCTTCCTGGCGGAACGTAACGGGCGATGAATCCGATTTCAAACGGATAACCGTCTTTGTCTCGCGCTCGGATACGCGGGCGAATACGACATTGGTATCGGTGGTGGGAGAGTATTAGCAAGGGCGGAGAATGGCAAATAAAGCGCGGACATCCCGGCGCGGCGTTACTTTGATCGAGCTGGTAGTGGTTATCGCTGTCGTCGGTATACTGGCGGCTATGTCGAGCGGTTATATAAACCAGGTCGTTGGCACGTGGCAGACGGTTTCTTTCCGTATGGATACGGTTGCGCAGATGCGGTCGGCGCTCGATCGCATGTCGCGCGAGATCCGGCAGGTGAAAAACGCGACATCCGTGTACGCCGCGGACAGCAGCGTATTCCGGTTTGTCGGCGTTGACGACGCGACGATCACGTATAATATTTCAGGGACGAATGTCCTGCGCAGTAACGCGGTTCTCGCGACAGGCGCGGCGCGCCTGAATTTCGCGTATTATGACGCGGAGGGGGAGGCTTTGGCTCATCCCGATGTGTTTCCCGACGCGACTGATATCCGCAGGATCGCCGTTACATTAGAGATGCGTTCCGCGGCGCAGAATAAGACCATGACGGTGCAGGTCTTTCCTCGGAATCTGGGAGAATAAAAAAATGAGAAAGAGGGCAGGCGGCGGTTTTGTGCTGATACTGGTGATTTTTATCATGATGGTGTTCGGCATCCTGGGATGGACCCTGGCGGTAATGCAAGCGGGTAATCTCGGGTCGGCGGCGCGGAATCTCCAGGATAGACAGGCATTGTATCTGGCCGAGTCCGGAGCTCACTGGGGTTTGTATAACCGCATCAGCACGGGCGCGGCGATCTCCAGCGACAGCGATTGTCTCGACGCGAACGACTGGGTCACCCATACGATCGCTCCCGGGCAGTACAAGGTGTGCACGCGGCCGGCGCAGGCTTCGGAGGCGGCGGATATTGTGGTCGAATCGATCGGATATGTGCCCTCCGCGGCGAATTATATATCCAGCCGGCAGATCAAGATCACGGCTAATCTGGGAAGTTTCGATAAAGCGATCATGGCCTCCGGGGTTTTTGATTGGGTAGGCGCGGATCAGTACCGTTCGTACGTGGCGGGGGATATGATGTGCATGTATTATGAGTCAAACGGCAACAACGTGTATAATGAAACAGGTATTGATTATTCAGGCGTGTATCCTTGCCGCCCAAGGACGAACAGGACGAGCAGGGCGGCCCGGCGCGATGTCGGAATCGGGGAATTGCCCGAGATCGATATGAAGTCGTATGAACTCGATTCCAACGTTACGGTCCTGGCGCCTTGTAATACCACGACGATATCGGATGTCGCGCAGGTCGGGGGCAATACGCAGATAACGGTTTCGACGCCGAATTTTTTCGGCAGCCAGCCGGCGGATCGCGGCAAAATGGTTAAGCAGGTCGTGCGCGATATATCGCTGGGCTCCTGGGAATCCGGGACCTGG
>Ga0172381_10005993_pt1 | contig 12235 bp, 31 predicted proteins | sample Leawel6488metaG_FD_119754 | JGI IMG/M metagenome (GOLD analysis project Ga0172381, IMG submission 119754) | Leachate microbial communities from a municipal landfill in Southern Ontario, Canada - Leachate well 64-88 metaG | ecosystem: Engineered > Solid waste > Landfill > Unclassified | place...
TGAGCAAATAACAGTCTATAATAAAGAGCACCTCCTTCAACTTATCGAGGGAGCTAATGGGCATATGAATTTATATATTTCAGCCTTTTCGGATGACCAAAAAATCTTTGGTAATCTCGATAAGGTTTTTTTTGACATAGATGACTGCCCTGCAGATTGTGAAAATTGCTCTCCTGAAAAGAAAGCGAAGTGCTCAACTGAGGCCCTTGGATGCACTCCAGCTTCGTATAATTCCTTTGAAAATCTTATGCTCCTCCACAAGTATTTTAAGGAGGAGAAGATTCAGCACGTGATAGGAATGTCAGGAGGAGGATACCACGTTTATGCTAAAGTGATTCCGGTTCAGCTTCGGTACGCTAATTATGCCCTTAAAAAATATTGTACTGAAGTAGTTAAGAAAACGAATATTAAGGCAGATTGCTCTGTATTCGAAATCTTCCGAATTATGCGGATTCCTGGAACTTATAATGTAAATAAAGGGAAATGGTTTATTTGGGTTTATCCTGAAGACCTTGAAAAAGGGGATACTTGGATAAGGGAGAAAGCTAATAAACAGGTCATTGAGCCACCTTACATCTATGAAAGGAAAAGCTTAGACCTCCGACCCTTCGACCAGTTATGTACCAATACGCACGATAATTTCCAATACGTTGTTGATAGTGCCCTATCTGCGGAAGGAATAGACTTTCCACCTTGTATAAGTAAAATGCTTGGTGATAAATTTATGCATTATAAGAAGAGGTATTATGTCCTTCTTTACCTTAAGGAGCGAGGAGCCAGTATGGCAGCAGGCATTGGGGTTATTCAGAAACACTTAACTCCGGCTAAATTTATTCATTGTGTGAAGGAAGAAAGGCAGCCCGTCTATATCTGGAGGAGTGAAAAATTATTCTTCCCGAAGTGCAAAACACTAGAGATGGAAGGGTTTTGCCCTCAGCCGAACTGTCCGATGAAAGATAAATTATATCTGTGAGGTATCATGAAATTAGTAGCATCTGGTGGGAAATTCATAAATTTAGACTTCGCCCTGACACTCGATATATTTGAGCAAAAAATTCTTAGGTTGACTAATCATTCAGTGGTAATAGTCTCCGGAGTAGATGAACATGGATTCAGAGATGAAGAAGGAGAGTATCACGACTTTGGAGAGATTTTTGGGGAAAGTTCCCTTCATAACTTCTTAGAGTATAAGAAAATATCATGGGTGAAAAAATGAAAATAGAATATCTGCCAACTGTTAAAATTGAACTTTTGGAATCGGAAAAAGAAGCCCTGGTGAGGACTATCAGAAAAGTGACAGCGAACCTTTCTGAGCTTAATGGAGATTATGCTTTTCTTCACGAGCTCCTCGGAAAGTTAAATGCTGGAAGAAAGCTTTGAGGGTGCAATAAATGCCTAAAGGAGAAAAAGAAGACGACTTTATAAAAGAATTTGTTAAAGTCTTCCTGGAGCATTCTTACAATAATGCTCTCTTTGCTTACTTAGCTCTTCACTTAATTTTAGGGAGGTGCTTGTATAATGTAAGAATCTATAAGAAGAGGATTTGGCTTGATGGAAGAATAAGCTTTTGGTATCTTAGCCCGCCTTCCTCCGGGAAATCCACTCCTTATGATTTTATGTTCGAAGTAATTAAGGGCCTTGGAGAATGTGCTGAAGCAGTCCGAGCAGAAGATAAAATTGGAATGTTTGATGTAGATGATACTTCAGACGCAATGCTTATTGGTTATCACGAAGATGATGGGAAGGGCAAGTATATTCCCGGAATCCTTGATAGAGGAGGAGTTGTCCACTGGGATGAAGCTGCTATGCTTTTAGGGACAAGCCAATATGCAGAAAAGCTTAAAGGCTTCCTGCAGAAGGCCCTTAATGCGATAGGTTCGAACTCGAATGTTTGCAATCGGGAATTTAAAAATGACAAGGTGAAAATCCACCCTATTTGCTCGCTTTATCTTACCTCGTACTTTCCGAAGGAACTGCTTGAGAAAGTCTTAGGAACAGGCTTATTTCAACGTTTGCTGCTGCTTCCTAAGCTACTCCGAACGGAGGACCGGAGAAAAAACTCATTTATTGACATAGATTACCTCGGAACTGAAACAACGAAAGAAGATTTGGATGTAAGCTATTTCATTAATAGATTTCGGGAGCTATCAGCAAAATTTAATAAGAGGGAGCTTAAGTTTGATTATTCAGAAGTTAAGCCTGTGATCAGGTCCTGCTCTAATAGATTATTGGACTTAAGCAAAAATAGCTCTTCGAACGTTAGAGACCTTATGGAGACGTTCCAGCCAAGATATATGGATCAATTATATATAATTGCTATGCACCATGCTTGTATAAGAGGAGAAACTAAAATAAACGTTGATGATGTAACTTATGCTTACGGAATAATTGCTGGTTGCTATTCAGCAATTTTGGGTTGGTTAGAGGAGGAGCCAGATGTTAATACTTCAGAAACTTCAGATAATGCATACTTCTCGGAAGTAATCCGAATATTCAAGAAAAAGAATGTAGTTGAGCTGCCTGCCTCGGAATTCTTAGAAGAATGTTGCAAACTCTGGAATAGGACTGACACCGCTGTAAAAAACCGGCTTAAACCTATGATCCAAAATGCGGAGCAAGGGCACTCCGGCCTTGTAAAAACAAAGAAGGGTTCCGCTGTATTCTATACATTACAAATAACTAAATAAGAATTTAAAAGACCAAAAGGTATTTATAGTTTTAAGTCCTTCTTTAGAGTAGTAAGGAGCGTGAAAAGAATGACTGAAAATATGCCTGAAAATATGAGTGTAGAAGAATACCTGAACCAGCCTGATGAACCTTGCCCTAAATGGGAAGATATGACTGAAGCCGAAAGGAGAGAAGTTGCAGATGCCTGTTACGACTCGGCGAATGCCGGATGGGATCAGTGAAGGAAGCTGAAATTTACGGATGTGAAAGAAAGAGAAATCGAAGTTCCTGAAGGAGTGTGAAAAGAAATGGCTAAATTCGATGTTATGGTAGATCTGAATACTGGAGATGGATTCCAACTTATGGAAGTTGAAGGGAAATCGAGGAAAGTAATCCAGGACTCTCTGTATAAACTTTATCCGGGAGCAATAGTCCAAAGTATGAAAAGGAGGAGCTGAATATGAGTTTGAGGAGAAGAGCTGTCTTGAATCTTTCTGGTGACGGATATGGAATAGTCAGAATCATCGGAGACTCGGATGCAGTAACTGTAGGAAGGAAAGTATACTCTGGTGAAAAATTTTCTGCTCTCCTTAGAGGACTTGACCCTGATGGAGAGATTGGCCTATGAGCTTAACTATTACTTCAAAGGACCTGGCTGAAATTTTGGGAAGGAAACTTCCCAGAATCCCAATTTCTTGTCTCACTGCTTATGTCGAAGAATGCCTGACTGTGAACACAACCCAGTTTAAGGAAGTCTGTGAAGAGATGTTCCCGACTCTGGAAGCCCCAGCACAGAAACTCCTTTATTCCGGCCTGGAGCTCTCTTTAGAAGTGATCTATGGCTGCCCACAAGAAGTGCAAATATGGACGTGAACCAATGACAATAGAAGACCTTAGAAAAGTTCAAAGCCTGCTAAAAGATGCTGATAGTCTCCTCGACTCTGCTGAAAATACCATCACAGAACTTAGGGAGGAAGTCCAGGAACTCGAAGAAAAGCTGGAAATCCGGGACAACACGATTGAGGCACTATCAACCGAAATAGAGGAGAAGGATTCAGAAATTTCAAGGTATGAGCAAATGGAGGCAGACCGTGAATGATGAAGAAGGCTTCCCCGAACTTCAGGAGGGCTATGTGGTCCTACAGAATATTTCAGAGAATGTGGAGTTGCTTAAGCATCTCCTTCCTTCCTTTCGCCCTGAGACTGAAATAATGGAGAACCAAATCATCGGCTTGGAGGGCCTCATCAAAGAGCGTTTCAATACACTGTGGGATTCTTCTGCTACTGAAATGAAGAAGAATATCTAAGAATCTAAAAGACCAAAAGGTATTTATACCTTTAGCACCTTCTTTAGAGTAGAGGAGAAGTGAACAAGATGACTGCTAAAGTGAATATAACCGAACTGGAAGAAGATGTGCTGAAGAACGGTCTCTATGGAAGTTGCTTTAATGATATTACTATCGAGACTTTGAAAAAGTATGGAGGAGAATATGGGTGCAAAGGAAACTCAATAAGTGTCTGGTCTGATTGCGTAATAGACGACTGTGAAAAAGTTGAGTCAAAGCAACTTTCTGGGGTTCTTTCGAGTCTTGTGAAGAAAGACCTGGTAGTCTGTGAAGGGGAAACAGTAACTGTGACTAAGGAAGGTGGGAGGTTCTTGTCTCCCTCCTTTCCCCCTCCTGAAGAGGATTATGAAGCTTATCGGGAGAGAATGGATGAGGAAGAAGCGATGGACTCCTGTGATATGAGTGCCCCTGGCAAAAAGCTTGAAGAGCTCCAGGAAGGAACAGAGGACCTGAAAGACGAGCTTGCCCAAATGGAAGAGGAGATGAATAAGCCTAACCCAGAGAGAGATGCCTTTTATCGAGGATATGAGGAAGGATACAATACTTGTGATAGTGAGAAAAAAACGATGAGAGAAGCATTCTTGACTCTCCTTAAGAAAAAGGGCCTTATCCCTGAATTTTCAGATTCTATTGGAGATTTGGAAATGCTGCCTGATAAGGAATATGTAAACCCGGAGGAGATTTAAATGCCTGTCTGCTCGAAGTGTGGGGAAAAATCTTACCCCTTTTCTCAAAAAAAGAATGGTTCTTATATTTATACCTGTATTGCCTGTGGATTCAGTGTAGTTGAAGCCCCTGATGGAGATGTTGGGGCCCTTCGAGATGTTCACGGGAGAGAGTTTCGAAAATTCATCCCCAGGGAGAATTACTATGGCAAAATCAATGCCCGCTAAAGTCTGCAAAATTTGTGGGACTCTTATCAGTAAAGGCCCGAATGGCTGGACTCACCGAAATAAGAGATGGGATGAAAAACACAAAGCCGTCCTGGCAATCCCTTCTTAATTTTTTTTTCATCTTAAAGAACCAAAAGGCTTTTATATTCTTAGAGCGTATAGAGGGTTAGAGGAGGAATGATAAAGTGGATCTGGAAACTGCCTTGGAAAAGTTGGAAGATGAACCGAACTTCGAAAATATGACTGAAGATGAAAGAAGAGACTACCTTGAAAACCTGTATGAAACTGAAGGGCCTGGAAGATGGAGAAAAACCCTTATTTCTAAATTCCTGAGGAGGGAGTAAAATGGTGGACCTTACAGTCCTCCATAACGTGGAGAAAATTACCAAAGCCAAACTTATGGCTCAAACCTTCCGGGAGGAAGGAGCGAAGATGGAAGAGGGCCTGCGAAATATCCGGAACCTTCTGGATGAAGTTTCCCCTCTAACTGAAGCTGAAAAAACCGAATTCTCGATTATGATGCGCTCAGCCAATTCTCTCCGGTCCTTCTTTAATGAACTCGCTGACAAAGCTTTCAGTGAGAACCTTCACCAAGAAAACCTTTACTATCAGAAAATGAGGGAGGAGAAATAATGGTCCGAAGAAATTGCCCTAAACCGGCAATTCCTCCTGTAATCCCTTCTGTCCACGAAGGGAAATTAAGTGATGAGCTTTATTCAGCCTGTATGGAGAAAGCCAAAGAAAACGCCGGACCTGGTGCGACCTCTTGGATCCATCTCGCTGATGCTGTAAGTCGAGGCACTATCAGCCCAATGGAAGCTTACGATGCTATTGAAGCAGGCTTCCTTCCAGAAACTCTCAAAGTGAGAAAAAGCCTTTATTATCACCTACTTTAAGGAGGACCTGAAATGGCAAAAGAGAAGAAGACTAAAGCCCTTTGTGCTGGTTGTAGAGATGACTTTTATAACTGCGGAGGAGCGACTGGAAACACGAATCACTGCTGGCATTACGATAATGCTGAAATCGTAAAGGGCATCATCGTTGGGACCTGGGAAAATCCGCCCTATATCAAAAAGCTTGTAGTGAAAAGGCTTTCCTGCTATCGAAAGGAAAGAGAATGTTTTATTAAGCTTCCTGACCAAAAAAGCCGAAAGAAAACCTATACTATGGAGACTTGGTGAGAATGACCTTTGCTGATAGTCCTCTGAGGATAGAGGAATGCATGATTACGGCAGAAGACCCTATGGGAGTAACAGTAACCTTTAAACCGGAAGATGGCCCTGAGTGGGCCCAAGGCACTATGCATTTAAGCTGGAATCTCGCACAGGGAGGAGCGAAAGGAGATAAGGGCATCCTGAAATATATTGAGGACCTAAATTATGGTGTCTGGGTCTTTCAGAGAAGAGCGTTTGCGAAGAATGGGAGAAAATACAGGATGTGAGAATATGAGAAGAAAAGAATATGAGAAGTGGCTTAAAGGGAGGATTAAAGCCTGCCAAAATTCAGCAGAAGAATATGAAGCGAGAGGAGACCAAGTGCAATCAGCCCTCGAATATACTAAAGGGCATACTTTTCTTATTTGCCTTAAAACTTTTAAAGGTGAGGAAGAATGAACTTCCTCAAAATCTATTTTCCTGGTCATTCCTACTCTGATAATAAGAACGCTATAAAGTTCATTTTCCGGAAATACAAGTGCCTCTGGAGTCGAGAGGATAGTGGATGGTATAATCAGGAAATGGGCTATTCCATCGCTGCAGAATTCGAAGGCTCAAAGAAGCCCGTAACACTGTTTTGCAAGGGCCCGGAGGATTTTATAAGCGAACTCAAAGAACACTTCGTGTTCAATGGGGGAGAAGTCCTGGAGGAAGGTAAAGAGGGCCCTTCAGAAGAAAGCCTGCCATACTCCTTAAGGGAGAGGACTATCAACCGACTTCTGCAGAATATGGAGGAGGACTTAACAGCCCCAAGATTTGATTATATGAAACAGGCTCAGAAAGAAGCCTTAATAAACACAGCAAAAGTTTTTTGGGAGAAGAGAAGAGCTGAAGCTCTAAAAGCATTATGAAGGAAGCTCCAGCTAAAGAATAATTTTATAATAAAAATTTAAAAAGCCAAAAGTTATTTATAGTTTTAAGTCTTTCTTTAGAGTAGTAAGGAGCGTGAAAAGAAGTGTACCAATTTCTAAGAAATCTGGAAAATTTGGATGACTTGGGAAACCAAGTAGCGAAGAACCTGACTGCTGATAATCTCCGAACCTATGGAGCAAAATATGATAGTGTCCTGGATATGGATGAAGAGGAGAAAGAAAGCTTCGAAAAAATGGTGAAGAAAATGGAAGAAGTCGAAGCGTGGCTGGACTGCCAAAAAAGAAATGTTCGAGATATCAAGAGGAGTATGGAAGCTCAGGGAGAGGGATGCTAATGAAGGGCCTTCTTAAGTTCGCTGAGAAGCAAGGCTTCTCTTGCAAATTTATTTGTGATGACTCTGATGCCCCTGAAATCCTGGTAGAGGATAAAGAGACTGATATCACGGTGTGGGGGAGAAAACGCTTTGAAGAGTGGAATGTTTCTCTCGCTTACCCCTCTGTTGGTCTGCCTCGGCCTTCTATCGAGGAAGTTGAGCACTTTGCTGAAATCCTTCAGAAGGCTATTGTAATAGCCAAAAAATTTAGGGAGTACAATAATGGTTGAAACGTTCTGCTATTTATGCATGGGAGGGCAGACCTCCCCTTTTAATACTGCTGATGAAATCATTAAGGAGAGAACCAATATGAATGATAAACCTAAAGGCTTAATTAAGACTGTGCTTGCTGGCAAAATTACCCTTCCTTTCATTACTTTGGGACTTACAGCCGATAAGAAGCAATTTGAACTGACTGGGAATAGAGGACCTGTGCTGGGAATCCATCAGCCTCTCTATTATTCAATTGGTGGTCCTGTTTACATCAATACTTCCTTCCAGGGATGGGTCCAAGTGGGAAGGCTCTTCGAACCTGAGGAGACCTGGCAAACTCTTAGTAAGGAGCGAGTAGATGAATGGAGGGCTGCCCAGAAGCCTTACAGCAAGGAAGCCCCAGACTACCCACCCTATGAGGTAACAACAAAAAGAAAGGACTATCCCACCCTTAATAAAATCTATGGGAGGTATAAGGCCCTATTCTTTGCTGCAAAATTCAATCTCAAAGACCAGTGTAAAGGCTTCACCTTCCCAACAAGGGCCTTATTTATAAGAGAAAAATTCATCGTAATCCCTTGGGTGGAAAAGAACGGGAAATATCACGCCCGCCCTATCTACTCGATGGACCCGAAAGCTTACATCGAAATGTCTGAAGAGCTCCGGAAAAAAGACTTTGAAGCCCTCTATGAAAAGTACAATGGGGTAATCGAGGAGTAACTATGCCTGCTAAAAGCCTAATGCTCGCAAAAACAGGAGACCCAAAGGACCTTGCCAAGTATGAAAAATCCGGGCACAAGCTCCTTGAAGAAAAATTCGATGGAGAAAGAATCCAAGTACTCAGCGAGGAAGAAGATAATTATTATGTTAGGGCCTTCGGAAGGAGCAAAAAAGAATTTACAACCCAAGTCCCGGAAATAATGGCTGAGTTCTTTTCAAAGATTTCAGAAGAGTACCACTTTGATGGAGAAATTATCCATCAGAATGAATTCCTTACTCTTGAGGAGAATTTTTCAACTTGCTCCTCCCGTATGAGGCTTAAGGCCCCTACTAAGCAGCAGGTTGATGATAGTCCTCTAACCTATGTAATCTTTGATGTACTTGTCTGGGAGGGGAAGGATGTAACCAGCCTATCCCTCTATGAGAGAAGACTTCTCATCCAGAGTATCCTAATAAGTAAGCGAATTGATCCAGAGGTGGCATTCCTCTCCCCGGCCTATTATGATAAATTCCAAGAAAGGTATGAGAAGTACCTTGAGGACGGGAAGGAGGGAGTAATGATCAAGGACATGGATTCTCCGTATGTGGGAGCTCGCTCTAGCCACTGGGAAAAAATAATTCCAGCCCTTACCTTGGACGTGAAAACCATTGGCTTAACGCCTGGGAAAGGAAAGAATCAAAAGTACTTCGGAGCGTTCGCTTGTGAAACTGAAAAAGGAGTCCACTTCAACTCCGGTCCGGGAAATCTAACCCAAGAGGAGATGGGCACTATCAAAAGAGATATAGAGAAAGGAGCCCTTACTTTCCCCTTTATGATAGAAGTTTCATATAAGGGGATCATGCCTTCTGGGAAGCCTCGCCAGCCTCGCACAAAGAGATTACGCCCAGATAAAGAAGTATATCAGACGGTCAAAGAAGTTTCGCAGAAGAGCCTCTTTGACTTCTAAGGAGGAACTATGGAAACTTATTTAGTTAATTATAAAAATTCACTTAAGCAGTATGGGATGAGAGAAGTCGAAGCAGAAAATGAAGATGAAGCTCGAAAAATCGGAGAGAAGGAAGGGGAAACAGTCACTTGTGTCCGAAATATCAAGGAGACTGGAAGGCCCTGGAATATATTATAATTTAGGGAGAAGAAAATGGACCTGAAACTTGAAAAGCTCGTAATCTGGAAAGAGAAGCCTCCTGAAAAAATCCTTGATGCAATTATCGTATTCTGGAATATTTACCTTGTTTCCATTAAGCAAGGGAGAGTCTCTTTCAATACAAATTTTGGTCGCCACGTTTTCTACCATTCAGAAATAACTGAAAAATGGGAGTACCTTAATACCGAATATAGAGATGCGAGGACTATCAATATCTTTAAGCAGTTGGTTAAAATAGGGCTTGTCCATCTGGATGGAACAGTTCTTTATGAGAGGGCCCTATAATGAGAAGCTGGGCAAGGCATTGTGGGAAAATAGAAAGAATGTTCTTGGATATAAAGTTTAATGCTGAATTGGGGGTAAAACATGTTCAGTTAATCTGCCCTCACCCTTGTTCCCTTATTAACCTTGATACTTTAACTGAGGAAGAATTCAGGAGGATTCTGCGTGGCCATAATTGAAGTAGATGCAAATGAAAAAGGAATAATTGAAATCTTAACCCGAAAAGGAATTGAATTTGAAACCACAGGGAGTGCAGATACAATCGGAGACCTTCGCTGTGATGATACAGTAATAGAGCGAAAGGAGATTAATGACTTTATTGGGTCAATGGGGCCCCATCTGGTAAACCAATATCTGGATATGACTCAGTATCCGGTTAAGGCCCTTATTATTGTGGGATTCCATAAAGACATAAAGTTCAATAATCTTCAAAAATATTATATTGGATTTCATGGGATGATAGCCCGCCTTGCCCGCCAGGGAGTTACTGTTATTCAGGTAGGAACAGAGGAGGAACTTGTGAGAGTTGCTCTGGCATTCCTCTCGAAGGCTGAGAAGCTCCCAGAAGGAGCCCGAATTCAAAAGAGGAGAGGAGACCCTGTGCGAAATATTATTGATAGTGCCGCACCTCGTATCTCGAAGAAATCCAGGGATGCTTTGCTTAAAAAATACGGCTCTCCTCTTAATATCGCAAACGCTTCGATGAAAGAACTTCAGGACACTGATGGAGTAGGCAAGACCATCGCCCAAAAGCTCTATAATAATTTTAGAGGGTTGAAGGAGGGAGAATAATGCCAGAAATTGACTTAGTCTTTAGCCTTATTGCTTTTGCAATCGGCTTTGTGATAGGAATGTATTTTTCAGTTTTGAATCTGCCAAAGGGGAAGTAATGTCAGGTTTAGATAGGTATAAATAGATGTAAAGCTTATGTTTAAGTAGGGAGGGAAAGAGATGAAGAATGGAATTGTGGTTATCTTCATTTTTCTACTTCTCGCTTCTCCTTCTTATTCAGTAGCTAATGAGAGGAGTATCCGGGAAGTAGCTGAAAATTATGATGCTGAAAATAGACCAAGATATGAGCCCGGAGTCTTTGACTGTTCAGATATGAGCTTCGAACTCTTTGATATTTATACTGAAATGGGATATAATTGTACTCTCGCTGGGGGAACTGTATATGGCGAGAAAACTATAAAGCATATGTGGCTCCTGGTCGAGAAAGATAACTGCCTGTTTGCTGTAGAAACGACAAATGGGGAAGTCTTCGAGGAAGAGCCCGGAAATACTGAAAAGAGAACGCTGGAAAATATGAAATATTTCCAGCCTGATCATACTTTCTTTTCCCCTGAAGAAGCAAAGGCAAGAGGAGTTACTTAAATAAACTTCCCGATTATTGCACAGATTATTAAAATAAGTGCGTTGAATACGAAATACGCTGATGCTTTATACATCCCTCCTTCCTTTTTTGTGACTGATGCATTTACTTCCAAAAAGTCTGTTCTCCTCTCTAATCCTGCAAACTCTTCTCTTGTCGGCCCCTTCGATTGTTCTAACAAAGTCAATCGGTTATTATGGTCATTTTTAATTTTAGACTGATTCTTTGCCTCATTAACCAAGGCTGCCATTCCAGCCGAAATATTATTTAACTGTATTCTCATCTCCTTAATTTCTATTGTAAGATCATCGATGTCCAGCCTCAGGCCTCCTTCTTTTTATTCCCGGCTAGAGAACCAATCATGCCAGCAATAGCCAGCCCGAACGTGTTTATATCTTGTAGATCAGCAAGCCCTTTAATCTTCCCATAAATCATACAGGAGACTCCGACAACTCCCAATACAGAGAGGACTATCATCCCAAGGTCGTTATTATCAAAGTCTATCAAATTGCCACCACCAAGAGGAGAAGTATCAGGATGATTAGGCCCAGAAGCTTCCCGGCTAAAAAGTATGGATATTCTCTTTCAATCTCTCGCTTATTTTTCTCCGGCAAATTTAATAAGCAAAAAACGTTTGATAGTGCCCCAAGTCCGAAAGCATGGACTTCAGAGGGTTCGCTTAAACAAGTTTTTAAAGTGCTTAGATGATTCCATTTTGTCATTTTCCCTGCTCCTTATGTTAAACTCATATAATAATCACTTATCTGCACAATCCCTTTGAGTCTTAGTGTATTAGTTTCAGCTGACAAGAATATTACTTCTATATGCGCTATAATTATAGGAAGGGTTACTCCTTTTACTGTATGATTATAAATTAAGTCCTCTCCTTCTTCCATGTAGAAAGTTCCTTTTAGGTTGCCTGTATCATAAACTTCTATTTTAGCAACGCGGGCAGCACTAATTTCAACTACTTTTAGTGACCAACCATCTTCAAGAAGCACTGATGCACTCGCAGCTATTGAAACAGTCTCTCTGTTGTCGTCAATTAACATTTGCATTCCATATCCGTCTGTTATCAATTTATCACTAGTTACGAAATTGCAAAGAGAAGATTTCCACCCCCGGACCCAAAGATAA
>Ga0172381_10005995_pt1 | contig 12233 bp, 9 predicted proteins | sample Leawel6488metaG_FD_119754 | JGI IMG/M metagenome (GOLD analysis project Ga0172381, IMG submission 119754) | Leachate microbial communities from a municipal landfill in Southern Ontario, Canada - Leachate well 64-88 metaG | ecosystem: Engineered > Solid waste > Landfill > Unclassified | place...
ATTGAATGTGCCGATTTGATTTTTAACTTCGCCAACATTGACTGCTGTTTTACCCCCAATTGAAGCGTCAATCATTCCAAGAAGAGTTGTTGGTATTGAAATATGTTGGATTCCCCTTTTGAAAACTGAGGCAACAAAACCTCCTAAATCTGTTATAACCCCTCCTCCTAAAGAAATTAGTATGCTTTCTTTGTCGGCCGATGATTCTATCATTGCACTACATAGTTGTTCAACAATTGTAAGTGATTTGGATTGTTCTCCAGCTTCAACTTCGAGAATTTCTGCACCATACAATTGTTCAACTCCTTCAATTAACGTTGGTAAACAATGAGTATAGGTGTTTTGGTCGAGTAGAATAAATTTCTTTGAATTTGGTTTGGAGACAAGAAACTTTTCTAAAGAGGATAAACTATTACGAGAATTAAAGAATACTCTACTCATTTATCACCCAAATTTAGATAAAAACACAATTCTCATCAATCTAACTTCTTCTTCAGTGTACTCTTCTTCTCCAAGTTCTTGAAGAATTTCACTTATATTATCAAACTCCGATTCACGTAAAAGCTCCAATATTTCTTCTTGATGATATACATCTACAAACTCATCAATATAGTATTTTATGTCAAGCTTTGTTCCAGAGGCAACAATGCTTTCTATTTCAGAAAGCAAGGCATCCATCGCTAAATTCTTTGCAATGGCAATATCCTCAAGAGGAAGTTTTTTGTCAATGCTCTTAATTATGTATACCTTTAGTCCTGATTTGTTAATAACACTTTTTACAATTAAGTCTTGTGGGCGTTCTATTTCATTTTCTTCAACATATCTTTTAATAGTTTGAATAAATGGCTCTCCATATTTCTGAGCTTTACTAACACCAACTCCAATAATCTGACGCATTTCCTCCATATTTATTGGATATTGAATAGTCATATCTTCAATGGACCTATCCTCAAAAATAACGTATGGAGGTAGATTTTCCTTCGTGGCAATTTTCTTTCGTAAATCTTTCAATATGCTAAACAAAACCTTATCTACACCACCACCATCAGATCCAGAAATAATTGTTGGGTCAATATCCTCATCATCATTTTCAAAATTATGATCCTCAGGAACCAATATTGTGTATGATTTTTTTAGAAAACGAAATCCCTCTTGTGTAAGTTTTAAAACACCGTAGTTTTCAATTTCTTTCAACAAAAGGCCCTCTATTAGGGCTTGTCGAATTACTGCTTTCCAATATATAAACTTTTTCTCAGAACCAACTCCCCAATTAGGAATGTTTTTAAAAGATTTTGTTTGAGCGGTGCTAACACCAGTTAATATATTGGCAATATCAATTGATTTAAGTATTTGTTTCACGTCCGCAACAGTTTCAAGAACAATCTCTACGTCTTCTGTTGCATCAGTTCTTGGTTTAGGATTTAAACAATTGTCGCAAGAACCACAGTTTGTATGTTCATAATGTTCTCCAAAATAATGTAGTAAATTTATTCTCCTGCAAACTGAGCTTTCAGCATAGGATATGGTTTCGTCCATCAATTGAAGCGCAACTTCTCTTTCTGCAACAGGCTTATCGTTTAAAAACTTTTCAAATTTTATAATATCTTGTTCTGAATAGAAAGCAATACATTTTCCTTCACCATCATCTCTCCCCGAACGACCAGTTTCTTGATAATAACCCTCTAAACTCTTAGGCATGTCATAATGAATTACGAACCTAACATCAGGCTTATCTATGCCCATACCAAATGCAATTGTTGCAACAATTACATCCGATTGTTCCATAATAAATTTATCTTGGTTTTCTGCTCTTGTTGCAGCATCGAGTCCAGCGTGGTAGGGTAAAGCGTTAATTCCGTTTAAAACTAAGGTTTCAGCCAGTTCCTCAACCATTTTTCTGCTTAAGCAGTAAATTATTCCCGATTTGCCTTTATTCTCGTTAATAAAACGAATAATTTCCCTATTCATATCTACATCCTTTTTGGGTTTAGGACGTATTTCGTAATATAGATTAGGACGATTGAAGGATGAAATAAATACATTAGCATCATTAATTTCCAAGTTCTTCATAATATCTTGTTGAACCTTTGGAGTGGCAGTTGCGGTAAGTGCTATAATTGGAACATTTTGTCCAATAGCATCAATAATAGGCTTCATCCTCCTATATTCGGGACGGAAATCATGTCCCCATTCGGAAATACAATGAGCTTCATCAATTGCATAAAAAGAAATATCAATTTCGCGCAAGAATTCAGCATTCTCTTCTTTATTTAAGCTCTCAGGAGCAACATATAGTAGTTTTGTAATTCCATTTTTTAGGTCATCCTTAACCTCCTTAATTTCAACCTTAGAAAGAGAAGAATTAAGAAAATGAGCGACTCCATGCATGGAACCAAATCCACGTATAGCATCAACTTGGTTCTTCATTAACGAGATAAGAGGGGATACAATAATAGCGCAACCAGGAAGAATAAGAGCAGGTAATTGATAACACAAAGACTTTCCTCCTCCGGTAGGCATAATAACAAAAGTATCGTTGCCTGCAAGTAAGCTATGGATAACCTCTTCTTGTCTGCCCTTAAATTTATTAAAACCAAAAATTCTCTTTAGCTCTTTATGTAAGTCAACATCAGTTGTTTTTATTTGCTTATGACCCATTTTGTTTTTTTCATTTTTATAATATCAATATATTATGTACTTTTGTCGTTGCAAAAGAAGCAGTTTTATATTTTCATTATGCTAAATTACTGCTTTTTTCAATACAATATCAAATAATATATAATTTTTTTGAAAGTGAAAACACCAGAATATATTAAAAGCATTGCAATACAAACAATTACAAATGAATATTTGGCAATCCAGAAATTAATTAATAGTATAAATGACGACTTTGTTAACGTTGTTGAGATAATTTTTAATTGTAAAGGAAGGGTTATTGTAACTGGAATAGGAAAGAGTGCAAATATTGCAACAAAGATTGTATCAACATTTAACTCTACAGGCACTCCAGCAATATTTATGCATGCTGCTGATGCAATTCATGGCGACTTAGGAATTATTCAGCCAGAAGATATAATTATCTGTATTTCTAAAAGTGGTAATACTCCTGAAATAAAAGTATTGATACCCCTAATAAAAAATTTAGGAAATAAACTAATAGCTATTACATCAGAGGTTAAATCAACTTTAGCAATTCAATCAGACTATTTTTTAAATGTTTATGTTGATAGAGAAGCTTGCCCAAATAATCTTGCTCCAACATCATCAACAACAGCACAATTGGTTATGGGAGATGCCTTAGCAGTATGCCTTCTTGAATGTAGAGGATTTACTGCTCAAGATTTTGCTAAATATCATCCAGGAGGAGCATTAGGAAAAAGATTATATCTTAAAGTTTCCGACCTTTACACAAATAATGAAAAACCTGAAGTTAATCTTGAAACCCCATTAGCTCAAACTCTTATAGAAATAACTTCAAAACGATTAGGTTGTGTAGCAGTAGTAGAAAATGAAGAAATAAAAGGAATAATAACTGATGGAGACCTTCGTCGTATGCTGTCAAAAAGCCTTTCATCAGACAATCAGAAAGCAAAAGATATTATGACAATTAATCCAAAGACAATTACAAAAGATAAATTTGCAGTAGAAGCCTTAACTTTAATGAAAGATAATCATATAACTCAATTATTAGTTGTAGATAGAAACAATAAGTATATTGGAGTTATTCATCTTCATGATTTAATTAGAGAAGGTATTATATAAGAAAAAAGAGATTTCATTGACAATGCTATGAAATCTCTTTTTATTTTGGGTACGCGATGGGACTCGAACCCACGACCAATGGAACCACAAACCACTACTCTAACCAACTGAGCTACGCATACCGTACCATAATTTAGGGTTGCAAAGATACTTTGTTTTTAATTATTAACAAAATATTTTGACTTAATTTTAATATTTAAAGATATACATATATCTTTGCCAGCAAAATAAGATTAATTGATAAAGAAAATATTACATACTTTTTTCACTAAGATAATTTCTTCTGTGTTAGGCATCCTTACCATAATCCTAATTAGCCAATGTATTGGAGCAGAAGGGAAGGGAGAACAATCCATATTTTTATTTAATATGGTATTATTATTGCTTTTCGCAACTCTTATAGGAAATTCTACCTTAATATATCTAACTCCACGTCATAAGTTTTCAGAACTTTTTTTCCCAGCAACGTTGTGGATAATTTTATCTCTCTCAATTCTATTTTTAATATTTAATTTTCTACCCAATATTCTAATTATTTATCCTCTTGAGCTATTTATAATTGCTTTTTTTGCCTCAATAACAGAAATAAATACGTTCGTTTTAATAGGAAAACAAAGAATAAGCGATGCAAATAATCTTAAACTATCTTATCAAATAATTTCAATTCTATTTCTTTTCTTATTATTTATATTTGATAATTTTAATTCATCTTACGATTATATCCTTTCTTTATTGATAGGATATTCAATAAGTTTAATATATGGAATATATTTATTGAAAGCAGAATATAAAACTCTAAAACTCCCTGCTATAAAACAGTTCAATGAAATGCTCAGAAAACTCTTCCATCTTGGAGCTATTAAACAAGTTGGCAGTATAGCACAACAGATGAACGCTAGATTATCCTTTTATTTAATATCTTTTTATTGTGGGAACAAAGCTTTGGGGGTTTTCTCAAACGGAATAAGCATTTCAGAAGCCGTCCTAATGTTTGGGATAAGCCTTGCTTTAGTGCAATATTCAAAGCTCTCTAACAGTGAAGATGAACAGTATGCAAAAAGATTATCCATATTAATGACCAAAATCAATATCCTATTTACAATTTTGGCCTTAGTTTTCTTTTCTCTTTTGCCCACGGGAGTTTATATATTTCTTTTTGGAGGAGAATTCTCTGATGTAAGAGAAGTAATTCAAATCTTATCTATAGGCATTTTACTATTGAGTATATCAAGTACTTTTACCCAGCATTTTGCCTCAAAAGGGAATTTTACCATAACAACCTCTGCCTCTCTGATAGGCTTGGTTGCAACTGCAATATTTGGATTTTGGCTTGTACCAATCTATGGAATATGGGGAGCGGCAATCACTACAGTAATATCTTATGGGATCTCATTTTTTGTTGAATATTATTATTTTAAGAAATGGACTCAAACCCAATTTTCTGATTTTCTATTATCCAAAAAAGATATCCAAGAATTTATTTCTTTGATAAGCAAATTAAAGAAGTAGCATAATTTAAAGAGGTTATGTTTGTTGTGAATTACTTATATAATTCCTCTTATTTCTGAAATGTTTTTGATGTTATGACGGTCTAGGTATTCTGATAATCCATATACAATTTCTTGGCTAATTGAAGGATTAATAAAGTTTGCTGTTCCAATTTCAATTGCTGTTGCTCCAACTAAAATAAATTCAATTGCGTCTGTTGCATTCATTATTCCTCCTATGCCAATAATTGGTAATTTAGTTTGTTTAGCCACTTGCCAAACACAGCGAAGTGCAACAGGTTTGACAGCAGGACCAGATAAACCTCCTGTTATGGTTGAAAGTAGAGGCTGGCGTTTTTCTGCATCAACAGCCATTCCAAATAGAGTATTTATCATCGATAATGAATCTGCTCCAGAGGCTTCAACTGCTTTTGCTATTTCAACAATGCTGGTAACATTAGGACTTAGCTTAACAATAAGTGTTTTGTCATATGCTTTTCTGACTGCTTTTACAACCTCTGATGCCATTTTGGGATCTGTTCCAAAAGCCATTCCTCCTTGTTTTACATTGGGACAAGATATATTCAGTTCTATTGCAGGAATATTTTCAAGTTCGTTAATTCTTTGGGCAACTTCAACATATTCTTCAATACTGGAGCCCGAAACATTAACTACCATATTGGTATTTATATCTTTAATTTTCTTGTAAAGAGATCTGCAAAAATAATCAATACCTTTATTTTGAAGACCTACGGCATTTAGCATTCCCGAAGAAGTTTCAGCCATTCTGGGATATGGGTTTCCTTCTCTATTGCTTCCTGTTGTGGCTTTTACAACAATTCCTCCTAAACTGTCCAAAGACATGAAATCTTCAAAATCATATCCATAGCCAAATGTTCCTGAAGCTGTCATTACAGGATTTCTCAAAACCATATCTTTAATGGTAACTTCTAATCTTTTATCTGTATTATTATTCATAAACTTAGCTTAAAAGTCTTTTAATTCTGATGAAAGGAAAATAGGACCAGTTGTGCATGTTCTTTTGTTTCCTTGATTTGTGTCTACAACACAGCAAAGACAAACTCCAAATCCACAAGCCATTTTATGTTCAAGTGAAACATAGCAAGGTATATTCCTTTCTTTTGCAAGTTTAGAAATAGCTTTCATCATAGGAGTAGGACCACAGCAATATATAGTATCAAAATCTTCATCTAAAATAGGATGAGATGTTACCAGTCCTTTTATACCGCATGAGCCATCTTCGGTTGCAATATGAAGATTAGAGAGTGATTCGTATTCTTTTTTGCTGAATAGTTGTTTTATATCTCTACAGCCTATTAAAATATCTGACTTGATTTGATTTTGTTTTAACACTCTTGCAAGATAAAGTAGTGGAGCCGCTCCACAACCTCCTCCAACAAGAAGAACTTTCTTTCCAATTATTGTGAATCCATTACCTAAAGGGAAAATAAGATTTAAAGATTCTCCTTTTTTTAGTTTTGAGAGTTCCTCTGTTCCTTTTCCTACAATTTGAATAAGGAGTGAAATTTGATTTCTATCCTTATCAACATCATGAATTGAAATTGGGCGACGAAGAAAAACATTAGCCTCTCCCTTAACCATTATTTCAACAAACTGTCCTGCCTTAATTTCCGGGAGTGTTTCGGGGTATTGTAGCTTTAAAATAAAAAGGGTAGGGGTAATTGTTTCGTTTTCTACTACTATAAAATCTTTACAATATTTCATTGATTTTATTTATTATCATTAAATAAGTACAAAAGGCTATCTTATAATAAATTCTGTTGCAAATTTACTGCTTTTATTAACTTCAACAAATAATATTGTGAGAAAACAAATTAATTAATACCTTTGCAATTCACTTTTAAATGCTTAATACATGAAATATAAATTTTTCATCATAGTTCTTGTAGCAATAAGTCTTGTTGGATTAGTTTCCTGTGAAGTTGAGTTTAACCCAAATGACGACTGGACAGAAACAACAATTGTTTATGGGATTTTAGACCAAGATGCCGACACAAATTTTATTAGAGTTCAGAAATGTTTTCTCGGAGATGGGAATTATATTCAGTTTGCAAAAGAAAAAGATTCAATTTATTATAAGCAAGATGAGATAGAGGTTAGTATTTATGGGTTCTACGATTGGGAAACTTCAGGCTGGGATACAACAAATGCCAAGCAGACAATACGTTTTAACTATACCGAAACCTATTCCAAACCCGATGGAGAATTCTATTCTGGAACAACACCGATATATTTCTCTACAACCAAGCTTAATCCAGAGTTTACATACTACCTTATTGTAAGAAACCTTCGAACAGGTAATATTGTAACATCAAACACAAAACTTGTGGCAGATTATAAGGTTACCGACCCATCAGGAACAGCTTTTGGATTTAATTACAGCTCTGTTTACTTTGCAAATGTTTTGACATGCAAATGGACAAGCATGAGCACTTCAGCAAAGGGAGAAATTGCCCGCTCTTTCCAACCTTGTATAAGATTTAATTTTATGGAAAATGGCAATCCGTCCTACATAAATATTAATTTTAATTCAGTTGTAAATCCCTACAACGACTCCGATAGACAAATAACCTATCATATTTTTGAAACCGATGTCCTCTTTCAAATTAAAAACAAAATTCAAGCAAGACCAAGTGCATCTCGTTCCTTTATGATAGACTCTCCAACTTTTGAAATTTATGTTTATGGCGCATCAGAAAGTTTGAAAGAATATATTGATAATAATTCTCCTATTGTATCTCTAACTGAAAAACCAGTTTACACAAATATTGAAAATGGAATAGGAATTTTTTCTTCCCGCCGACTACATATAAAAAGAGGGTATACTCAATGGACAGATGCCCTTGAGTCCACTATTGAAAGTTATGGAATAGGCTTCTAATTAAACAATGAAAATTAGATAATTCTGAAAATTATTGTACCTTTGCACCCCATAAAAAAATATTAATAAATAGATAAATAGATATTTAAGATGAAAGTAACGAAAGAGAATACTGACGAAAAAACAGCAATTTTAAGAATTGATATTAGTGAACAAGACTATGCTCAGAAATTAGATGAACAACTAAAAACATACCGTCGTAAGGCAAATGTTCCTGGTTTTCGTCCTGGACAAGTTCCTATGGGAATGATTAAGAAGATATATGAAGCACCTATAAGAGCTGAAATTATTGAGAAGACTATATCAGACGTAATGTATGAATATTTGGAAAATGAGAAAGTAGATATTCTTGGATACCCATTGTCAAACGACGAAAAAACTAAAATTGATTGGGATACTCAAAAAGATTATACTTTCTATTTCGATATAGCACTTCAACCACAGTTTGAAATTAATTTAGATAAAATAGAAGAGACTTATTATAATATTGAACCATCTGAAGAAATGTTAGTGAAGTTTATTGAAGACCTTCAAAGACGTTTTGGACAATTTTCTTCTCCTGAAAAAATTGAAGAAATTGACTTGGTTTATGGTGAAGTTATTGAACTTGACAATGAAGGAAATGTTAAGGAAGACGGAATTAAAACCTCAACTTCATTAGCCGTTAATATGATTGCTCAAAAAACAATTCAAGACCAATTTATTGGAAAAGAAAAAGATTCAGAAATTGTTTTCAATATTGCAAAAGCATTCCCTAACGAAACAGACTTAGCCTCAATGCTTAGAATTGATAAAGAAAAAGCAAAGGATTTCTCCTCTGATGTGAAATTTGTTGTTTCCTCAATCAATAGAGTAGTTGCTCATGAATTAAATGAAGAATTATTTGAAAAGGCATACAAAAATCAAGACATAAAAACAATTGAAGACTTCCGCCAAAGAGCGAAGAAAGACCTTTCAGAAACATATACAAGAGAATCAGATCGTTTCTTCACAAATGCAGCAACTCAAAAAATAGTTAAAGAAACTGTATTTGAACTCCCAGATGAATTTATGAAAAGATGGTTGGTTTCAAACAGTCAAGGCAAACTTTCTGCTGAGCAAGTAGAAAAAGACTACACAATGTATGAGGAAAGTTTGAAATGGCAACTAATTGAAACAAAACTTTCTGAGAAATTCTCTTTATCCATTTCTAAAGAAGAAGTAAAAACATACTTTAAGGAAGCACTTCTTGGTAACTACTTCCCTCAAGCAGAAGACGAAACAGAAGAACAAGCTCAAGAACGTATTGAAGCAATGGAAAACGTTGCAGAAAATATGATGAAGAACCAAGAACAAACAAAACAAGTTTACGATTATCTTTTCGACCAAAAACTATCTAAAGCCCTAAGAGAAAATCTTAAGGTTAATGAAAAATCAGTTACAGTTGAAGAGTTTACTAAAATGGTTCAAGACCAAACAAAATAATAAATACATTGCATAAGGCTGGATTTGTAAATATAATAGGGAACCCAAATGTTGGGAAATCAACCCTAATGAATGCGTTAGTTGGTGAAAAACTTTCAATAATAACCTCTAAATCGCAAACAACTCGTCATAGAATAATGGGACTCTTTAATGGTGAAGACTTTCAGATAGTTTATTCAGACACACCGGGTATTGTAAACCCTCACTATAAGCTCCATGAATCTATGATGGGTTATGTTAATTTAGCCATTCAAGATGCTGACCTTTTCCTTTTGGTAACTGAGGTTGGAGAAACTCTTAAGAATCATGAAACCCTTGAAAAAGTAATCAATTCAAGTGTTCCCGTAATATTATTGATTAATAAGATAGACCTTTCAAATCAAGAAATGGTTGCAGAAAAAATAGAATATTGGCAAAAGGAAATTCCTCGTGCCATCATTATTCCAACATCTGCATTAGAGAAATTTAACCTCGAATTAGTCTTCAACACAATACTTGAACTTCTTCCCGAAAACCCTCCCTATTTCCCGAAAGACGAACTAACCGACAAGTCGATGCGTTTCTTTGTTTCAGAAATCATTAGAGAAAAACTCCTGCTCTACTACCAAAAAGAAATACCATACTCTTGCGAAGTTGTTGTTGAAACCTTCCAGGAAGAAAGCAAAATTGATAAAATCTTTACCGTAATTTACGTCGAAAGAGATAGCCAAAAAGCAATACTTATAGGGCATCAAGGCTCAATGTTAAAGAAAGTCGGGACTGAGGCAAGAAAGGATATAGAAGAATTTACATCCAAAAAGTGCTTCCTCGAAATAAGAGTAAAGGTGCTAAAAGACTGGAGAAATAACGAAAACTCACTCCAAAGGTTCGGATACAAAAACAAATAATATTAATGGTTAATGGTTAATGATAAATGGTTAATACAGTAAAGCCACCAAACATTAACCACTAACCATTTATCATTAACCATTTATCATGTACGATTTAATAATAATAGGAGCAGGAGCTTCGGGATTGATTTCAGCTATAGTTGCTTCTTCTTCTGGAGAAAAAGTATTGCTTATTGAAAAGATGTCGCAAGCCGGAAGAAAGCTTCGAATCACAGGAAAAGGACGTTGCAATCTAACAAATACATTACCCCTAAAAGAATTTCTTAAGCACTGCGGCTCCGAACCAAGATTTCTCTACCCAGCCTTTAACCTTTTTTTCTCTAAAGAATTAATCAACTTCTTTGAACAATTAGGTCTTAAGACAGTGGAAGAAAGAGGAGGAAGGATATTCCCACAATCAGGAAAGGCACAAGACGTCTTTTTGGCTTTGATAAACGAAATTGAAGACTCATCATGTCAAGTTCTTAAAGACACTCAGGTTACAAGCCTAATGATTGAAAACAATAGAATTGTTGGCGTTAAAGCTCAAAGCAGAACAAAAGGAAATAAAGAATACCTTGCCAAAAAAGTTATCCTTGCAGCAGGAGGAGAAAGCTATCCCCTAACAGGAAGCCAAGGAGATGGAATACGTTTAGCAAAAGCAGCAGGACATAACATAATCCCAACCCTACCATCCTTAGTAGGACTAAAACTAAAGGACTACAACCAAGAAAGAATACACCCTTCCATAGTAGGCTTTGGAGTAAGAAACGTTAAGGCAACCATAACCTTTGAATCAGGAAAGAAAATAGCAGAAGACTTTGGAGAAATAACCTTCCGAGAAAATGGAATAGAAGGACCAATCATACTAACCCTAAGTAGACAAATAGCAAAGCTAATATCTCAAAAAGAAAAGCTCCAACTAAGCTTAGACTTCAAGCCAGCAATAGAAGAAAGAGAACTTGACGAAAAACTTATAAGAGAATTTAATGCCAGAGGGAAAGAAGATATAAGAACAGTTCTCAGAGGCTTTCTACCACACGAGTTAATCTATCTTGCAATAGAAAAGATGAACTTCAATCCCCGAAAACAATCAAGCCTGATAACCTCCCAAGAACGAAAAGAAATCCTAACTTTCCTAAAACGCTGTCCCTTTGAAATAATAGGAGACTTTGGCTACGAACAAGCAATTGTAACCCAAGGAGGAGTAGACCTAAAAGAAATAAACCCCAAAACCCTCGAGTCCAAACTAATCAAAGGCCTATTTTTTGCAGGAGAAGTAATGGACTTAGACGCCGACACAGGAGGATATAACCTACAAATAGCCTTCTCCACAGGATACCTTGCCGCACAAAAAACACCTAAAGAATAAAGATATTATCATCTCAAATCAGGGATATTGATATAGCAAATCAGGGATATGACAAAAGCATATTAACTAATATGCTACCCCCGAATTAACTAATATGGGGGGTACCATATTAGTTAATATGCCTACCCCATATCAGTTAATATGCTTTTGTCAAATCGCAGATATGTTTTTAGCAAATCGCCTAAGTTAAGATTAACCATTAACTATTAACCATTTACCATTATTTAAGTGCAGTTTCTGCTATTCCTTCGCCTTTTAGTTTTAGTTTATCGAAATAGGTTGGGGTTTCTTTTCCTAAGAGTTTATCAACATATAGTTTTGCTATGTATTGGCAAAGCATAAAGCCGTGACCTCGC
>Ga0172381_10005996_pt1 | contig 12233 bp, 20 predicted proteins | sample Leawel6488metaG_FD_119754 | JGI IMG/M metagenome (GOLD analysis project Ga0172381, IMG submission 119754) | Leachate microbial communities from a municipal landfill in Southern Ontario, Canada - Leachate well 64-88 metaG | ecosystem: Engineered > Solid waste > Landfill > Unclassified | place...
AATAGAAAAAAGAAAATATGGAATAGATACAAGAGGAGAAGTTAAAGGGCTTTCTCTTTGGAAATATTTAACAAGATTAAAAAAGAGCGGAAAATACTAAAAGTTTAAAAACTTGTTTTAGTTAACTACTTTATGGAAACCCCTATTTACTTTCCAGATACAAATAACATAGACAAGAACCTAGAAAACCTAAGTTTAAAAAACGAAAATCTAAATTTGATTAATGCTTTAAATTCTTCTTCTTTCGGTAGTACAGCCGTTAATCAAAACTTAGTAGAATTCCAACTAGAAGCCGAACAATTTAAAGAAGATTTAAGACACTTTATAGCGGGCGATGAATTGGTTACAACTTCAGACGGAAAAGGTAACGTTTCAACTTATTATAAATCTCAAGAGAATCCAGAATTACAAACATTAAACGAATTAGGAATAAGTATTTTTATGCGTACAATATCCGGATATGTAACTAAACAAACTTTCTTAAGCGTATATAATGAAGAAAGAATAAACGAGATTATAGGAGAATTAGGGCAACTATTAAGAGTTCGTATTTATTCTAATGCTGAAAAAGTGGGTTTAGATTCTGAATTTAAATTATCAGATTTCAGCTTATTAATATTCTGTACTTTAACTTTCATAGAAAATGCTTATAGGCGTTCTATAGGTGGGCGTGAAAGAGAAAAGATAGGAGAATCAGGAATAAGAATAGTTCAACAACAGCCATTAATAGGCGGTTTTTCGGGTATGAATTCAGAAATACCCAGAAAGAAGTTTAATTTATTTAATCGTAAAACTTGGTAACTCCTCTATTTCCTGTGGAAACAATAACCTTTATTTCCTGTGGAAATAATTAATTTTACCCTTTTAAGAGGTTTAGAAAGATTATCTATAAGAAATATATAACCTATATTTCCTATGGAAACATTTATATATTTCAAAGTATATGTTAAAATATCCTTTTTGTTGCCTATGATATTAAAAAGGGGTTTAGTAAGAAGTTCGGAGATTCTAGATAAACCCGACATACCCCTTTTTAAGATTATTTCTTCCAAAAATAGAAAAATATATAAACGAAGTTCAATAAATTAACCCTATGGTTAACCCCCCCCAAAATAGAAAAAAAAATATTGAACTTGATAGAATTTTCAGGTTAATACTTGAAGGAAAAACAAAGAAAAATATACAAAAAGAAACGGGAATAAAAAAAACAAATTTAGCTTATTATCTTCGGAGATTAGAAGAATTTAACGCTATAAAAAGAGATGGAAAATATATAATAAAAGTGATAGATAAAGCGTTTACAAGTTCAAAAATACACCCTAGGGTAACTATTAACCAAGTTCAAAGAAAATTAAACAAAAGAGGGCATGCTTTTAACTTCAAATTGATATTCCCAACTGAAGAAAATCTATTAAAAAATGAAAAAGTAATAAAGGAATTTGAAAGAGGAAACTTAGAAAAGCTAGGGTTCGGTTCTTATAGAACATCAATAAAAAAGAATACTATCTGGATAAACAAAGATTCAGTTACTATTTATTCTAATAATTCTTATTATTCTTCTAACGCCTTACATAGTAAATTTAGAGTTCTCCAAGACATGGATAAGATAGCTGAAACTTTAATCTTTAAGTTTGGATTTAGGGGTATTTATGGTATTGAATGTTTTAGGGAACATTACGGATTAATTTTTAACAAATTCGCTAAATGGATAATAGCAAAGGGGGGTAAGATGTATGTAAAAGACGAAAAGAATAAAAGTATTTTATGGGTAGATAAAAGCCGTAAAGATGATATAGGATTAAAAGAATTTGAAGGCAAGAACCCAATTACTATAAACAACGCAGATACATTTTTTAAATCACATGAAAGCCACGGGTTCAAAGTGGACGCAGATTTTATTTTAAACGCTTTCGCAATAAATAACACACAACTTTTAGAATATTCAAAACAAAATAAAGAACATCTAGCTGTAATTCAAGAATATAGAAAAGAGAGTATAGATAATAGAAGGGAGAGTATAGCAAATAGAAGGGAAAGCCAAGCAAACAGAAAGCTATTAATTGCTTTAATAAAGGAATTAAAAAACAAAAATGGATAAACTTACAATACCTTTAACTATAAATGGAGTGATAGGGCTATTATGTCTAATTTTTTATATTTACTCAATCGTAAAGAAAAGCGAATAATAACATTTAAATAATTTGTTCGTCACTCTTTTACATGATTAAAAGAAGTGAAAATTTAAAAACCACATTTTTACTATTATTAATGTTCTCTTTTTTAATACCTTTTGTATCTTCAGCCCCGCCATTTATAACAACTGGAGATAACGCTTTATTAATAGAACACCCTTACCAAGATACATTAAAAGCAAACGAAGATTATTACTTTCATTTTCATGTATTCAATATTTCAAATAATTATAAATCTGTTAATATAAGTTTAGTAACTTGTTCTTTCCATTTATATAATTCTTCAGGGAATCATATATTTATAAATAATTTTAAGGTAGGTAGCGACGATATACTAGATTACGAACAAATAATTAAAGGGGAAAACTTCACAAAAAATAATTATTACGCTTTTGTTTTCCAGTGTAATTCGTCTGGAGAAACTGGGGCTTATGAAAATTCTTTTTATGTTACACAGAACGGAGATAAAATAGAAACTGGAACAGGATTAATTTATTTCCTAGTTACTTTATTTTCATTTGGTATTTTCTTATTAATTTCTTGGATATTCTTAAATATTAATGGAAGCAATCCAAAAGACGAAACCGGATACTTAGGGATTAATTACAGAAAGTATATTAAAACAGCTTTATTCCCTTTGGTTTATGTTTCTTTCTTATGGTTCTTTAACTTTATCATAGGATTAAGTAGTAACTATCTAGGTTTAACTTTATACAGCAATACATTAGAATTCTTATTTTTAATCTTAGCTAAGCTAGTTTATCCGATAATAGTTATAACTTTAATCGTAGAACTAGTTTTAATGGTTAAAGATAATAACATCAAAAGGGAGTACGAAACTTTATGGAGTCGTTAATTATGAAAGTTCACAAAGATTTTAAAAATTTCTGTGAAAATATACAAAAAACATTAAAAGAACAAAACAAGGAAATAACATTAATAGAGATAACCAAATTAATAAAACAACATAATTCTATAGAAATAATAAAAGGAGATATTTTAAACTTAAAAAAATGAAAGACAAAAAAGGAGTAACATTTAATATCTTTTATATATTTATTTCAATTTTTATAGGAATTATTTTATTTGGAGTTTTCGCCTTTATTTTCCATAATGTAAGAGTAGGATTAAATCAAGATGTTATGATAGGGCAAGTAAATTTAAGTAATGTAAGCGAATCTACTTTTGGTGTTTTTGACGACGCATTAAATACAAATTTAGATTTATATGGATTATTCTTAATTTTTGGTATGATTGGCGGGCTTTTTATAGCTTCATATACCTTAAGGGGAAAATGGAATAAAGCTTTAATCATAGTAGATATTTTTATCTTAATTGTGGCTTATCTTGTTTCTGTATTAATTGCTAATGCTTATGAAACTTTGTTAATAGCTTCAAACGGGATAATAACACAATTTGAATTAAGCATGCCTAAAACATCTAATTTCTTATTACATCTTCCTAGATATTCCGTAATTATAGGAGTTGTAAGCATGATATTATTTTATTCACTTATACCTAGGAGAGAGGACGAAAAACAGGGGGCTGTTTCATACCAAGAATATTAAAATGGTAATACACTTTCAAGATAGAGATAATAAGTACATGTGTAATAAATACAGCAAAGTAAAAAATGAGAAAATGACTATAGATAAAAGAAAAGTAACCTGTAAGACGTGTAAGCAACAACTAGAAAAGTATAAATGGGGGGAAAAGCAAAAATGAAAGAACAAACTAAAAGATTAATATTAGTTTCAATATTAGTACTAGGATTCTTTATAATGTTAATTGGAAATGCTAAAGCTGAAGATTTAGTTAAAGAACCAATTACAAAGCTTACCCCTTACGATAGTATTAAATCTTATGATACAAAAACCCAGACACTTACTTTAATTAACAAAACAGATTTAAGCAAGAACGTAGCAACATTAAAACTTAATACTCCAATACATAACTTAATAGGATTAGGTTATCAAAAAGTAGCCGAATTCACTATTAATAATAATTTGGAGAATGTAGAAGCCCCATTAAAAAATATAGAATTCTATAATAGAATAAACTATTTGAAATATGGAGAAGAAGCACAAAAAGTAAGTTTAGATTATGATTATAAACTTTTGACTTACAAAGAAATAGACGTAAACGATTATGAAAATGTTTGTATTCTTGGTAAAAATAATATAACCACATGCGAAGAAAAGTTAATAGGAACACATAAACAAAAAGTAGAAGAATGGATACATTACGATTTTTCTTATATCCCAAAAGGAACTTATACAATAGGAATATTTACAGAAGTTAAAGAAGGAGATAAAATAGAATGGATTCCGGAATATTACGGAACTAAAATAAAAGAGTGGGCTTGGTGGGAATCATTACCTTTTTATTATGATAATTTTAATGTTCCTACTTCTAGTTGGTCAGCCGACGTACAAGGAAAAGGAGTTTATGCGGGTTTTAATGCTAAAGCAAATATGGATTTTTATGTTATAAATCTAACTCATAGGTTCGATTTATTAGACAAGTGTATTATAACTTATTATAACGGAACAAATATAGGAAATTCTACTTCTTTTGATAATTATATCGCCACTTGGAACCCCCCAGTTAAGATAAATAATAATTCAAATTTTACTATAACTTGTGGAAATGATACAGCTAATTTTAATATGGCTTTTAAAGCTTTTAATCACCCTTGGGGAAATACTACTTTTATGAATACAACAAGTAGAATAAATTATAATGGAGTTCTTGACGGAACACCCGACTTAGTTCAGGGGGGTTATTCTGTGGGTATTTATGGAATAGGTATTTTATACGGAACTCCTTTATTACCCCCAGAAGTTACTTTAAATTCCCCTATTAATTATTATAATAGTTCAAATCAGACAATAAGTTTTAATACAAGTATAACAAGTATTTCAGGAATACAAAACGTTTCATTATATATTGATGGAATTTTAAACGAAACAAATACAAGCGGGATTAATGGAACATATTTATTTACAAAAATACTAAGTGAAGATAATCATAATTGGAGTATTTTAGCTTTTGATAACATTACACAATCTACCCAAAGTTCAACAAGATATTTTACAATAGATTCAACACCGCCGGTTATAAGCGTAACTATGCCCCCAACAAATAATTATAAGTTTTGGACTAATTACACAGATGGAATTTATAGTTATTTCCCTTACTCAAGTTATTTTATTAATTGGACTACTTATGATGATAATCTAGATACTTGTTGGTTCGAAAATATTTCTTCTTTAAACTTTATGATTCGCATAAACGAAACTATCCCATGTAATACTAACGCAACTATAGTTTATCCGGTAAATACTGGAAACACTTTAAGATTCTATGCTAATGATTCTATGGGAAATAACGCAAGCGTTACAAGAACCAGTATTTATAATGATATAAGAATAGATAGAAGCGGACATTCTTATATAAATTATACAACTGAAGGAGTACCAAGGACTTTCTGGCTTTCGGCTAGAATTGGCGTAGGGGCAGAATTAGAAAATATTAATTTTGTATTAGATGGTGTTAAGTATCCTCTATCAACTTCAGGAACTAATTTTTCCAAATCTATTATAATTCCTGAAGTAACCACAACTAAAGCAACAACTTATTACTGGGAATTTGATTTTGGAGAAGGATTTTTTAATTCAACTATTTATAATATAACAATAGGAAATATACTTTTAAGCCCTATTTGTAATTCTACATATCCTTATTATGTTTTCAACATTACTTTAAGAGATGAAAAAACACAGAAAGAAATAAACGGAACAATAGAAACCGCAATATCTATTTACCCTTTGGCTAATAGTTCTATAAATATATATAATTGGACTTCAACACAAAACACAAATAGAACTTATTTATGTAGCAATCTACCTTTTAATTCAACTGATATATATAAAGCTGAAGGAACAATAAAATATTATTCTGATTTGGGAACAATTACAAATTATACAGCTATGAACGAATATTATAATTTCTTGAATTTCACATTAAATAATAATTCACAATTTAACAACATAACCCTTTACGATATAAATACTTCCGAAGGTACAGAATTCCAATTAACATTTAAAGATTCTTCTTATAGAGATAGAGAAAATGTTCTAATTTATGTTTATAGGCAATATTTACCAGAAAACACATTTAAGATAGTAGAAGTACCAAAGACAGATTCAAACGGACAAACGATAGTACACCTAGTAAGAAATGATGTAATTTATAATTTAATAGCTGTAGATTCTACCGGAAGTATTTTAGGAATATTAAATAACGTTAACGCCTTTTGTAATGATTACACTATAGGAGATTGTAAAATAGAATTTCAGGGTACAACATCGGAAACAGAACTAGAAAATTACATAGATGATTTAGGATTTTCTTATACTTTAACTTTTAATGAAACTTCAAGTACAATAGATTTAGAATTTCTTTCAGATACAAGCGAAGATAAAAACATACGTTTAGTTGTTATTTCTTCAGCTATAGTAACGAATAGAACTCTTTGTAATACTTCTTTAGACGCAATAACCGGAACTTTAAGCTGTGATGTTTCAAGTATTATTAATAGTTCTTCTAGTATAAGCGTTAAAATTTACCTAGACGAACAAGAAGTTATAAACGATTATTTGAGTTTAGATAGTTCAGATTGGAACGTATCTGGAATAATCTTCTTTGGATTTTTATTTATTATCTTAGTGGGGATAATGTTTATAGAATCTAAAGAAGGTATGGTTATAGGTGTTATCGTAGGTTTGATTATTTTAGTTGCCTTAGGAGTTGTTAAAGGTAAAGTTATAGGGTTCACTTCCGGTATTTTATGGTTAATTGTAGCCGGAATAATCATTTTAATTAAATTAAATAAAGAGAATAAATAAAATGGAATTTAGAAAAGTATTTATTAATATGGCTTTATTAGGGCTAGCTATACTTAGCATGCTTTCTTTTGTAATAATATTTCAAGCTGATAATAACGCAAGTGAAAAAATAATAGATAATGAAATAATAAATAAAACTTATTATGATTTGTACGGAAATTTATCTACTTCTCAAAGCATAGCATCACAGCAAAATAATATTTTCGGAGAAGTAAAACCTACAGAAAGTTACGGAGAATTACAAGTGGATTCAGTTGTAAGCCCAACAAAAGCGTTTAAATCTTTTTTATTAGGTGTTTATAACATTCTTATAAAATTACCTTCACAATTTTTAGGAATATCAACAATAGTAACCGCAATTATAACCGCAATATTAATAATTTCCTTAATAGTTGGAATATGGCTATTATGGAAAGGAGTAAGATAAAATGTATGATTATCCAAATGGAACAACTATAGAAAGCATATTAACTTATCCTACTATGGGTTCTCCTTATTTCTGGCTTTGGATTTTAGAAGGATTATTTATAATTTCTTTCCTTTCTTCCTTTTTTTCTGAAGTTAAATTATTTGGTAAAGGTAAAATTCTTAGTTCATTTGTTGTAAGTTCTTTCTTTATCGTTGTATTAGGAACTTTAGGTTCAGTTATAGGATTTATAACAAAAGAAATACTGATAATTCTTATAGTTCAATTTGTGGTATTCTTAGCTATATTCTTTTTCTCTAGCGATGATTAAGTTAACAGATAGTTAACCAATATTTATAAATTAAAATAGTATTGTTAACTTATGAAAATACCTTTAAGGTGTTCAGATTATATAGAATTGAAAGGGGGTAATAACAAAATATGGCTATGAATTCAGGGGTTAAAAATACTTTGAATTGGGTAGTAGGGATTTCCGCTATTGCTTTAATTCTAATTGTACTTTTAATCATATTCGGTAACCTTTCAGGAAACCTCGGCTTTGCTGTAGATTCTCAAGGTTATAACGATACTCAAAATGTTATAGGTAATGTAACATCTGGAACAACTAGTTTAGCGGGATATTTCCCTACTGTACTTTTGTTCGTGGGTATTTCTTTATTGTTATTCGTGTTAATCGGTGTATTAGCATGGGTAATAAAAAAGATGATGGGATTTACTAAGAGTTCTGGAACTGACTAGTTCCAATAACTTAAAGCAAATCTTATAATTTCTTTTTCTTTTCTTTTTTTCACTATATAAACATTTAAAAAGCGGTATTTACTAGTTAACTCATGGGTGGTTTTTTAGAACAATTAGGTGTAAAAGGACTAGAAACAGCACAAAAAACACCCTTAGATATTAACAAAGTTATTCTAATTCTCGCATGCGTACTTATATTTGTAGTTGTTGCGGTAATTACTTTTATTGTTGTTTGGAATAAAGGACAAGCTAAAAAATATAATAAAAAAATAGAATTCGCCCAAGAAGTAAACGGAAAAGTTTATTTAACTTCTGAAGATTGGGCAAGAGAACTAAACCTACCGAATACCTCAATTAAAGTTTTTTTATTAAAAGAAAAAGGTACTTTTTACCCCAAACTAGTTTATACAATAGGTAAGAATAGATATTTACTTTTTGTAGATAAAGGCGGGCAAATAGTAAATACAGATTTAAGATATGGTAAAGATGGAATTGTAGAAATAAACGACACATTAAAACCAGTAAGAGATTACGCAAATGAAAACCTTAAGGATTTAATAAATAAGCACTGGACAGATAAAAATAAAAATTGGTGGAAAGAAAATAGCCATTTAGTATTTTTAATTATAATTTGTGTATTAATAGTAATTTCGCTGATAATTAGCGGGGTACAGAATAAAAAAGAACGTGCTTCTAATCTGGCTGTAGCTGATTCAAATTTAAAAGCTTCACAAAACTACGCAGACGCACAAACGAATTTTATAAAGTTCTTAGAAGAACATTACGCAGATTCGGGCGTTAAACCGGCAACGGGTGGGGGTTAATAGAATGGAATTAATATTAAAAATTATAATTGGTTTTTCAGTAGGTTTTTTTATTGGAAGATATTTTAATGAAATAAAACAATTTTTTAACTCAATAAAAAACAAAAAATGATAACTATAGGCGTTTGTGTACGAGAAGGTAAAGTATTTGATAGTTTAGAATCTGAAAACACAACTTTAAGTGAAAATGCTTTAATGGTAAGAAGATTAGAAGAACTTAAATTAAAATTACTTTCTATAGAATATGAAAGCGATTTCGAGGTAAGCGAATGAAAACAATCTTCATAATTTTAATAGTAACCCTTGTAAGCTTCTTATTCGGTTTAATTTTATCTAAATTGTTAATAAAGCTTTTCAATTTTGCTTTAGCCATGAAAATAAAAAGAAATCTAATGAAAGGTAAACAAGAAGATTTTAATTTCTATTTTAAAAATATAAAAAATAAAGAAATAAACGAAGATAATAAATATTTAAAATATAATTTAAAAGAAGAACTAGAAAAGGAGTTAAAAGATAAAAAACCTTTGTTTAAGAGGATATTTAATAATAAAAAACTGAAAGGGGGTAATATTAGCAATTATGGAGAACCAAACACCAGACTTAAGCACGAACAAGTTTCAGGAAGCGGAGAAGGAAATAAAAGCGGAGAACAGCCAAATACAGAACAATCAAGTACAAATTCCGCCTAATCCTTCAGAAGATAGCGAAATATTGATAGCAATATCACTTAATAAAGAGAAAAAAACTATAGATTATTCTTTTAATTCAGAACAATTACCCCTAATTCTATTCAATAAAAATATAATTGTAGGTATGCTAGAATCAATTAAATTAGATGTGCTAATAGGAGATAATAAAAATGAATAGTAATTTTTGGGCTTTTCTAGGGGGGGCTTACTTTGTTCTAGATATTTTATACTTGTTTATTATAATTAAAACATTAAAAAACAAAAATGGAAAGTAAACTTATAATTGCTGTGGGGCTTATTTGCTTAATTATGGGAGTGTTAATTGGATTTAGTATTTCTATGATTCCAGAAAATAAATGTATAAAAAACCCTTTATATTATGGTATTTCTTCTTTAGAATCTGAAAGCTTAAAAGTTACTTGCTATTGTAACTTTAATAATCCTTTATATTCTCCAATTTTCTTTAATAAATCGGGGGTTTTTGCTTTAAAGTGAGTGGAATTAAAATATTTGAATGTGCTTTATGTAAGAATGAAGTAGCTAGGGGGTTAAAGAATTCTAGGAGATTTTACGGAACAAGAAAAGAAGTAAGAGAACATTTAAGAAAAGAACACCATATTAACAGACAAGCCGGAACACCACAACATAAAGGAAACAGATTAAAGCATAATAGAGATATTACCGGAAAAATAAGCGTTCAAGACGAAAGAAGTATAGTAACCCAAAATTGTATTTTATATAAGGAGTATTAAACATGAAAGTTTATGTAAGTAAAACAGAAGTAGAATTTATAAGAATACCCTCAAAAAGAAGGCAAAGAAGCATAAAGATAGTTAAAAAAGAAGCTGAAAGGGGGTAAAAACATGAAAATAGAACGCCCACTTGATTTTTTAAACGATTTAAAAGGACATAGAGTAATAGTAAAGTTAAAAGGTTCTGATAATATCTTAATATGGGGAACTTATAACTTTTGATATACATATTAACCTTTTAGTTAAATGCGAAGATGGATTAACTTTTATAAAAGGCGATAATATAATTTCAATCGGTTAATTTCTTATTAGAATTAGTTATTCTTATATTTATCCTTCTTCTTATTTTTTTATAATAGCATTTACTACATAAAGTTTCAGTTTTCCCAGTTGGAATAAATCTTTCCTCACATTCCGCACAGATACGAGCAAATGGTACTTTTCCACGTGTAATCATTTTAAATAAATTAAGTTTTTTCGTTTACTTCTTGTAATTTTTCTTTTAATTCCTCTTTATCTATTTGAGTATAAATTTGAGTAGAATTAATCGAACTATGCCCCATAGCTTCTTTAATATATCTTAAATCCACTCCTTTTCTTAAGAGATTTCCGGCGTAACTATGCCTTAATCTATGGGGATTTGTACGGGTAGATTCAATTAACTTACCTTCATTATTTCGCCTAGTTATACCGCTTTTAATACCGGCTTGTAACATGGCTTTTTCAAAAAATTCACGAGAACGATTAAATAATAAAGAATCTGGCTTATATTTACCCGCATTTGTTTTAATAAACTCCTTTATTCTTAATATTAACCATGAAGGAATTAAAGCTATTCTTTCCTTTCCGCCTTTACCAAAAACCACAACTTCGCCCATTTCTGAAGGATTTTGTTTAATCTTTTCCCAATTAAAGGAACTAATCTTTATACTTAATAGTTCTTGAATTCTTAAACCGGCATTATAACAAATAAGAAGCATTAACTTAAGTTCTTCAGTTTCTAGGGTTTTTTCTAATAGTTCTACTTCTTGAGAGGTTAAAGGAACAATTATTTTAGTTCTCTTACGCCCAGAAATAGGGGGAACTTCGGCTTGAGCTATTCCTTTAAATTCTTCGTCTGTTAACTTAAGTTCGTCTTTATAATAAAGTAAGAACTTCTTAAGAGTTAAGATAAAAGAACGCCCTACATTATTTTGATTTATTTTTTCTGTTAAGAATCTACTTATAGACATAGAATTAAAAGCCCCTATTGTCTGAAATCTTAAAGCGTAAGCTGTATATTCCTTTATTGTTTTCTTACTTAATTGCTTAAGCTGTAAGTATTCTTGAAATAATATTAAATCAAATTTCATTCCCCTTTCTCCTTTGAGTTTAATTGTGAGAGGAGTTCTTGTTCTAAAACATCTAAAACTGCTTCTGTTTGACTTCCTTTAGGAACTTTAGATTTTGCTTCTTCAATCATCTCCTTAAAAGCATCTTCACATTTGTTTAATGTTTCAAGTTCTTCTTTAAGAACTTTCCAATTCCAGTAATCCATATCATCCCAATCTCTTCTATCTTCTAATTCTATCTTTTCAATCATTTTAAATCTCCTAATGTTAATTGTGGTTCTTTGAAAGCCATATTAAATATTCTTAATGCTGTTTGTGGTTCAACCATATTTCTTATCACTTGTAATTTCCTAACACTCTTTATTTTTAT
>Ga0172381_10005997_pt1 | contig 12232 bp, 28 predicted proteins | sample Leawel6488metaG_FD_119754 | JGI IMG/M metagenome (GOLD analysis project Ga0172381, IMG submission 119754) | Leachate microbial communities from a municipal landfill in Southern Ontario, Canada - Leachate well 64-88 metaG | ecosystem: Engineered > Solid waste > Landfill > Unclassified | place...
CCATATCCAACCGCATCCCATCCATGGTCATTCCCTGGGACGAGCACATTTGGCCTGATGACCTCACCGAGTTTGTTGACTTTCCATGACCAGAGCTTCCCTTCGAGCGCGATCTGAGGGCAGCGCGGGTGGATGTAGATCTGGTGGAATGACTTGAGCCACGAAACACGAGCCTCTACACATCCAGGCCATTTCTTCCCAGACAGGATGCGTGAATACCCATTGCGGCGGATGTGGCTTACCATCTCAGGGCGGGAATTGTCTGCCCGAATAACGTTCTCTCGAGCACCGGGAACCGTGTCGAACAAGGCAATGTGGTCCTCGATCTCGCAATGGGTTCCGTATGCCTCGTATTCGATGTATAGGCAATCCTGCCACAGCCAGAATCGGATGAGCACGACTGGGTCATCGCCATAACCCCAGTCGATGCCGAAGTATGGGCCGTCCCAAAGCAGCGGGTTAGGCTCAAAGGGCTTCGTCTCACATTTGCCGCGCAACACTTGCTTGTCACTTACTGCCCTGATCTGTCCACCCCAGATCCATGCGGCGGCTTCAGGGTCGCGGGCATAATCCTTATCCTTGATCGCGCGGAGCACATCGTTAAACCATGGATTGTCATACCAATTGACCTGTTTAATGATGGCGTTGGGTGGAGGATTTTTTACAAAGTCAGTCCAAATGGCATCGTAATCGTTTTCCGGGTTCATCGTTACCCATATTTCAGACCCAGCATTACGGATTGTTGGATCTAGAAATTGGATAGATCTACGGCTAACGCTCTGCCCCTCCTCTATCCATGCTCCATCATAATCCTCATATGACTTTAAACTATCCAAACTTTGATCATGCAGTCCTTTAAAATTAAATTCAGACCCGTTAGTCTTATGTTTGATCGTCTTCTCCTGCACGTCAAACACATTGCCATATCCCAGTATGTCTATTTGGTTTGACAGGAGTTGGTGAACAGACTCTTTAATTGATGATTGGTATTCGCGGGTGCATAACCAGCGTAGCGGGCTCATCGCGGCTCTCGTAACCAATACCCTAGCGACAGACCATGATTTTGCCGATCCCCTGCCTCCATGAGCTATTTTATACCTAGCAGGGGTCCACAAAAACTGCATCGAAGGGGCGATGCTGCAGCTATATTGTAGGGATTTCCGCCGCTCTAGCTCCAGTTTCGCCCGCGCTGCAGCCTCTAGGATCTCCCTACCGCTCATCCGCTATGCCTGACTCTGGTCGGTTGCACAATCAATCACTTCCATGAGTGTGAGTATCAATCCAATGACTACCGTGAATAGGATCATTTTGGGCCATACTGCTGAGCGGTATTTGGATGGCGCGCAAACCCAAACGGTTTCGACACCGTCACCTCTCTGCCATCTGGGAGATAAATAATAGGTTTCTCGCGTGTTGTGACTGTTGGAAGTTGGGGTAGGCTGTAGTCATCCATTTCGGCTCTCCTCTGTGCCCGTATTTGTATAATCCATAGATTTGTTTTCGGCTAAAGTGGCATTTCGTGCAGTGTTTTCGCCTACATCAATTGTCGATGCTTGCCCTATTTGCGCATGGATTGGCCTATTGATGATCTCCATCAGCTCTGCATCGGTGCGCCTGGAGACATCAGCTACCTGCATTGGCCCGCCATTTAACCCAGTCAGCTCGGTCCGGGCCAGTTTCGGGACGCCAAACTCGAGCACATCCACGATGCAACCAAATGCGGCACGGGCTCCATCCGCCTGCTCAATCTCAGACAGCAACCGCTCTAGCCTAGGCGTATTCCGATCCACAAATGCTGCGATGGCGTCACGTGCATTTTTGGTAGCCTTGTTTGGCGCGCCTTTTGGGCGTCCCTTCCCGGCATTCCCTTTATTCTTACCTATTTTGCGGGTTGTGCCCTTGGCTGGTCCAGGTTTGCCTTTGCCTGCCATCTACCACCTCATCCAATCGCGACTAGCGTCAGGATTAATACTATCAGACAAATAAACAACGCGTCCTCTGCTAATGCATGCCCGGTGTGTGGATCAGCTATTAAAGGTATTTTCATAGGTCTTGTCCTGATGTGTGCATTCTGCCCATTCTACCCATTTTTCGTTTCGCTTTATGGGGTTCACCCATTCCCAGTGAACAGCCTGCTCCCATTCCCACCGCCCCTTGCTGTTTTTGCCTATCCATTCGCAGCCACATTTTGGGCATATGTCAGGTGGGACAGACTCCCCCATGTATGCGGAGGCGATATAGCCACAGTGGCATCGGTTGACCATCATCCAGTCTCCAACCTGTGGGAACCACACTGGCCCTGGGATTTGGGGGATCGGTTCCGGGATTTCGTCCTTGGCTGGTTCCGTCTTGCTCCATGGCCATCTCATCTAGCCTCCTGGCGTCTCATGTTGTAGTTAAAATCTGGAGGGACCTCATCCATGCGGCCATCTAGGATTGATCCCAATATCGTTCGAACGGACCGGTAATTGTATCTGCTGCTGATTGATGCTGTGACTGTGTAACCAGTAGTGGGATCTCTCATTGTGATCTCATGTATTGTATCCCAGATCCAAGGCATTCCCATCCATTCACCTCACTACTAGTATACGTTATTTGGGCGGAATTTCAACGAAAAAATAATTTTCACTTTGCCCTTGCATTACGTTCGCCACGACCGATACTATAGGTGTCGGGGATGAGACCCGCAGACACAGGGAGATGAAATGACAATGACCATTACACCCTCCACTCGCACCTCTCTTTATTGGGGGATGATGCCGCTGCCCGTTGGTTCCATCGCATTGGGCATCATCGACCGAGGGAATGGAGATAAGGGCGTTCTGATCCAACTCGCGAACGGGATCACGGTGCAAGGGAACGCTGGGTCGATTCGCTCTTTGCCACAATCTGAGGTTCGGACCGCGATGGCAGAGGCCCGCGTTGAGATGGGCGTCTAGTCCCTACAACCTCATCCTCAATCGCCCCGGAAGGGGCTTTTGGGGTGTAAGGAGACCGCCTATGACTGAAATCTGGAATCCCGAAACCCACAAATGGGAGCCGCTTGAAACCGGGCTCCACCCACAGGAGGAATACCCTGAGGGGCCTTACAATTCAGATGGGACTGCACGGAAATGAGCCGACCAACGTCCCTCCCCCAACCTTGGCTTGGGATGGCAAACCTGCTAGGCGGTGTCCAGGCCCTCTCCGATGCCCTGTGCTGTGATCCCGTGACCCTCCGCCGCTGGGCGAATGGATCTCAAACCCCGAACCGCGCCACGCAGGCATGGATACGCCGTGGGTTTGACGAGGTTGGGATTGAGCCGCCATCATTTGGTAAGCCAATCAAAAACGATTGATATACCAGCACATACAACGATAATTCCCAGGATTGCCAGGATCACGCCAATCACTGCGCCTATGCCTATCAGTATACCTGTGATCATTTCAACCTCGGAGTATATTCGATGTCAAGCCAAGGCCGGATCGATTTGAACGCGCCGCATCCATCGCATTGTTGGTGTGATGCGGTTTGCTTTGTCCGCCCACAATAACGGCATGGTCTAGTCGGCAAAGGGCGAGGAGCGAACCCATAAAGAATATCAACCCGATACATTTGATGGTCCAACATGACTTGTGGTGCCATCGCGCCTTTCGCTGCGATCAGTGCGCCATCCATCATTACATACCCCCAAGTCTAGCCGCAACATCAAATTGCTGGTTTAACCAATTGATGCGTCTCTCTCGATCTATGCTCCCAAAGACCTTGGCAACAATCACCCTTTCTCCCATTTGGTCCATATATTGGCGTATTACAACCAACTTAACACCATCTCGATCTTGGGTTAATGTGTCACCTTTTAGTATAGTCGGATAATCAGGTTTCGTTTTCTTTAGTTTCTCAATCTCATTATGCAATTCCAAAAGAGCTTCATCCAGTTTCGCCCAATCCATCAGAATCTCCAGAGCAATCGGCCCACGGCCTCCAGGGTTGTGTTGTTACCGGGCAACCGATGCCTAACGACATCAGCTCCGATTCTGACTGGACCTAGATCGCGTTCCGCCGAAACACCCATCTGGCCATCTGATCCATATGCTACACCAGCCGCCCAGGTTCGCGGCTTAGTCATGCTCCTGAGTTGGCTTTCGAGGATATCCGCCCGCAGATCGGCTAGGATTAACGCCTTGCCTTGGGCATCGATCTGCCTATCTCTGGCTTTGATCCGCTCCTCATCCGTTTCGTGCCTTGTGTCCTGTGCGGTGACTAATTCTCGCAGAACCACCACTTCGGTAGCGCTGTCTGGTCCAGGAATGTCCACTCCGTTGATGCCGGGTAGGGGGTCCAGCGGCTTGCCCGTGATCTTCGCCAGTTTGGCTTGGAGCGCTTTGACCATCCTATCCTTGTCCACACCACGAGCGTCCGCGTCCGCCGCATCCTGCCTAGCCGTCGCCTCCGATCGTTTGAGCGCATCCTCTTGCCCCTTTAACTTTTCGTTTTCAGCCAGGACTTTCACTGCTTGGGACACGCCTCGCGAGCGCTCCGAATACCATCCTGCCCATGCACCAATTAGGCATGAGGCGAGACAGGCCAGGAGCCAGTAACGCAATGTCACGAGTCACCCCCGGCTTTTTCGGCGCGAGCACACCCACCGGGCTCAATCCCAGGAGATACGCCACCGGGGGAGATTGATCCCGCGAGACCAATTTTTGAGCCTAGCCCCTTCAGGATGGCCACGATTTCAGTCACCTTCGACACGCCATAGTTCCCTCCTGCAACCGCAAGCCACAGGCCAACCAGTTGGACGTCTGGTCCCGGTCTGAAGCTCAGCATCACGGCAACCACAAGTGCCACTGCCGCGCATATCCTGCCCCAGCTGATCTGCCCCCGCCAGTCCCGAAAAGCGCCCGTCTTCGCCTTGGTCGAATGGGTCTGAGGGGTCGCACATGGATCACCCATTGGTCACCTCAAGTTGCAGTTTCCGCCATGGAAAACCAGGATGAAGATCTGATTTGTCCTTCCGAAGAGCCGCATGGGTGGTGATTCCATGGAAGTGAATGGCCTGTGGGTCGTAGGTCAATGGATCAGTCGTGGGGTTCCGGTCAATCTTGAAATCCGCGCACAACATGAGGGCCAGAGCAATTGCCGCGTGCACTTGCTGCGGAGTGTATTCCGCGAAATATCGGAAGCCACGCCAAGCGCTTCCATGGTCATAGACAGGTCCGGTATATAGGGTCCGTGGGCTCACCACGCCAAACTTGTAGAGCGCTCCATCTTTTTCAGTGAGGCCGCCTTCACTCGCGATCTCGATGCCAATGGAACGTTGTTCCAACGCCTTATTCCCAAGTCCGATGTGATAGGCCCAGTGTTGGGCGGGAAAGGCTTGGTATGTGGTCCCATCCCGTTCCACAACGAATGCAGTAGCAACACGACGCGGATCATGCTCCCAATAGTTAATAGAGGATTGAGCCGTTCCGCCAACGGTATGGTGTAGCACAATTAGTGTTTTCTTGCAGGGCTCTTGAAAGTATTCGTCTTTCGACAATGGTAGTTGAATAATATTGGCCATGGGGAATAGTTGTGGGGCTTGGATTCACAATGGTCTAGCCCATTTGTGCCCGACTAGCGGTGAGCCCCACGACCATCAGTATAGGCAATATTTAGGCGCGCGCAACAAAAAAGGGGACCTTTCGGCCCCCTAGTGGTCCTAATACGGGAACGAGCCCCGGGTCAGACCGTGGGAATCTATGGTCGGTCGGGGTGGTCGCCGTGGTCATCCATGGTGAGGTCTGGGAAACGGCGGTCCAAGGCTTCGACCTCGGCGACAGCAAGCGCAGCAATCTGGATGAGACGTCGGCGTCCCTTGTCAGGGGAGCCCTGTCAAGGGGAAATGCTGAGATGCCAACCCAATCTTTTCCGCATACTGTGGTAGCACCTCCTCGCAAACCCGACAGATCACCGTCCCGTCTGCCTTTTGGTATTTCACTGTATGGGTGCAGGCTAATGACATTCAATTCCCCTGATTTCAAAGTTTGCGACGCTCGGGATACGTTTGGCCAATTCTCCATCACAGTATAGACAATCTGTGGTTTCAGGCGCGTCCATAATCTGGATCCGCTCGAACTCTGAACAACAGTCAGGGCATTGATACTGGTAGATCGGCACTTTCTTCCTCCTTATCGCGCGGGGCCTGGGCTAGTCCGTAGATTTCCAGGTAGTGGTCGACTTCCTGACGTCCAGGTTTGAGCAGCTCTTTTAGACATCCAAGGTCGTTCCCCAGGATTCGGTAGTTTCTCGTCACTTTTTACCTCGTGGCGGTTCAAGTCTTGTCGTGAATGTGACACCGTATTCCTGGGACATGTGGGATTCAACAGCCAAAACATACCGCCTCATGCCCGAATCGGTCAGTTGCGTCGTGCTGCCAATCAAGACTGGCTCTTCTCGTCCTGGGATTTCTGACCATTTGTGATAACCCTCCACGACCCATGCCGGATCAAAACCAGGAGCATTCTCGTCTGGCAGAAAATCGAGTTTCATCGCTTGGTGCCATGCCTTGGCCGGGAATTTCCTCCCTGCGTGTTCGGCGTCCCGCTCAATATCTGCCAGTGTGCCCGCCCAGTATGCCTGGTTCCGAGTCAGTTTTCGCTTTTTGAGTTGTTCCCGAATCACCACCTCAACAGGGTTTTCTTCGTCAAGTGGAATTTTGACGGCACGATTTATCAGCTCGGCCAGCTGCTGGGGGCTGCGCATGTAGATGGTTTGGGTTTCGATCCTGTTACGCATGCTTTTCTAACGAGACATTAAAAATGTCTGTCCCCTTTTTGGACTTCCCGGAACATACAACATGTCCGGTTTTCCATGTCGTAACGTAACAATATTGTCCCCCGTCATCACTCGATCTTCCAGCATTTATTACCCATTTTACGAGCAGGATTGCGTCGTCCTGGTCTATCCCATCCTCTATATTTATGATTATTCTGCTCATGTATCTCCTCTCCTCTGCGCCAATGGTGTATGATCACTCTCTGCCATCCGATCCCAGCAATCCCAACATACCCACATGTCTCCTGATTCGGGTTCCATCTCCGCGATGGGTTTGGATTGGCCACAATAACTGCATTGATCTACCGCAACATGCTGGCTGGACATTATGGATTGAGACGAGTGTAGAAGAAATCGGATAAAAGCATCTTACCTTCCATATTGAACCCAGCTTTCACTGCGATATCCAGTAGCCGGTGCAAGGTGATTTCCAAGTTGTGGTTCTCACGCTCCGTCCTCGCTATCTGATCCATCAGGTAGGTAGTGTAACGGTTGTTGTGCCACTCTCCAGCGACGAAGTTGTTACCAGCGGCATCCATAATCTTGGCAGCGGTCTCCCCATCGCCAAATAGGCAGGTCATCGTGAAATATGTTCCTCGCTTGGGCTCAATGGTCATAATTCACCTTTCTGGACATATATCATATCCTGTTCCAGCCACCCATCCACAATCACCAAAAGTTCCGCCTCTGCCCCATAAAGTCGCTCGAATTCCCTCAAAGACATTCCGACATGCACAGAGTTCCAGTGGTGCTTCTTCTCACAGAGCGGAATGGTGTGGTTGTCTCCGGCCTTCTGGTTTTTCAACACTGTCCCATCTGGCAAGTGTTTCATGTGGTGGGCCTCCGTGGGGCTCTCTTGCACCTCTCCACGCATCCAGCATACTACACATGGGAATTCATGCAAGCGTTTTAGGCGGACAAGATCCACCACACGCTCTGGCTTGAGGATGTGCTTTCTAGTTCGCTTAGATTTCAGTGGGGTTCTTTTCATTTGTGATGGCGTCCATCATCTGATTCTGGTTTGCGAGTGTGGTCAGCTCCGCGCAGGACTCATAGTCATCCATGTTCGCGGCACGCCCCGCAGTTTCTTCAAGCCAATCCGATAGAGTAATCATTGGATTTTACCTTTCTCCCGGCGTCGGGGAAATGGTTCTTGGTTCTGGACATGTTCAGGCCGTGGCCTGGGCGGGATGGCGTTCAAAGTAGAAAACAACTTCCGTTGTGACCTCCGCCACGAGGCCGAAGCGGACGGCATGGCGGTAGGTTGGGCTGTTCCGGGCAAGGACACCGGGCGCACCGCTCAACTTCGACCGCCATTGTTCCAGCGTCAACGAGTGCTTGTCGATGTTGCACGGGCCACAGGACGGCATGAGGTTGGCCAGGGTGTCGCGCTCGGGACGAGTGATCTTCCCGGTGGTCATGAGTCCCTTGCCGGAAACCCATTTCAACTCCCGCACCACCGGTTCAAGGTGGTCGGCATGCCACCGATCGCCCAGGGGCGTCCCACAGTAGGCACACCGGCCTCCAAATTTGGAGGCGAGTTCGGCGCGGGACTTCTTGTTGAGATTCATTATTCAGGCCCCCTACGGAGGATGGACATACGCGCTACGACAGCCCACGGGTGGATACACCCACGGGAATTCCGGTGTTGGCAATGACCTGGACGGCGCGGTCATCCCAAAGCTCGATCATTCCGTAGTCCTTGACGTTGGTGACGGGCAGGGTTTGCCCCAGGTGGACAGCGCACCAATCCTGAATTGCCTGGATGACCCTGGGAACGTCCCGATGGGCAACCCCGTTCTGGTCCCCCATGGAAATGGCGACTTCGCCCCCGTCCACCCTGGCGGTGAAGATCCGGACCTCGCGCCCTTCCGCAAGCCAGCGTTTCACACGCTCGACCATGGGGGCGATGGGCTCCCCGATGTGGGTTGTGCCCTTCCACCCGTCATAACGGGCGAGGGTGCCATCAAGGTCAACTCCGATCCAGCCGTTGCTCATACGTGATTCCTTCAAAAATGGTTCGTGGATTTGGACAAGATGGTTAGCGTTCCCAGGGAAGTGGGAGTTCCCGCACCCAGGCGTGAGGCGAATTAAGACGGTCACGCTTGATCCGGCGGCGCTCTGCCTTGGTCCAGGTCATGCGGTAGGAATCATCGAAGGTCGGCATGGTTCACCTCGGGAAATATGGACAGGATTTCAGTAGGTGGGGTCATCGCGCAGCAGCTTGGGCTCCAGCCCCTTGCGCTTGAGGTAGTCCTGCGCCTTGGTAGTGAGGGAATGCTCGGGGGCGAATTTGTTCAGCCAATAGGAGAACTGGCGGACCAGCATCCCGAGGTCTTGCCTCTCTGTTTCGAGGCTCTCCAATCGGGCACGGTCGGCGGCAGGGCTGGGTTCCTCTCGGGTGTTCCAGGCGGCAAGAACCTCGTCGTACCCGTCGCACTGGCGCATGCTGATTTCGCACGATGGGCACCCGATGGTATGCCAGTCCACGGTGTTGTGGTTCCAGAGCGACTCATCTTTGTAGGTGTTGTGCCTCGCGGCGGTGCCGCAGAACGGGCATGGCAGCATTTCAAGTGATTCGATCACGATGCCTCCCGCATCTGGACAGGCGCGGGCGGGAGTCGAAACCCCCACCCGCAGGTTGCGGCTACTTGACCGCAGGCCGCTTGTCGAGCCCGGCATCAGCAAGGACCGTCGCAACATCGTCGATGTGCAGGCAGTCACACATACAGGCGAAGTCGTTGGCCGACTGCACCACTGCAATGTTTCCGTTGCAGTAGTCGTTCCCGGGTGCCGCGCTGTGAAGCACGCCGTAGGCGACGACTTTCCCGCCTTCCAGCTTCACGATCTTGTCGCCGTTCTTGGCCTCGCGGCCGTTTCTGTAGTGCATGGTGTCCCTTTCATGGGAATGGGCGCGGATCGCCACGCTGGGTGAAATCTGGACAGGATCATCCTTGCGGGTCGTCCGTGTTGGTTGTGTTGTGTCCACTCTTTGGATTGTGCGGACACAACATATAATCAATCAAGCAAATGCAACGACAGACGATCACGTTCTTCTCCGCCAAGTCCGAATCGGATTAGATCATCGAAATTATCGTATTCCGTGCTGTGCCCTCCCGCTTGGCAATCCCAACCAGTGTAATCGCATCCAGCGGACAAGAAACTATACCGGCCATCCTTGAGTTTAACAACCATAATCCAGTTACATCCATCATTCTCACCGTTTTCAGCCGCGATGATTTCACCCACTTGGTCAGGGGACCATGAGGCATATTGCATAGCTTCTTCCCAGTCATAGTCCTTGAAAATTTCCAATATCTCTTCTGGGTTAGTAATGTGGTCCATGTAGTCCTCCTGGTTGTGCGGACACTAGAACATAAGTCATGGGTGGGAAATGTCAAGGCTATTCATGTTTTTCGGTTGATCCACCTGCCTTGATATTGGTCGGCGAGGATCTTCCATTTCTCGTGCCACTCTACACATCCCAGCTAGGAAATGTTGTCTCCACTTGGCAAGGCGTTTACCATGCTTTTTGTGCCGACGATGATGACGCAAAGTTGATCCACATTCGGCGCATCGCTTTGTCTTCATAACGTCTCCGGCTCACAGTAACCCAGCATCATCCAGAAGAATTTCATGCCAAGTAGGGTTTTTGTTTTTGTTCACACACTTCTCATTTGTGGTAGTTTTTGCCTGGCACTCTGGGCACATGACGGCCAGCGTTGGTTTTGCTACGGTGTCACATCGTGGGCATGGGTTCATCCAGACCGGAGCTTTCCATCCCTTGGGCCTAATCCGTTGGATGATTTCATCCTCTCCAGGTTCCAGATCGGTTAGAAGCCCGCGTAACGTGTTGACGATTCGGCAGGCCTGATGATAGCCGGATGATACCAACAACGTCTCGTAGGCCCCTCCGTGCCCCAGCAATCGGCATTCCCACCCGTCCATGGATTGGATCGCGGCGAATTTGAATTCAGGAGCAAACTCTTGATGGCTTCCGTTGCCATGGTGGTTCCGTTTAGGTGCTTCGTCTTCCCGTTCTCTGATTCGTGTCATGGCTTATTACCATCAATCATTCTGTCAAATAGGAGTTCAGCAGAAATGCGCTCTGACTCCATCACTGCCACCTTAGCCATAAGATCCCCCAATTCTCTATGCATGGCCTCCTCTCTCCCTTTCATTCCCCGGAGGTGATTTGACAACATTATGATTTCGTCTTGGTTCATGCGTTCTCCTTTTTGGTGATCTTGCGTTTGGTGTTAAAGTCTTCGTTCATTAAAGTTACCACGTTGGTCTGTTTCGCGGTTGCACTCCACATACCTCGAATATGCGCCGAAGAATTCAAGCGGGATGGTGTCCAACTCCCCGTCCCGATGCTTCGCGATTATCAATTCTGCGGATCGATCCGGCTCATCAGGATCCTCAGCGCGTTCAGATTTTGGTTTCCGGTGTAGGAACATCACCATGTCTGCGTCCTGCTCGATTGAGCCAGACGAGCGGAGATCTGATAACTGCGGCTTACCGTTTGGTCGGTGTTCGATCTCTCGATTCAGCTGAGCCAATAGCACCAGCGGAACACCTCGGTCTTTCGCGAATCGTTTCAATGATCCAGTGATTTCACCCAGCCGGTCAGATTCAGACTTTTTCTGATCCCCCCCGGGCATGAGGTGCAGGTGATCTATCACCACCATTTTGAGTGATTCCCCTGCTTTCTGTGTGGCTCTGTCACATTGTGCAATGATCTGTTGGACTCGGATTTCAGCCCTGTCGTCTATCAAGATAGGCAAGGAATCGATCTCGGCAAGGGCTTTTCTCACTTGGATCATTTGCCAGTTATTGAGCTGACCCGCTTGTATCTTTTTGCCCGAAACGGACGCGAGGTTAGACGCGATTCTTCGGACTAACTCCTCTCGTGTCATTTCTAAGCTAAAATATGCAGCGTGACCGAATCGCGATGCATACAAAAGCCAATTCAAAGCTTTTGCGGTTTTACCTATCCCTGGCCGCGCGGCGAGCACGATCAACTGCCCTGGCTGAAAACCCATCGTGATTCCGTCCAACCGGCTAAACCCTGTCTGGACACCCCATGCTCTCCCCGAAGGGTCTTCGGTCTGTTGCAAGATGCGCGACGTGGATTCATTCGATCTACACAAGCCCTTACTCGCGTTACCTACCACGATACCAGCCAGGGATGCTCCCGCGATCTCAGCAATCTCGTCAGGGTTGGATTCCTGCCCTTCGGCTGATCGGATGAGCCCAGACCCAACCTTCATGAGGTCTCTGTATTTCCGAAGTTTCTGGAGATATTCTGCGACGGCTACCGGCTTTCGGACTGTTTCGCCAGTGAGGGTATCGTAAAGCCCACCCATCCCACCGACAAGGCCCAGCGTTTTTTGCTCTTCCATGGCAATTTTGATCGTCAGGGGGGAAACC
>Ga0172381_10005998_pt1 | contig 12232 bp, 13 predicted proteins | sample Leawel6488metaG_FD_119754 | JGI IMG/M metagenome (GOLD analysis project Ga0172381, IMG submission 119754) | Leachate microbial communities from a municipal landfill in Southern Ontario, Canada - Leachate well 64-88 metaG | ecosystem: Engineered > Solid waste > Landfill > Unclassified | place...
CCAATCGGTAAAAGTTATTAATGATTTTCTTGTGCTCATGATTTTATTGATTTGGTTAAAAATTTCTGAATCCAATAATCTCCCTCACCTCTTTTATTGTTTTGGAAGCGCTTTCGTGTGCTTTTTCGGCTCCAAGTTTTACCACTTTTCGCAAATAATCGTTGTCGGCATTTAATTGCGCTATCCGTTCACGAATAGGAGCAGTAAAGATAATCATATCTTCGGCGAGTTGTTTCTTTAAATCGCCATATCGTATCTGGCAATTATTATAAAGCTCTTCAAAATGCTGAACAGTGTCATTATTCGAAACGACGTTAAGTAATGTAAATAGATTTTCCACCGGTTCCGATTTAGGTTGATTCGGTTGCGTAGGACCGGCATCGCTTACGGCACGCATTACCTTTTTGCGGATAGCTTCGGGAGTATCGCCCAGGAAAATGGCATTGTTTTCGTTGTCCGATTTACTCATCTTGCCGGTTCCGTCCAATCCCGGGATTTTAGTGAGTTGTTCACCAAAATTATAAGCTACCGGTTCGGGGAAATATTCAACATGGTACATCCGGTTAAAACGGTTGGAAAAAGTACGCGTCATTTCCAGATGTTGTTCCTGATCTTTGCCCACGGGAACCTTAGTTGCTTTATGAATGATGATGTCGGCAGCCATTAATGTAGGATACGTAAGCAATCCGGCATTTATATTTTCGGGTTGGCGGCGTATTTTCTCCTTGAAGGAAGAAACTCTTTCCAATTCGCCCAAATAGGCATTCATATTTAACAAAAGATAGAGTTCAGCCGTTTCCGGCAAGTCACTTTGGATATATAAAACCGCCTTTTCGGGATCTAATCCTGAAGCCAGATAATCCACAAGCACACTTTTTACATTTCCATGCAAATCGGCAGGCGTAGGGTGGGTGGTTAAGGAATGATAGTCGGCAATAAAAAAGTAACACAAATTTTCGTGCTGCATTTTTATAAAATTTCTGATTGCACCAAAATAATTACCAAGATGCAGGTTACCCGTAGGTCTGATTCCACTTACAACAATTTCCATAAGGCTAAATTACAAAAAATATTACTTTCTGATCGTTTTTTTAACTAAAAAATTAGTGTCCGTTATTTTATCCCGTTTCCGGGAACAGCAAACGGACGCCGGAATTAAACAATATGTTTCCTTCCTGTGCTGAATGGGTTTAAATAATGATAAATCTGAAATAATAAACAACCAACTTTGTTCAAATAAATTCCAATTTCAAACCTTACATTTTAATTTCGTTACCATTATTATTAAAGAAATGGTATTCAAGGAAATTATATGCCGCCATGTGTTTAATCTTGATAAATTTCCCATATTTAAGAAACCATTTCCAATGGATAGAGAATAAACCTTTGGTAAGATAAGCATAAATATAGGGATGAACGGTTAAGGTCAGGTGGGTTTCGTTTTGGTCGCGTATAAGATAATTGAGGTTGTTCTCAATTTCATCAATAAAGATGATACTTGGTTTTATTTCGCCGGTACCTTCGCATACCGGGCATTTTTCGAGTATCTGAATGGTCATTTCGGGGCGTACCCGTTGACGGGTAATCTGTACCAGCCCGAATTTGCTTGGGGGAAGTATGGTATGCTTGGCATGATCTTTTGCCATTTCATCTTTCAGCTTTTGGAAAAGCTTACGGCGGTTAGCTGCGTCGTGCATATCAATAAAATCGATCACAATAATGCCGCCCATATCTCTTAAACGTAACTGACGCGCAATTTCTATGGCCGATTCAATGTTAACATCCAACGCATTTGTCTCTTGTGTATTTTCGGCTTTAACGCGATGTCCACTGTTCACATCTATTACGTGAAGGGCTTCGGTATGCTCGATAATAAGATAAACACCGCTTTTTATGGTTACAATTTTTCCGAAAGAATTTTTTATTTGTTTATCTACTCCAAAAAATTCAAAAATGGGTACTTTCCCTTTATAAAGTTTAACAATTTCTAATTTATCAGGTGCAATGGTCTTGATAAAATTTCTTGTTTCTTCAAAAAGAGAAGGATCCGAAACATGGATGTTATTAAACGATTCGTTAAGATAGTCTCTCAGAATGGCCGATGTCCGGGCAATTTCGCTGACAATCTTGGAGGGAGCTTTGGCTGCCGGTAATTTTGAGCTCAGACTTTCCCATTTGATCAACAGATTTTTTAAGTCGGTATCCAGATCTGCTACTTTCTTATTTTCGGCAACAGTACGGATAATAACGCCAAAATTTCTGGGTTTAATGCTTGTAATAAGTCTTTTTAAACGGTTTCTCTCTTCCGGACTCTTAATTTTTTGAGAAACAGAAATCCGGTTTGAAAAGGGCACTAATACAAGGTACCTCCCCGCAAATGATATTTCGGAAGAAATCCTTGGACCTTTGGTCGAAATAGGTTCTTTCGCTATTTGAACCAGTATAAGCTGATTTGGGCTAAGAACGCTGGATATTTTCCCTGATTTTTCAATATCGGGTTCCAGTGTAAAATTAGCAGCCGATAGCTGAGGTTTCTGATTATTGAGCGAAAGTTTAGTAAATTTATAAAACGAGTTGAACTGTGGTCCCAAGTCAAGGTAGTGCAAAAATGCATCTTTTTCGTGACCCACATCAACAAAAGCGGCGTTTAGCCCGGGCATGGTTTTTTTGACCCTGCCAAGGTATACATCGCCAACGGCAAAACTATTATCAGTTTTTTCTTTATTAAGTTCAACGAGGCTTTTATCCTCTAATAAGGCAATAGTAACCTCCGATAATCTTGAATCTATAATTAATTCCCTGTTCAAAACTTTATTTTTAATTGTTTGGAAAATAAATCATCAATAAATACAGCAAAATAAGAAAATTGATGATATAACCCCGAAAATTGCAGGAATTGTTAAATTAGGAGGAAACAAAGAGGTTGCTCTATCAATTAATTCAGGAGCAACCTCTATCAGATTTTGATTAGTCGGCACTACTTCTTCTTGTGTCTATTCTTCCGCAAACGCTTTTTACGTTTGTGGGTAGACATTTTATGTCTCTTTCTCTTTTTACCGCTAGGCATGATTTACAAATTAGAAAATCTTAAATTATTTTACTTTAGTTTTAACTTCGCTTACAAAGGTTTTGGCAGGTTTGAATGCTGGAATATTGTGAGCAGGAATAATGATAGTAGTATTTTTTGAAATATTTCTACCAGTTTTTTTAGCTCTTTTTTTAATTGTGAAGCTGCCAAAGCCTCTCAGATAAACATTTTCTCCGTGGACCAGAGATTCTTTAACTGAATCCATTAAAGATTCTACAACTGCTTGAACTGCAATCTTTTCAATTCCGGTTTTGTTAGCAATTTCTGCTACGATTTCTGCTTTAGTCATATTTCTTGTTTTTTAATGGTTTGAAAATAAATTTTTTAAAGAATTTGCAAATATAAATCATTTTATTTCAACGGTAAAAAAAAAATAAAAAAATTTACTTAATTTTTCATTTTTTTACTTTTGTTCAATGGTAGCAATCAATTTTAAAGACATTCTTTTACAATGGTACAATCTGAATAAGAGAGATTTACCTTGGCGAAAAACAACCGATCCCTATAAAATATGGATCTCTGAAATTATTTTTCAACAAACTCGTATTGAACAAGGTAAAGCTTATTACGAACGTTTTATTGCAGTCTTTCCAACAGTAACTGAATTAGCTGATAGTAACGAAGATAAAGTTCTTAAACTTTGGCAGGGCTTAGGATATTATTCCCGGGCACGCAATCTTCATTTTACAGCTAAAATAATTGTAAATCAATATAATGGTGTGTTTCCAACTAAAATTGAAGATATTATTAAACTTAAAGGTATAGGCGGCTATACGGCTGCCGCTATTGCTTCCATTGCTTTTAACCAGCCTTATCCGGCCATAGATGGAAATGTGATGCGCTTTATTACCCGCTTTTGCGGAATTGAAATTGCTATAAATAAAGCAATTGCTGTTAATGAGGTACAATGTTTTGTTTCAGCAAATATAGATACCCATAATCCTGGTATTTTTAATTCGGCAATGATGGAATTCGGAGCTTTATACTGCAAACCAAAAAATCCTGACTGTAAAAGTTGTTGCTTTAATAATCAATGCGTTGCTTTTATTAAAAATCTTGTCGGCAAGCTTCCTGTAAAAGCCAAAGCGGTTGATCAGCGTCAGCGATTTTTTAATTATCTGGTTATCAATTTAAGGGAAACCGGTGAGAAAAAGTTTTATATCAACAAGCGTACCGAAAAAGACATATGGCGAAATTTATATGATTTTCCACACATTGAAACTACCCATTTCGTGAATCAGGATAAGTTGATCGAAACCGAAGAATGGAAAAATATTTTTGGCAACAATGAATATACAATTATTGAAAAAACGCCTGTTTACCGTCATATTTTAAGCCATCAGATTATTTCGGCTGTTTTCTGGAAAATACAATTAAGTAAATGTTTAATTTCTCAACCCAACGAAAAACTGGTTTCTGCCGACCAGTTCAATGGACTTCCCATTTCAAAGCTTATTGATAATTTCCGCATTGATTTCCCTGACTGGTTACAGTAATTTTGGAAGTTTTCATTATTTTCAAAAAAAGGTAAATAAAAATATTTTTCATTTAATTTTTTTTGTATTATATTTGTAGCTTAGATAACCAATATAAAAACAACTAAAATTTGACAATCATGGCTGGAATCAACAAAGTTATTTTATTAGGGAATCTGGGAAGAGACCCGGAAATTCAGAATTTTGAAAATGGTGTTAAAAAAGCATCTTTTTCGTTAGCCACATCCGAAACATACAAAAATAAGGATGGAAATAAAACAACTCAAACAGAATGGCACAATATCGTACTATGGCGTGGGTTGGCCGATATTGCCGAAAAATATCTTGTAAAAGGCAAACAGGTTTATCTTGAAGGCAAAATTCGTACCCGTACCTGGGAAGATAAAGAAGGCAAAAAACGCTATACTACGGAAATAATTGCCGACAATCTACTTTTGTTGGGTGGTGGTCGCGAACATGCACAAGGAGACATGCCTCCTCATGAAGAAGAAAATATTCATTATACCGAACCTCAACCAGCTCCGGATGATGATTTGCCGTTTTAAACTTCAGATTTAATCCGGCGCTTCAAATATAATTATACATTTCTTTTCCAAAGTCTTGCATTAAAAAGCAGGAGCGTTTATATGCCTGCTGTTTAATGCACAATACTTTTATTATGGTACAGAAGGATCGCTTAACCAATAAGCAATCCTTCAATTCTTACCTTATAACTTCCGTCTTTTAAATGGGTTACAGCGTTTACCAATCCGCTGTGTCGCCATTGAAGCATACAACGACGTGGTAGAAACCAATGACGTGTTCCAAGTTGAACGGGAACCTTTGATTCTTTTATTATTCCTTCGTAAGCCTGCGATACATAATAACCTATATCTTTAAAACCTTCGCTACGCGGACGTAGCGGACCCGTAACACACCAATGGATTACACCGTTTCTTGGATCGGAATCCGTAACAATACCGCAGTGGGTAATGGGGCATCCGCACGACATTCCCATCGGACGACCGATCAGAATATCTCCTTTTTTAATTTCCAGTTCTTTTACCAGTGCTGGATTGTACGGCAAAATAGTTTCTTTGGGGCCGGGTTCATTTTCAAAACAGTCCAAAATAAAATCAAAATCGCGTTTTAGATTGTCCTTCCACCCTAATTTATCGCCTAATGAATGCGTTGCACATCCATGGCAACCTATTACACTCTGCAATTTTTGAGTTTTCCCGTTCAGATGAATGCAACGTTTCATTTCATCAGGATTTTTTTCTACAAAACCGGCAAACAAAGCACACGATTTGTACCCACAAGCGCCACAATCCAATTGCGGCAACAACCCGAGGATTTCTTCGGCTTTTGATGTTACTTCTATGTTCATACGACTGAAAATATTGAGTTTAAATTTTTAATCTTATTTGTTATTGTCTTTAAAAAGATATCTGTTTCTGCTTCGGTGGTATACCGGCCTAAACTTACACGGATAGAACCGCGAGCCTCAAAAGGATTTAAACCAATGGCTTGCAAAACATGAGATGCGGAATTATCACCATTGGACGAACATGCCGAACCGGAAGAAACAGCGATTCCTTCCTGATCGAGCAATAAGAGCAAACGAATACCTTCACCTTCCAGATTGCTGATGCAAAAATTAATGTTATTTGGTAGGCGTTTTTCCAAATCCCCGTTAAAATAAATTTCTTCGATGGTTTGGGTTAAATGGGAAATAATCTTTTTTTGTAAGCCAGATATCCGTTTTGTTTCATCTTCCATTTCCGAAAAACACAATTCCGCTGCTTTGGCAAAACCGACGATTCCGGCTATGTTTTCGGTAGAAGAACGCAAACCATTTTCCTGGCCTCCGCCATGCAGCAAAGGAGTAATCGGCGTTCCGTTTTTAATCATCAATGCTCCCACTCCTTTCGGACCATAAATTTTATGGGAATTAATGGTAAGCAAATCCACATTTTGAATATCCACGGGGATTTTTCCGAACGACTGACAGGCATCGGAATGAAATAAAACACCTTGTTCTTTACAGATGCTGCCAATTTCAGAAATGGGTTGAATCGTTCCTATTTCGTTGTTAACGTGCATTACCGAAACAAGTATCGTCTTTGGATTGATGCAACGTTTGATAAAGTCAGGATCAACAAAACCTTTTTTGTCGACAGGCAAATAGGTAACAAAAAAACCTTGCGTTTCGAGCCATTTACAGGTATTCAGAATGCAATCATGCTCAATGGACGAAACAATAATATGGTTACCTTTTTCGCGGTTTGCCAGCGCCGTTCCTTTGAGTGCAAAATTATTGGCCTCGGTTCCGCTCGCCGTAAAAATTATTTCTTCGGGTTTACAATGCAGAAAAAGCGCTATTTGTGCCCTCGATTTTTCGATAGCATCTTTGGCTGATGTGCCAAAAGAATGCAAACTGGAAGCATTGCCATAATTTTCGGTGAAATATGGCAACATTGTTTCCAAAACTCTATTGTCCAAGCGGGTTGTGGCAGCATTATCAAGATAAATACGCGGGTTCATTATTCTCCTACATAAAAAAGTTCCTGTTCCATAGTACGCAGCACCCCAAAATGGTTTTTAGCGCCAATTTCTTTTTTACCCACACAAATGGTACATGTTCCTACAGGTGGATTCCCACGCAAAAACATCGGTAATTGAATATGCGGGGTATTTTCAATTTGTTTTACAATCGGGTCGATGCCAATTCCGTAAAGAGCATTGCTTTCCAACACTTTAATTTCTTTGGCAGCTTCCAACACCCGGTATCTGAAAACTTCGCGTTCGGCTTGCGAAATCAAATCAATTTTTGTGATCACCGAAATATCGGCCAGGGTGAGCATAGGGCCAATTTTCCGTGGCAAATTCATTCCACTTGTAGCTTCCAGCACCACAATTCCTAACGAATTTTCGATGTATGGCGAACAACGCAAACACAATCCTGCTGTTTCTACAAACAGATAATCGCTACCAGTGCTTTCGGCCCATTCTACAGCCTCATCGAGCACAACAACATTGCAATGGTCGGGGCAGAGTTCGCCGGAATATATTTTTTTGGTAGGAATACCAAATTCATTGTGAATGTTTACATCTTCATCGGCATATAAAACATCAATTTTGATAAACGATGGTTTATAATTTTTCTTCAACATCCTGCGAATAACCTGACGAATAACCGTTGTTTTTCCACAGGTTGGCGGACCGGCAAATATTATTACTTTCATTTTGTATAAGTTAATGATTGGACACTTTCTTTAAAAATACTTTCCGAAATTTCTTCGCCCGCTCTGATAAGCGAACGGAAATGCAATAAAACGTCATCAATTTTGCGCAATTCGTTTGCCGCAAGACGTTCTTCTGCATTGGTGCATATTAATTTTTGCATAGCGCCCTCTTTCATGATAATCCTAAAATCGGAAAGCAAGGCAATAGAGGGATCGTGAGTAACAAAGACAAATATTTTTTTGTAGTTTTTCAGCAGTTCCAATGCTTTGGTACGATTGATCCCGGCATTTTCAATTTCATCTAATAAAATAATAGGTGAATTTCCGATAATGACGGCATCGGCGATCAAAAGCGAACGTGTTTGTCCGCCGGAAAGTTCGGTCATGGCTGTTTCCCTCACGATGGCCTCTCCGGTCAACTGATTAGCAAAATCGAGGGTTTCGGCAATGATGTGTTCGATGTTTTCGGCGCCACGCACCGTAGCGTGAATTTGCAGAAATTCGCCTACCGGTAAATCGGAAAGGAAATTGGTATGCTGAGAAATCAGCGCAATTGGATGTTTTTTGGGGTCGAAGGAAAAATCTTCAGACATTGGTTTGCCGTTGATTAAAACCTGCCTTCCCGAAGGGGTATTGCAATTGGCAAAAAGTTCAACATCATTAATCAGGGTTGTTTTTCCACAGCCCGTCGGGCCAACGATACTGATAATATCGCCCATATTTAATTCAAAACGATCCACTTTTTCGCGTTCGCCATTTTTTCCAACGCCACCAATGACAGTTATTTTTTGAATATCCATTTTAAAATTGGTTTAGGATGCAAAAATACCCTAACCAAATGTAAATGAACCTAAATTAGCGGTCGGATTATTTATGTTAAAAAGTATAAGAATGTAGGTAAAAAGGTATAAAATTCCATTTTTATACCAATTAAATTATACTACTTTTGACGTTGAAAAAATCTGACCGGGATGGAACCAAAAGAAATATTAGAAGATTGTAAAGAATGCCTTTTTAAATTGGCTTGCGATTATTTTATCAGTCAGTCTGATTTTGAGATGTTGTTTCAGAGCACTGTCCAGCAAAATTATAAAAAGGGGGAAGTGATTTTGAAACAGGGCATGAAAGGCAATCACCTGGTTTATTTGCGGAAAGGTATTGTTAAGTTTAATTATGAAGATGCCAACGGCAAGAATTTAATTCTTACCATATCAAAATCGCCGACTTTGTTAGGATTGGCAAATATTCTGAACGAAGATGTCAACATTTTTTCAATCATAGCCATTGAGGAATGCAGCGGCTGCCTGATTGACCTGGATAATTTGAAGATGCTTGCGTTTAACAACCAGATTTTTATGCTCAATATCCTGAAAATGTCTACCGAGATGTTCAGAAACTCGATATTCAGTTTCATCAGTTTGGCTCACAAACAGGTTTATGGCCGGATAGCTGACATTTTAATTTACCTGTCGAAAGAAATTTATCAGAGCAACCAATTTGTATTATCCCTATCCCGGCAGGAAATTGCTGAATTTGCCGGTTGTTCCAAGGAAAATGTGATTTATACCCTGCATAATTTCGATTCCGACGGCATCATCAAGGTGAGCGGGAAAAAGATTGAAATCATCAGTTTTGAACGATTATTTAAAATCAGCAAGTCGGGCTAATTTATTATCGCCGGGAAATTTTTCAATTTTCCGCTGAACGGTTTCTGGTACTTGCGTCCGCTATGTTTCGAGCGGAATTACAAATTCCGCTCAGCCGGGTAAACAAAAAAGATAAGGAAAATAAGGTTTTGCGTAATGTCAGAAATGAAGAAACGACAAAAAAGGCAAATCCCGAAAGGATGACATTGTTATTTCATTCCTGCGGAGCCGGGTAAACAAAAAGAGGAAACCTTATTTTTTAACCTTTAACCTTAGTAGAAAAAATAATAACTGCCACAATCTACGACCTTATTTTTCGGAATTACTTTCAGCTGTCAAAATTTGACAACGACAATTAATAGCTGGGCGATTACCTACATTCTTAACTGAAAATCTTAAAAAACATCCTTTATCAGTTATATTCCTATTAATAATTACATTATCCCTACGAAAAGGCCGTTCTTCTTTATACTCAAATTTCAGTTTAGGCTTAAGTATCCATGGAATAATGAAATCTTTCATTAAGGTAAAAACTAAGGCTATACAAGAAATGATCAGAGCCCAAATTTCAACTTGTAATCCCAATAAATTAATTTCTAATAGTTTCATATCGTTTAGATTTTGTCGTTTTTCAATTGGGGCTAACGACTATATAACCCCCCAATGGCAGTTATTTCATAATTAATTATTGTTTTCCGTCAACAAATATAAAAATATTTTAAATATCCAGATTATCCAACGGCTTTTTTATTTTATCAAATCCATTGGCCGTTATGTTTTAAAATCAATTTAGCCGGGTGAAATCCCAACTACCCCTAACCAATCGTCATTCGTCATTCATAAATCGTAATTGCTCATTCCCCCTTTTCCATCTCTATATCCAATTCAATACTTTCAAGGTTTTCGATTTCAAATTCTTCGTTATAGGTATCGTAGCCTGACAGTTCGGCTTTTATGGTATAGGTTCCGGCTGCGGCAATTCCAAGCAGGTAACTTCCGGCAACATCGGTTACGGCAGCCGTTATTGTTTCATCGTTTAAATACACCTTTACACCGGCTAAGGGCTTTTCGGTTTCAAAATCGCTGACCTTACCCGAGATCTGGGTCTTTCCTTTTTTACCATGCCCCCGGTCGATGATCATGCGGGCGCTCCTGTATTGCTTGTAAAAATCGGGATAGGTGCTGCGGAACAAGAACATAATCTTGTCGAGTTTTTTGTACAGAAAAATATTGGTTTCGCGTATCAGTTCGTCAAGGTGGTCGGTGGCTGTCGAAGCAACTCCCATAGCCGTCCTTTTTTTAGGCATTAACAGGCCAAAGGCTTCGCGTTTGGTGTTCAGCAAGACAACATCTTCGCTGCTTACCATCAGTTCTGTCAGTTGAGGTTGTAGCGGCAATGCCAGGTCGTATATGGTTTTGCCATAGTCATACAACTTTTCCTCGCGCATACGGATAAGTTTGTAGCCTGAAATATCTGTCATTGCATATAATTCTTTATTGTCGGTGGCGGCTGCATGAGCCATCAATCCGCCGCCGACTTTCAAAATCGACTCTTCGTACTCGCTACGGGTTTGTTCCTTATCGTCGGTAATACCGGTGGTTATTTTTTGCTGGATCTCATGTTGCGTATGTATTCCAACAATTTGGGTTTTTAGAAAAGCATGTCCATCCTGGGCAGGTTTTACTTTTATTACGATGTCGGCATTGGCGTCCAAGGTATCATTTACCTCTTCGAACATCGTCAGTTTATTCGTCTGTTTGTCGTTCATGGTTAATGATTTAAAGGTTTATGAGACAAAATTAAGCACTTTTTTTTAAATAATTAACATTTCCAATAAAAAAGTTTAAACTTTTTTTTATTTGATATGCTGTTGTCCGGTAAAAATATCCGGACTAAAGTCCCTTTAGTCGGAATGACAGCCCACAAGGATGAAATATCCTCAATGGAAAGAGTTGGTAACTGATTGGTTTTGCTATAGATTTCTCCCTTCAGTCGGAACTACCATGGGACTGATGATTCTTTCGGCAGATTCCTCCCTTCAGTCGGAATGACAGCCCACAAGGGAATAATAAGGGGATAGAGCGTGGGCGGCGCAGCCGCCCACGCTCTATCCCCTTAATTTTAAGAACGACTGGTCATTCCGACCGAAGGGAGGAATCTCTAACAGTGTGCCTCGTTCTAAAAAAGTTGAAAGTATTGAATCAATCCTGTAAAGCGTTGATTATTTTTCTGCTTTTTTCAACCTGTTTCAGGATATGACTCTTCTCCATTGTGAGGCAGTCAACTGCCATTGTGAAGTAGTCAGCGCTCATTGTGAAGTAGTCAACTCTCATTGTGAAGTAGTTAATTGTCATTGTGAAGCATTCAGCGCTCATTGTGAAGTAGTCAGCAGCCATTGTGAGGCAGTCAACTGTCATTGTGAAGCAGTCAACTGTCATTGTGAGATGGTCAATTGCCATTGTGAGACCGTCAACTGTCATTGTGAGACCGTCAACTGTCATTGTGAGACCGTCAATTGCCATTGTGAGACCGTCAACTGTCACTGTGAGACCGTCAACTGTCATTGTGAGACAGTCATCGGCCGTTGTGAGCTATGGAGTGCGAATTGTGCATCCCTTATTGAAATCCCGGCTGAGCGGAATTTCCGATGCTTTAAACCCAAATCCGCCATTAGGAATTAAGAAGGGACAAAGAAAGGCCAATTCATAAGTTTAGATGAATTCCATAATCCTTTAAACCATTCTCGTCTTTTCATGGCCAAGGATAGCTTTAAG
>Ga0172381_10005999_pt1 | contig 12231 bp, 15 predicted proteins | sample Leawel6488metaG_FD_119754 | JGI IMG/M metagenome (GOLD analysis project Ga0172381, IMG submission 119754) | Leachate microbial communities from a municipal landfill in Southern Ontario, Canada - Leachate well 64-88 metaG | ecosystem: Engineered > Solid waste > Landfill > Unclassified | place...
ATTAAATTTTTCTAAAGAAATTAACATTTTTATTTTCCGGTTGAGCCAAATCCACCCAAATCTCTTTCGCTTTTAATAAACTCATCTACTTCTTTAATTTCTTCGGGATGAATATGTTTTGCAAAAATAAGTTGCCCAATTTTGTCGCCTTTTTGATAAATTTTAGATTCATCTATTTTAAACCACACCTGATCCATAAATATTATCATATCCTTTGGTTGCGCAAAATATTTAAAACGTAATTTAATTGAATCTTGATAACCGGAATCAATAACTCCAACGTGATTTGCTAAAATTAGATTATATTTACTTAAACTAGAACGTGGATAAAGAAGAGAATAATAAATATTATCCGTATGATGAATAAAGAATTCGCTAATAGCGCCATCATCAGATCTACTAGTCCAGATTTCTCTTTCTAATGGTTCAATAAATACATTAGTATCGTACTCAATATATTGGATTTCTTCCCATAAATTGGGATTAATTTCATTTCTTTTACCAATTATTTTAGGTTCTGAATATGCTACGAGATCATAGCCCGCATCTCCCTGGTGCGTTGGAAGATTAAATTTACTACCACTTTTCTTTAAATTAACTATCATAATATTGAGAATTGTACTGATATTAAAATTTATTTCAAGTAAATTCTTTAATTAATTGAAATTTTTTTAAAACTAAGAATCGCTTACGCGATGGGGAACATCTTTCTTACGAAAGAAGTCCCCAATTAGAAATTTTAACAATGATACAATTCGGCATACAAGGAAACATTTTGGAAGCTCCGAGCATACTATCCCCTACCCTTATAAGGTAGGATCAGTAATGCAACGATAAAATTCGTTTAAACTAAGGTATCTTGTATAGTCGTCGCCAATATTCTACTCACTCGGTATAGCTGTTTGATGAGGAAAATGTGAATATTGCCATCCCACGTTTTAGTAAAAACGTGCGCCATTTAAAATGGGAATTGCACCCACCGATAAAAATCCTTTTTTATCTCGCTCCTATTGGAATTGAGTCTACCAGTTTAATCCGTATAGAGTTTTTCTAATTAAATCTTTGTTATCTTGGAAAGATTTTGAACCAATTTCAAATCATTCTAATTATTTTAATAGCTTTGTCAAATTTATTTTTAAAATATTTTAAATTAACTTGATTTTCTCTTTAAATATAATAAAATCAATCGTATAAAATGAAAATTTTCTTTCCAGATATACACTATTCTTTAACAAATTCATTCGCGAAAGCGTGTGAAATTTTAGGACATGAAATTTTAACCCCGTCCAAAGAATGGAAAGTATCTTATTATCCTAAACCTCCAATTGGGCATTTTGTATGGAATGAAACATTGGATGAAAAAGTTTTAATTGAAAAGAAATATAATAAGAATATTAAAGTAATAAGCAAGAAAGATTTTTTTGACATCAAACCTGATATTATTTTTATAACGGCTTATGAAAATCAATTTGAGATTTTAAATGAACTATGGAGTAAACAAAATTGGAGCGCGAAACTTTGTTTTTATTCAGGTAATGATTATTGGAAAGGCGCGTATCCGTTAGAATACGTGAAAAATTATTTGGCGGCGGATTTGACAGGAATTCAAATTGCTCAAGAAAATCATTTAAATTATTTAAAATATGTTCCATTTTTAGACGAAAATGAATATAAATTTGCAGGTAATAACGATTCTAATATTTTTATAACAGCAATTGGTGAATATCCAAAACTATTTCGAGATGATTTTATTTATTATAACGAATTAAAAGCCTCTACTCCGTTTGTAGACTATCAACTACATACCAAAAGCCTCCACGATACAGTTATAAGTTCGTTGAGAGGGGTAAGCGCGTCTTTGCACATAAAGAGGCTTGAAGGTATGGGTTTATTTCTTAGCGAGAGTATTTTATTAGGTCGCCCTCCGTTTATTTTTAAACCCCACTCTATTAATAAAAGATACCAAGAATTTCTTTTAGATGAAATTTCTGCAATTTATTTTGAAAATAAACAGGAATATGTTGACAAATCTTTTAAATATATTAATAATAAAGAATATAGAAATAAATTACAAGAATCAACGGCGAAATTTGCTAAAGAATATTTTGATAATCAAAAAAATTTAATAGAACTAAATCAATTTTTAAATAAACTAAAATGAGCACAGAACTAAAAAACAGAGATGGTATGGCGGTTTCCGGCGCTTTCAATTCCGAAACAGGCAAATCTTTAAATATTAAAATAGATGAAAACGGTAATATGGTAAATTCTCGGCGTAATGGGTTTCAAAGAATGTTTATAGATGAAGAGTCAGAAACGTATACTAAATTTCTTGCTATCGTTAATTTTCCTGGAGGAAAATCCTATCCTCTTCATGCGGAATGTTTAAAATTTAATGATAAAATTTTAAAAATTTATTTTGATGAGTTTCAATCTTACAATACTGGTTGGGGAGTGGAAAAGACCTCGGTCAGATATTTTTGTGATGTAGACGCTTATCTAAATACTGGCAGAATATTTGTTATTGCCTAAAATATATGAGCGATTTAACTTCAACTTATCCCTGTTCTCAAAACTATGAACGCCTTTGGCATTTTATCTTAGACAGCAAAGACAAGGAAATCATCGTCTTTAATCAAACTCCATCGGGACTATATAGTTTTGGAATACTCTATCACGGCAATTTTGATGGAACTCTGGTATTACATTGGGGCGAACGATTATTTTCTTACGGTAATATAAGCAATTATACTAATAGAGGCGATTTCGATAGCTTTATTAAAGATTTGACTGAATTAAAAGCTTATTTTATAGTAGCGTAAAACGAAACCCATATATCAAAAAATAATTAACACAATACTAAAACTATTACTAACAGAAGGTATTGTGATATAAACGCTTATATTAATAATAATAGATTAATTATATTAAAATAATTCAAACGAATTAAACGTTTTTCTAAATAATTTAAAGTGATTCCTCAAGAATATAAAAAACAATCTATTATAGAAGATATTATTCTTCGCCCGCCAAAATTTAAAAGAGGTAGTCGTGAGCGAAAACTTTGTGACTGTATTGGTTTAATAGAAATTCTATATAAAAACATTTATGGCGGTCATTTTTATATTAATGATAAAGAATTTAACAAAGAAATATTCGATGGATTTAAAATAACTGATACTCCCGACTTTTTCGACGTGATGTTTACTAGGGGCGAAACATTCTTTCACTTAGGAATATTTTTAGGAGAAGATAAAATTTTAAATATGCGCACAGAAGGAATTAAAATTTCTAATCTAAAAGAATTTAAAAACAAAATAATCTGGTTAAGAAAAATATGAAACCCGTATATCAGAAAATAATTAGCAGTGATCATGGTGATTGCTATTCCGCCTGTTTATCCTCGATAACAGAACTAGATGTCCCTAATTTCCACACTATTGAAATTTATGACGAAAAACATAATCAAAATATTGATTATTTTGAACATAAAATAGAGTGGTTAAGAAAAAACGGATATTCTATCATTTCTTTTTATGATAAAAAATGGGAAAAATTTGATGATATATTTTTATTAAATATTTATACTATCGCTTCAGTTCCAAGTCAAAAATTTAAAAATTGTATGCACGCGGTAATTATTCAGTTGCAAGATAAACACAACGGAAGTTATGAATGGACATTTGTTCATGATCCAAATCCCGAAAACGATATAGCTAAATATAAATTAGAAGATATAAATAGGGTAGATTTTATAATTAAAAATTAAGATGACAACCAACGAAGCAATAGAAGAATTTCGGATAGCCACAAAAAATAAAAAAGATTTTTCTATAAAAGATTCTATCTTTTCGGAAAGGTTTTTTCATACAGTTTTTAATAAAAAAGAGAAAATCCAAATATTCTTTTCACAGGATTTTATTTATTTTTACTTAGATAACGTTGACGAGTATGTTACTTATGACAATTTAGAAGAATTTGTTAGAGATATAAAGAATTCTCCATATAACGAATGGGAGAAAGTTTAAATGACAGAAGAAATTAAAGAAATTTGGAAACCGATAAAAGGCTATGAAGGACTGTATGAAATAAGTTCTTTAGGAAGAGTAAGAAATAAGGATAAATTAATATTAACACCAAAAAATAATAACTCTATTCGTTTAATAAAGAATAAAGTGCAAAAAAGTTTAGAAATATCAAAATTAGTTTTTGAATATTTTGGAAAAGATTATTGGGATTATGCCGTTATTGTCCATAAAAATAATAAATTAGAAGATAACAGAATAGATAATTTATTTATAACCGAATATAGTGTTAAAAAAAATAATGAATTTTGGAAAACGATAAATAAATATAAATTTTATGATATATCCAATTATGGAAGAGTTAGGAACAATAAGCTAAAAACCATTTTATATCCTTATAAGAGAGAAAGAAACTTAGTTACATTATATAATGGTAAATATCACAAACAAATAAGAATAGACGAAATTGTGGCTTTCACGTTTTTAAACAAAAATCCAAAAAAATATTCAGAAGTACTTCATATAAACAACGACGTTTATGATGATTCGCTATTAAATATTCAATTAACCGATTCGTGTATTTTGTCGTTTTTAAACGAAAAATGGATTTCAATAAAAGGCTTTGAGAATCTTTATGAAATTAGTAGCCAAGGAAGAGTAAAGGCTTTATCTAGAACAAAAATAATTAAGTTTAACGGTAAAGAAGAAACGCTACAATTAAGAGAAAAGCTATTAAAGTTTAATAAAATAGAAGGCAATGCGTTCCCCTATTATAGCGTTACTTTATATAATAATAACGAGAAAGAAAAAAGATTTTTCATACATAGACTTGTCGCTTTAAATTTTATTTCCGATAAATATAGCAATTTAGAAGTTAATCATATAAATGGAGATAAGTTAGATAATAGGGTTGAAAATCTAGAGTGGGTTACTCATTCAGAAAATATTTTGCACGCACAAAAGATAGGACTAAAACCTATCGCAGATAAATGTATTAGAGCAAAATTAAAAAACGATGATGTTTTAAAGATAAGAGAAATAGGAAAAAATAAATCAGTAATAAATATAGCTAGAGAGTTTGGAGTCTCTAAATCTGTTATATATAATATTATAAAAAGAAGAAGTTGGAAATCTCTATGATATATGATGCAATTTTTTATTTTAACGAAAATAGTATTATAGATTTACGTTTTAAAATATTGAATAAATATGTAAACTTTTTAATAATAGTTGAATCTCAAATAAGTCATCAAGGCGAATATAAGGGCTACAATTTCCCATATGAAAAATATTATCAAATTTATGGCGAAAAAATTAAGTATTTTCGGATAGAATTAAAAGAAAAAACCGCGTGGGGAAGAGAACACGAAAACAGGGCGGCGATATTTAAATGTTTACAAACTCTTAATCCCCAAAACGATGACTTAGTTTTCTTTTCAGATTGCGACGAAATTTTTGATGGTAATGTTTTGAACGAGGAAAGAATAAAAAATCTTAAATCTCCTACCGGTTTAATGCAAATGAATTTTATATTTGACAAAAATTTATGGGCGAATACAATTACGGTTGGCACAATAGCCGCCAAATGGAGTCAATTAAAGAATATTAATGAGTGGCAAGGAGATTGTTTAAATTTCTTGCGCGATAGAAGGAATTTCATTTCAAGAGTCCAAGCGGGAGGCTGGCATTTTTCTTATTATGGGGACTTAGATACAATCGTTCAAAAATGTTCCGCGATAGCCGAGGGAAACCTAAACTATAATACCGAAGAAGGAAAACGAAAAATTTTGCAATATATCAATGATGCTCAAAATGGGCGGCAATTTTCTTTTGCGCCTTATGGAGTCCAAGTTATTTCCGATTTAGAACTAGATATAAAAGAGCTAGAATACTGGACAGTAGATAAAAATAATTGGATTAGAGAAAAAGGCATTTATAAAATTAGAATTTAATTATTATATACTATGGTCTTAAATGATTTATTTGATTGCGTCTATTATATTAATCTAGATTGCAGGCAAGACAGAAAACAAAAATTTTGGGAACTAAATTTAAAATATTTAGACGAATCAAGAACAAAAAGAATTTCTGCCGTTGATGCCAGAAATACCATATCTGTCTATGATTTTTACGGGCTTATGGGCGCTCGCGCAGGTATTTCATCTAGTTATATCCTTCCGTTTATTGACGCCGCTAAAAATAATTATAATAAGATATTAATTTTTGAAGACGATGCAGAACCCTTATTTTCTGATATTTCAGACGTAGAAAAATGTATTAAAGACGCCGAACAATCAAATTATTCAATATTATTTTTAGGTGGTAGCGTTCAAAATAAATTGGATAAATGGAGTAATAATCTTTATCAATTAAACGGAAACATTTTAGCTACGCAGGCAGTTGCTTATAATAATATCTCGCAAAACGTATTTGATAGTTTTCTTAAATTCAAAGATTTTTCTCTTGAAGATATGAAAAGATTTCTTATCAATAACGGTGGGTGTTGTATGGATACTATTATTGGGCAGCATTTAACTAAAAAATATTTTTCATATGTATCAAGTCCATTACTATATGGACAACATGAAGATTTTTCCGATATTAACTGCAAAAAAGAAAGTTATACTGCCGAAATGCTAAAACGCTTTAATGATTTCACGAAATGATAACTTTTAAAGAATTAGGTAATTACGGTTCTCTCGGTAATCAAATGTTTCAATTTTCTGTTCTTTTCGCGGCGGGAAAAAGAAGCGGATTTAATATTAGGATTCCTAAAGTAAGCGAATGGTATGATAAAGAACGAGAAAGAAATATTTCTCAAATTACAGATATTTTTCCAAATTTACTTCAATATGTGTTCGAGGTAAATAGTACAGATTTTATTACGATTAAAGAAAGAGAACCGTTTTTTTATTTCTTAGATGATATTCAACAAGATATTTTTCTACCAAAAGATAATTCTAATTTTTCGGGCTATTTTCAAAACTATAAATATTTTAATGAATACAGAAACGATTTAATTAAATTATTTGATTTTAGACAAGAGACGGAAGATAGGGTTCTAAACTGGCTAAAAGAAAGAAAATTTTCTGATTTTTATATCGGTCACATTAGAAGGGGTGATTATTTAAAAAGTTCTTTTTATCATCCATCTCTTGAATTTAGATATTATAAGCATTGCGAATCAGCGGTAAATAATATAGACGATAGCATTAATAAAATTTATATTTCTGACGATAAAGAATTTTGCCGCGAAAATAGGCTTTTAACTACGCCTGAAAATTTCGGCTTTGAAGAAGATTTGTTTTTAATTACGCAAGCTAAGTATGTAGCAATTGCTAATTCAACTTTTAGTTGGTGGGGCGCGTATTTAAATGAAAAAGCAAATATCGTTATAGCCCCAAATATCTGGTTTGGTGCTGGATATGGATATTCTAAGATTAATTATCCGAAAGAATGGGAAACGGTTTAGTTTATGCAATTTACTTTTGGTATCGTTACAGACGGAAATAGCCCGCAAAAAGTAAAAGATTTAGTTCAATCTATCTGTAAAAACAATATTCCTAAAAATGATTATGAAATTATAATTATTGGCGGCAAAGAATTTATAGGAGAAAATGTTAGTTGGTTTAGTTTCGACGAATCAATCAAAAAATCTTGGATAACACGAAAAAAAAATTTAATTACTGAGCACGCTAAATTTGAAAATATTGTATTTTTGCATGATTATTTAATTTTAGATAATGATTGGTATAATGGATTTTTAAAATTCGGAGATGGATGGGAAATTTGTATGAACATTATTACCAATAGTAATGGCGAAAGATTTAGAGATTGGGTTTTATGCTCTAATTTTATTAAAGGAACAAAATTTGATTTTGGAATTAATTTATTATTACCTTATGACATTTCTAATTTAACTCAATATCAATATATTAGTGGAACTTATTGGGTAGCAAAAAGAAATATAATGCAAAAATATCTATTAAATGAAAATTTATCTTGGGGCGAAAGCGAAGATATAGAGTGGAGCGAAAGGACTATAAAGAAAGGTATAAAATATAGTATGAATATTTTTTCAAAAGTCGTTATTAATAAAGAATATAAACATCCCGTTTTTTATTTAATGAATGAAAACCAAATTAAAATAGCTCATGAACAATAAATTATTACTTTTTGATCTAGACGGTGTTTTAGTTTCTACTAAAGAATTTCATTTTAATGCGTTTAATGATTCTTTAGTTCAAAATAATTTAAGTCCAATATCTTTTCAAGATCATTTGAATATTTATGATGGGCTATCCACTAAGCAAAAAATAGATAAATATTCCGAAATAAATAAAATAAAATTAGATAAAAATAAGATTTGGCAGGATAAACAAAGAATAACATCTCAAAAAATTTCATTATTTAATTTTTATAATCAAAATATATTTGATACATTTTTAAAATTAAAACAAGACGGATATAAAATTTGTGTTTGCACTAATTCAATTAGAGAAACGACTGAGATAATTTTAAAAAGTTTAGAGATAGATGTTTTAATTGATAAATATTATTGCAATGAAAATATAAAAAATTCAAAACCTTTTCCAGAAATCTATTGGCGTCCAATGATTGATTTTAAAATTTCTCCCAAAGATACTTATATTTTTGAAGACTCTCCATTAGGAATAATTGCCGCAAAAGAAAGTGGAGCAAATTTAGTCTTGATTCGCGATATAAAAGAGATAGAATATAAAAATATTTTAAATAAAATGAATACCTCTCAAAAAGAACTACCCTTTATAGATATAAATATATTAATTCCTATGGCTGGCGAAGGAAGTCGTTTTCAGAAAGCCGGATATACGTTTCCCAAGCCATTAATAGACGTAAACGGAAAGCCGATGATTCAAAACGTGGTAGATAACTTTGGCTTTCGCGCAAATTTTATATTTATTGTAAGAAAAAGTCATAGAGAAAAATATAATCTAGATTCCCTTTTAAATCTAATAACTCCTAATTGCAAAATTATTGAAACAGATAAATTAACCGAAGGCGCAGCTTGCACCACTCTTTTGGCAAAGGAACTTATTGACAACGATAAAGAACTAATTCTAGCTAATTCTGATCAATATGTAGATACTGACTTAATTCAATTTTTATATAATGCTAGAAATAAAAATATAGATGCAAGCTATCTTTGTTTTGATGGATGCCATCCAAAATTTTCATTCGTAAAAACAGACGAGAACGATTTTGTTATAGCGGCGGCAGAAAAGAATCCTATTAGCAATACAGCTAATGTTGGCATTTATTATTGGAGAAAAGGTTCTGATTTCGTTAAATATACCGAGCAAATGATTAAGAAAAATATTAGAGTTAATGGCGAATTTTATTCGTCTATCGCGGCAAATGAAGCAATAATTGATGGAAAAAAAATTAATGCTCAGATGATAAATCATGATAGATTTTGGTGTACTGGCGATCCAGAATCGCTTCAATATTTTTTGACAAATTTTAAAAATTAACAAATGAAATTAATTGCACACCGTGGAAATACTTGTGGTATCAATCTAAATAGAGAAAACACTATTTCTTATATTAAAGAAGCATTAGATAAAAACTTTGATTGTGAAATAGATATTTGGTTATGTAATAATAGTTTATATTTTGGGCACGACAAGCCCCGCAATTTGATTACAAGTGAAGATTTAATTTTTATTTATGAAAACGCTAATAAATTTTGGGTTCATTGCAAAACACCAGAAACTCTAAATTATTTTTTGTCAAAAAGTTTTAATTTAAATATATTTTTTCATAATAATGATGATTGCGTTTTAACTTCCCAAAGATATATTTGGACATATCCCAACAAAATTTTAACCGAAAATTCTATTATGGTTAAATTTGATAAAGTAGTTAAAGAAGATTTAATGAAAAATATTTATGGAATTTGCTCTGATGATTTTAGTTTAATAAATAATAGTTTATGATTCGGCTTGCTTTTTTAGAAAAAACTCATACTATTAAATGTAATATATTTTCCTTTATAAAATAATTTAAAAAATGAAAAATTTTAAAATAGAATATTCATATGAACAGGAATTCAAAAATATTTGGAGAGAACTTAATGAAAAATATCCAGATAAGCTTTTTGATTTAGATGGTGTAGGAAGACAGCTAGATTTAGCTGGATTTAGTCGAGATTTTTTTAAAATTAATGGCAAAGACGGCGTTACTGCCGATGTTTCGGTAGACGCCAACGCAAACGTAAGTGATAAGTCAATTATTTCTTATAATTATGAATGGGGAAAACCGTTAGAAAAATTTAATTCTTATTATCTACTTTGGAAAGAAATGTATAAGATATATAACGCCCAAGACGCAAAAGAGGCTATTGAGGCAAATATCGTTGGAGATATTTATATTAACGATCAACACGGAATTAGCGGTGGAAAATATTATTGTTTTAATTATTCTACATATGACGTAATGTTACAAGGACTTCCGTTTGTCACAAAAATTAAAAGTTTTCCAGCAAAACACCTTTATGGGTTTAAGTCTCAATTAGAGCAGTTTTTAATTATAGCGGGAGGGTCATCACTCGGAGCAACAGGGATTGCCGATTTGTTAGCCGTATGGTCGCTTTATACAGAACAAATATTAGATTCTCGTTCAGATGGCCATTTTAGTTTCGCTACAGAAAAAGATTGTTGGCAATATATAAAAGAATCGTTAATTTCTTTAATATATACGCTTAATCAACCACTTAGAGCAAATCAAAGTCTTTTTTGCAATGTTTCTGTTTTTGATAAATATTTTATGGAAACCGTTGTGGGTAATTATATAAATCCAATAACGCAAAAAAAAATAAATTTTGATATATTAAATAAAATTCAAGAAATATATTTAGACATAATGAACGAAGAGATGCGCCGAACCCCCATTACCTTTCCGGTTACAACGGCGTGTTTTATGCGCGATGACAGCGGAGAGATTAAAGATAAAGAGTTTTTGAATACGATTTCAAATAAATCTCTCGAATTTGGATTTATTAATTTCTATATTGGAAAAACAGGAACACTAAGTTCTTGTTGCCGACTTAGAAGCGATATGCAAAATGAATATTTTAATTCTTTTGGAACCGGCGGATCAAAGATTGGATCATTAAGCGTCGCCTGTCTTAATCTTCCTAGAATAGCTTTTAAGGCTAACGGTAATGAAAGTGAATTTTTTAAAGATTTAGAAAAGAAAATCAATCTTTGTTTTAAAATTAACTATACCCGTCGAAAACTTCTTCAACAAAAAATAGACGGAGGATTTCATCCTTTGTATACTTATGGATTTGTTAATATCAAACAACAATATTCTACGTGTGGAGTTAATGGTTTTAATGAAGCTATTGAATTAATGAAAAAAAATCCACTAGAACAAGATGGAATAGATTTTGGATTAAAAATGATAGATAAAATAAACACGGTTAACGATTTTCTAGGAAAACACTTTGGTGTTCCGGTCAATTGCGAACAAATTCCAGCAGAAAACGTGAGTATTAAATTATCTCAGAAAGATAAATTAATGGGATTTAATAATCAATATGATATTTATAGTAATCAGTTTATTCCGTTAACTTCTGAAGCGGATTTACTTGATAGAATTCGCTTACAAGGAATTTATGATAAAAAGTTTTCTGGGGGGGCAATTGCACATTTAAATATTGGGCAAAAAATAGACGATCCTAGTAAAATTAAATGTCTTATCGAAAAATGTGCTAAATCTGGGGTTGTTTATTTTGCAATTAATTATATTATTTGTGAATTAGAAGATGGATCTATGGTTATTGGAAATAAAGATTCCAAAGAAATAAATAATAAAAAAGTTGTAAATTATTTTACACGAGTAGTTGGATTTCTTGTTAATACAAAACATTTTTCCAAAGAGCGCAGAGAGATTGATTATCCAAATAGAAAATTTTATAATTCAATTTAATGAAAGTCTTATCTATTGATTATTCATTAGCATATAACTCTTTAGATATTTATATTACAGGGTGTAATGGTCCGCACTGTTTAGGTTGTCATAATCCAGAAGGGTGGAACTTTAATAATGGAAAAGAATATAACAAAGATTATTTTGAGTCAAAAATTAAATTAAAAGTATTAGAAAATAGTGCGCTCATTAATAAAATAATGATTTTTGGCGGAGAGCCATTGGATCAGAA
>Ga0172381_10006000_pt1 | contig 12231 bp, 11 predicted proteins | sample Leawel6488metaG_FD_119754 | JGI IMG/M metagenome (GOLD analysis project Ga0172381, IMG submission 119754) | Leachate microbial communities from a municipal landfill in Southern Ontario, Canada - Leachate well 64-88 metaG | ecosystem: Engineered > Solid waste > Landfill > Unclassified | place...
CATCATCAATGGTACGCCACTTACCAACCACATCCTGTCCAAAGATCTGCCCGCCAGCAAACAACAGAGCAGCCACTAAAAGTCCGGTGAGTTGTAACTTTTTCATATCGATTGGGTTTAAAGCAAATTTCGGGATCGAAGTAAATAAAAAAAACAATAACACAACTATAGCCATAATCCAACCGACTAACAAAACCCGAGATATCCTTTGATCCACTACGACAGTTTACAACTATCACCCCGTAAACCTGCTGATCAGGTGCTGTTATCTGCTTAATCCACCTTTGTTTATTTCCGGTATTCCGTTACCTTTGCCCGCTCAATAATCACACGAAATGATGAAAACAAAAATCTGGGTCGGTATGGCCACGTTGGCACTCCTGACCACAATCTCATGCGGACAAATGAAAAAATCCTCACTTGACATCGGTCAGATTCAGCTGACCAACCTCGCCGATACGGCTAGTTATGCTCTTGGCGTTAATATGGCCACAGCTATGATGGAACAGGGCTTCGAAGACTTGAACCTCACCGCTTTTGCCAAAGCTTTTCAAGATGTTTACACCGAAAGCAAAACCCTGATCTCCAACGAAGAAACGAACGGAATTCTGCAGGAATATTTCATGTCCCTGTCGGATCAAGCCGGACAAGAAAACCTGGCTGAAGGCCAGGCATTCCTGGAAAAAAACGGGAAAAATGATGGTGTAGTCACTACAGAATCCGGACTACAGTATGAAGTGATCACCCAGGGAACCGGCGCGAAACCAACAGCAGAAAGCACAGTTAAAGTACATTATCATGGCACCCTGATCGACGGTACCGTTTTTGACAGCTCTGTTGACCGCGGCCAACCCGTTGAATTCCCCCTCAATGGAGTCATTCCCGGATGGACCGAAGGTGTTCAACTCATGCCTGTCGGATCAAAGTATAAGCTCTATATCCCCTCCGAACTGGGTTATGGCGCCAATGTACCTCCTGGTGGTCCCATCGGGCCAAATTCAGTCCTGATCTTTGAAGTCGAACTGATCGACATCATCAACTAATCAGGTATCAAAAACTCTTTTAAAAAGCCCCGCTAATGCGGGGTTTTTTATTTTCTACCCTCCCCGGAGAAAAACTTTGATATCCGGATTTTTTTGTAACCTTGCAGTGAGCAAATATTCGATATTTTAGCTCAATATACTCATATTTAAACTGTTACAAACAACCAAATCGATAACCCGATGTCAATTAAACGGAAAACCCGCGAACTGATGGAACGCAGAGAACAGATCCTTCAGGGTGGAGGGGAGTCTGCCATTAAGAAGCAGCAGGAGATGGGGAAAATGACCGCCCGCGATCGAGTCATCAGTATCCTGGATGAAAACTCATTTCAGGAGTATGATCTATTTGCCCAGCATGAAGGCCGGGATTTTGACATGGATAAAAAAGAGCTTCCGGGCGATGGAGTGATAACCGGAACCGGTAAAATCTATGGCTCACCTGTTTGTATCTTTGCTCAAGATTTCACCGTTGCTGGAGGATCTCTCGGCCTGATGCACGCCCGAAAAATCACCAAAATCATGGATCATGCCCTGAAACTAAAAGTTCCGCTGATCGGAATCAACGATTCAGGTGGCGCCAGAGTGCAGGAGGGCGTCAACTCTCTGGCAGGATATGGGGAGATTTTCTACCGAAACACTCAGGCTTCGGGAGTAATCCCTCAAATCTCCGTTATCCTGGGTCCTTGCGCCGGCGGTGCCGTGTACTCACCAGCTTTGACAGATTTCGTTTTTGTCGTGGATAAAATCTCAAAAATGTTCATCACCGGCCCCGAAGTGATCAAAACCGTCCTGGGCGAAGAAATCTCAATGGAAGAACTGGGCGGAGCCCAAGTCCATTCCACCATCACCGGGAATGCCCACTTTTACGCAGCCAGCGAAACTGAATGCTTTGAACAAATTAAAAACCTCATCTCCTATATTCCCTGGAATAACAACCTTAAACCCAGAAAATTACGACCACGAAGCCCCAAAAACGCTTACAAAATCGACACCATCGTACCTGTCGATCCAAAACAACCTTACGATGTCAGAAATGTCATCCGGGCAATTGCTGATAGTTCCGAATTCTTTGAAATTCAGGAACAATTTGCCCAAAATATCGTGATAGGCTACGGACGGATGAACGGTCAGACAATCGGTTTCGTCGCAAACCAACCCATGTACATGGCCGGAGTCCTCGACGTGGATTCATCGGATAAGGCCGCCCGATTTATCCGATTCTGCGATGCGTTTAATATCCCACTGATTACCCTGGTTGACCTACCCGGATACCTCCCAGGTGTAGATCAGGAACATGCAGGCGTAATCCGCCACGGCGCCAAGGTGCTCTACGCTTATAGCGAAGCAACCGTGCCCCGAATTACCGTTATTCTCCGAAAAGCCTACGGCGGAGGATATATCGCGATGAACAGCCGCCACCTGAATGCTGATATCGTCTTCGCCTGGCCATCAGCCGAAATCGCTGTGATGGGACCAGAAGGTGCCGCGAATATCATCTTCCGTAAAGAGATCACCTCCGCAGAAGATCCGGAAAAAATGCGCAAGCAAAAAATTAAAGAGTATAAAGATAAATTCGCGAACCCTTACGTAGCAGCCGCTAAAGGCTATGTCGATGCAGTCATCGAACCAGAAAATACCCGCGATTACCTGCTTCATGCCCTGGAAGTCCTGGAAACTAAGGATGTGCCACGCCCGCTTCGAAAACACGGATGTATCCCGTTGTAAGCGATTGTTCTAAGTTTTACCTTTTTTTGCAAGAACCCATGAAACAAAACGAAACGCCACTGGCAGAACTAAACTTCGAAGGCTCCAAATATAAAACCCTGATAACCAAAAAGTTTCAGTCAAGAAAAGCCTACATCCCCGATGATCCGAATAAGATCAACGCACAAATCCCAGGCACTATCCTCAAAATCATGGTCAAAGAGGGCCAACAAATTAATCCCTCGAAATGTCTCTTCATTCTGGAAGCCATGAAAATGAAAAACCGAGTTTTTGCATCCATTTCTGGTACGATTAAGAAAATCTATATTACAGAAGGTCAAATTGTTACAAAAAACCAACTACTATTGGAACTGGGAAAACCAGAGTTAAAACCAATACCAGAACCGGATCAAACCAATCAGGAAGCCACTAAAGAGCGGAAAACAAGGCGATTCGGGAAAAGAAACCGCGCTAAATCAGACCAGTAATCCTTCCCAAATCAAATAAGGACGGATTAATTCGGGAACTTCCCGCTGCTCTTTGAAAAGCGCGTAAACAGCCGATCCACTACCAGTCATGCTACTGTATAAAGCTCCTGCCCCATAACAGGCATCACGGATCTCCTGTATCAAGGGAATCTTCGTAAAAGCATAAGCCTCAAAGTCGTTCCTAACCAACCCAGCCCACATCGAAAGAGGCTGCTGCAAAGCATCAATAAGAGATACAGACCATGGCGCCGACGTAACGTTACGATAAGCCTCTACCGTAGATATTCCAGCTCCGGGATGGAAAAGCCAAATATTCAAACCCTTGATATCCAATAAAAATGGCGTAAGCTCTTCGCCTCTCCCAACAGCTAAAGAGGGTACCGGATCAATAAAAAATGGACAATCACTGCCTAACTCCCCTGCTAACAATTGAAGCTCCTCCTTACTTAATCCCAGATTAAACAAACGACTTAACATGACCAGCATAAAAGCACCATCCGATGAACCCCCTCCTAACCCACCTCCAGGAGGAATCGACTTGTGAAGTTTTACCAATACAGATGGAAGAATGAACCGATCCGATAATAAATGATAGGCTTTCACAACCAGATTGGACGACTCTTCTCCATCTAACATGATGCCACTGATGTCCATCGAAGCTATACCATAGCCCCCATCGGAATCCGGAATAACCTCTAGCCGGTCAGTCAATCCGATAGGATAAAAAACCGTCTCGACCGAATGATACCCATCGGCCCTTTTTGCCTTGATATTCAAGCCAATATTGATCTTCGCGCAAGGATACGTCAACATAGGAGACTCCTGTCCCAGTTATTAACAAAGCCTAAAGTAACTACTTTTTTTAGTGAAATTCTGCTCATCTTTGTCTTTCAACCAGAACTCTATGGCGCAAAAAAAAACAACCGATACCAACAGACGGCTCCAGGAAATTGTACAAGACCTTGGAAAAGTTCCACCACAAGCTATCGAAATTGAGGAAGCTGTACTCGGTGCTCTCATGCTCGAGAAAGATGCAGCCGCTTCAGTCATCGATATCCTCCAAGCCGAATCATTTTATAAGGATACCCACCGGGTGATCTACGAATGCATTCTAAACCTTTCTGTTAATCACGAACCTATCGACCTGCTCACCGTTACCGAGGAACTCAAAAACCAAGGTAAACTGGAAATGATCGGCGGCCCCTACTACCTCACCCAACTTACCAGTAAAGTAGCTTCCGCTGCTCACGTGGAATACCATGCCCGCATCGTAGCTCAAAAATATATCCAACGCGAACTAATCCGCGTCTCTTCCGACATCCAGGAAAAAGCTTTCGATTCTAACCAGGATGTGGACGAACTGCTTGATTTTGCTGAAGGTGAACTGTTTAATGTAGCTTTCGGTAACATTAAAAAGGAAACACAAAAAATCGATGTCCTCATCGAAAAGGCCATCGCCCGAATGGAAGAACTCTCCACCCGGGAATCCGGACTCAGCGGCATCCCATCTGGCTTCACCAAACTCGACAGGATCACCTCGGGTTGGCAACCATCCGACTTGGTCATTATCGCAGCAAGACCCTCCATGGGAAAAACAGCCTTCATGCTCTCAATGGCACGTAATATGGCCGTGGAACATGAAAAGCCTGTCGCTATCTTTTCTCTTGAAATGTCTAGTATTCAACTAGTTAACAGACTCATTGTTAGCGAGACAGAACTAGCAGCCGAAAAAATAAGAAATGGCCAACTCAAAAAATATGAATGGGAACAGTTGGAAATTAAACTGAAAACCTTGGTCTCCGCCCCAATCTTTATCGATGACACCCCGGCAATTAGTGTATTCGAACTGAGAGCTAAAGCCAGAAGACTTAAACTCCAATATCAAATCCAACTTCTGGTGGTTGACTATCTCCAACTGATGACCGGCCCACCTGATAGCTCCGGAAGCCGCGAGCAGGAAGTCAGTAGCATCTCCCGCTCCCTTAAAGCAATCGCTAAAGAGTTGGATATCCCAATTATCGCCCTCTCCCAGCTGAACCGCTCTGTCGAACTACGTGCCGGCGACAAACGGCCACAACTGTCCGACTTGAGAGAATCGGGAGCTATCGAACAAGATGCCGATATCGTCATCTTTATCCATCGCCCCGAAAGATTCGGACTAACCGAAGACTCAGAAGGCCGATCAACTATCGGAATCGCCGATATCATCATTGCTAAACATCGTAACGGTGCCGTCGGAGATATACAACTCCGCTTCAAATCAGAACAAGCTAAATTTACTGAGCTCGATTTTGAATTTGCTGATGCCAGCTATGACCTGCCAGATAACGGAACCGTGAAGTATGAATCCAGAATGAACAAAAACCTGTCGCAATCAGATTATGCCGATGAGTTTTAAACGGTCCCTCAATCATATCATCCTCTTACTGGCTCTCCTGATCAGCTCAAGCCCAATGGCAAGGGCTGCATTCCTCCTGATTCCAATGGACAAAAGCCAGACCAATCACCTGAAAGCTTATGGCATAGCCTACTGGTCAATCGAGAGAGGTGCCCCCCTCGAATGGCTCCTAAATTACCGCGGCGGAAGCTTCCTGGTTGGATTCGATCAGATCATTGAACAAGAGTGCCTCCTGAGAGGCGTCAAAATCGAAGTGATCGCCGATGCAGCTAGACTCCAAATTCTAGAAAAAATCGCACAACCTAATGTCAATATGGACGCAGTCAAAATGGAGAAAGCTCCAAAAATTGCCGTCTATGCCCCCGAAGATAAACAACCCTGGGACGATGCCGTCATGATGGCCCTGGAATACGCCGAGATCCCTTATGAACAAATCTATGATGGCGAAATCCTCGATGGAAAACTCAAAGAATACGACTGGCTACACCTGCATCACGAAGACTTTACCGGCCAATACGGACGGTTCTATCGAGCCTTCAACCATATGGTCTGGTACCAAAAACAAGTCGCGGAGAATGAAGCCATGGCAACCCGCTATGGATTTCAAAAAGTCTCCCAGATGAAACTTCAGGTAGCCCTCACCATAAAAGCCTATGTCGCCAACGGTGGCTTCCTCTTCTCTATGTGCTCCGGTGCCGACTCATTCGATATCGCCCTGGCTTCCGAAGGAATCGATATCTGTGCTCAAATGTACGATGGAGATCCCGTCGATCCCGAAGCAAACAGCAAACTGGACTTCTCAAAAACACTGGCTTTCCATAACTTCAAGCTGATCGAAAATCCACTCGAATACGAATTCTCAACGATCGACGCCACCCAGTCGAGACGAATTACCGAAAACCAAGACTACTTTACCCTATTTGAGTTCTCAGCCAAATGGGACCCCGTCCCAACTATGCTATGCCAAAACCATACTCAGATAATCAAGGGCTTTATGGGCCAAACTACTGCCTTCCTGAGCCAGTACGTTAAGCCAACCATCGTCGTCATGGGCGAAAACAAATCTCTGGGAGAAACCCGATATATCCACGGAGAATATGGCCAGGGAACCTGGACTTTCTACGGCGGTCACGACCCGGAAGACTACCAACATCTGGTTGGAGATCCCCCAACAGATCTTTCTCTTTACCCCAATTCTCCCGGATATCGCCTGATACTCAATAATATACTGTTTCCTGCAGCCAGGAAAAAGAAACTAAAGACCTGACCGTCCTACCACTATCACTAACTCTCCTTTCGGGGAATTCTCACGGTAATGCTTGGCAACCTCCTCCAACGTTCCCCTAACCGTCTCCGCATGAATCTTGGTCAACTCCCTCGACACGGAACAAAACCGATCTGGCCCAAACTCTACCGCTAACTGCTCCAACGTTTTAACCAACCTAAAAGGGGATTCATAAATCACCACCGTACGATCCTCCCCAGCTAACTCCCGAATCCGCCCCGAACGCCCTTTCTTTACAGGCAAAAAACCTTCGAAAACAAACCTCTCCGTTGGCAAGCCCGACTCCACCAGCGCAGGAACAAAGGCCGTTGGCCCAGGTAAACACTCAACCACCAACTCCGCTTCCAAACAAGACCTGATCAACAAAAAACCTGGATCGGAAATCCCCGGCGTACCCGAATCAGTGATCAACGCAGCACACTCCCCAGCTTGCAGCCGCATAATAACCCCCTTGACCGAGTGATGCTCGTTGAACTTATGATGCGAAAGGAGAGGCTTTTTAATCTCATAATGATTCAGCAAAATACCCGATGTCCGAGTATCTTCAGCTAAAATAAAATCTACCTCCTTGAGTATCCGCAAAGCACGAAGGGTGATATCTTCAAGATTACCGACAGGCGTTGGAACCAAGTAAAGATCCGGCTTTGAACGTCTCATTTCTTTTCCCTCGACTGGTTATAACACCTCCTGCATAACGGCTCATAAACATCCTTTTCTCCTAACATCACCTGCTGAGCCTCACCCGTTAATCGATGCGAATAATGCGCCGGATTACCACACTTCATGCAAATCGCTTGCACCTTCGTAACATACTCAGCTATAGCCATTAAAGCAGGCATTGGGCCAAACGGCTTCCCCTGAAAATCCATATCCAAACCCGCCACCACTACTCGAACCCCCTGATTGGCAAGCTGATTACACACTTCAACCAGGCTGTGATCAAAAAACTGGGCCTCATCAATCCCAACTACATCAACATCCCCGGTCATCAAAAGAATATTTCCCGGAGATGAAACAGGTGTGGAACGAATCGCCCGCGCATCATGCGAAACAACATCCTCCTCAGAATATCGTGTATCAATCTGAGGTTTGAATATCTCAACATTCTGCTTGGCAATACGCGCACGATTTAACCGACGAATCAACTCTTCGGTCTTCCCCGAAAACATCGATCCGCAGATAACCTCAATCCATCCCTGCGGCTCATTGGCTCGTAGGCTAGTCTCACGAAAGAAAAAACGGTCCAATAAGAGTTTTGGTTTACAATCGTTATTTTTACAAAAATATAAGTTTTATGGACAGGAAAGGGTTTATCAACCTCCTTCACGAAAATCTTGAGGAAATTCAATCAGTTATCAACCGAATTGAACAGTCAGAAAAAGTATATCAAATCGATACTGACTTGATGCTCAACAAACTTCGAAACCTCTACGAGCTTACCTTGCTCTTCGCATCCTCCATCGAAGTTCCAGAACCGATACCGGAAATCACGATAAAACCGGAATCAGAAATTGAATCGGTGCCCGCGATTAAGCCTGAGCCTGAACCTGAGTTTGGGACAGAGCCTGAACCCGAAACGGAACCAGAACCTGAAACCGAACCAGAGCCCGAAACGGAACCAGAACCTGAGCCTGAACCTGAAACCGAACCAGAAACGGAGTTTGAGCCGGAAACGGAAGAACCAAGGAAATCACCGGTACAACCTCCCCCGCCCTATCAGCCTACCATTAAACCCGTGCCACCTTTCATGTCAAGACCTCCTGAAAAAAAGCAGCAAGAAAACCCCGAGCTGTCTCTTTTTGAGCGAGAAAACAGACTGAACGAAGCTCTGTCGAAACAGAAACCCAAACAAGATATAGCTTGGGCTTATAATGAAAGCCCGATCCGGGATATCTGGTCCGCTATCGCAATTAACGATCGCTTCCTATACACCCGCGAGCTCTTTAAAAATAATTCCGAAGCCTTCAAATCGACGGTTGCCTTCCTCAATAGCCTTCCATCTTGGGAGGCAGCAAGCGGTTACCTCGATTTGAACTTTTCGTGGGATCAACATAACCCCACAGTTAAAAGTTTCCTGAACCTTGTACGTCGCCGCTTTCTGTAATGACCCCCTACTCAATCAGCGACATCGCCCGGATAACGGGTGCTCAACTAAGCGGACCCGTTAACGGCCTGATTTCCAAGATTCATACCGATACCAGGCGGATAGACCAAACAACTGGCAGCCTCTTTGTTGCCCTCATTGGCCCTAACCACGATGGACACCGTTTTATCCGAGAAGCTTATGATGCCGGAATCCGGGTTTTTCTGGTGAGCCACTCCACCAAAAAGAGAGACACCTTCGAGCAAGCTACTGTTCTCACAGTACACGACACCCTGGTGGCTCTCCAGCAACTGGCCCAACACCACCGGTCAACCTTTACAGGGCAACTGATAGCCATCACAGGTAGTAACGGAAAAACTATCATCAAAGAGTGGCTGGCTCAGATCCTCTCCGCCACAGCCACTGTGTCAAAAAGCCCAAAATCATTCAACTCCCGCCTCGGCGTTCCCCTGTCTGTTATGGGAATCAACCCGGATGACACCTATGCTGTCATGGAAGCCGGTATTTCAGAGCCTGGGGAGATGAACACACTCGAGGAAATCCTCAAACCCAATGCGGGAATCATTAGCAATATGGGCTCCGCTCACCAAGAAAACTTCGCCGATTATGAATCCAAAGTCCGTGAGAAACTAATCCTCTTTAAAAACTGCCAGACAATCTACTTCTGTCAAGATCACAAACTGATTTTCAATGCATTACAAACTAATGGTCTCCCAGGCCGGCAAGTAAACTGGTCGAGACTCTCTGATGCTGATCTCCAAATCCTGGAGGAACAAACCAATCGGTCAACCACATCCATCAAAGCCCTTTACCAATCAGCCAAAATCAACATCCGCCTGCCATTTGCCGACCCAGCATCTATTGAAAACCTGATCCATATCTGGCTTGTCCTACTCGATCTTGGATTCTCCAACGATTTCATCCAGAAACAGATAGATACTCTTGAACCAATCCGGATGAGACTGGAACAAAAGGCTGGCATCAACGGTTGCACACTCATCAACGACTTCTATAACTCGGATGTCCTATCCCTAAAAATTGCCCTTGATCTTCTTTTCCAGCAAACCCTGCAGAAGAAAAAATCACTCATCATTTCTGATATCTTACAAACAGGCTTACCGGAAAATGAGCTTTACCGTGAAATCAGTTCACTACTTGAAAACAGAAACCTGCACCAATTCATCGGGATCGGACCGGCTATTTGCCGTAACCGCGATCTCTTCACAAAACCGATCACCTGTTTTCTCTCCACCTCGGATTACCTCACTAGCTACCTTCCAGGTGATTTCTCCCACGAAGCGATTCTCCTGAAAGGCGCCCGGATGTTCCAGTTCGAACGAATCAGCCGCGTTTTAGAAGAGAAATTACATGCCACCGTTCTGGAAATTAGCATGAACGATGTTCGGCATAACCTGAACTATTTTAGAAGTAAGCTTCTTCCAGATACTCGCCTGATGGTCATGGTAAAAGCCTTTTCCTATGGCAGCGGTGGTGTGGAAATGGCTCGGTTCCTGGCCAATGAAAGAGTCGACTACCTCGGTGTCGCCTTTTCCGATGAGGGCATCGACCTCCGCCGTGCTGGCATCAAAATTCCCATCATGGTGATGAATCCCGATTTCAGTCAGTCCGACCTCATCGCTGATTACAACCTGGAACCTGAAATCTACCACTGGCACGGATTACAGGAATTCTCCAGGATGATACGTAGCCTCGGAATTCCATCTTATCCGGTTCATATCAAACTGGATACCGGAATGCACCGACTAGGCTTCCCGGTGAGCGAAACGGAAGAGCTGGCCAGTTACCTAGCCGAACACCGAGAGCTGACCGTGAAAAGCCTTTTTAGTCACCTAGCCGCTGCAGAAGACCCCAAACAGGATCTCTTCACCCAAAGCCAGATCAACTTCTTAAAAGAATCCAGTGATCTGATAATGAATAAACTAGGGTATCCTATTATTCGCCATATTCTGAATTCATCTGGCATCGAACGGTTTCCGAATACTGGATTTGAAATGGTGCGACTAGGAATAGGATTGTACGGTTTCCAAAATTCCGGCCAACAGGAAACCATTCCAATCGCAACCCTTAAAACCACTATCTCACAAATCCGATATCTAGAAGCAGGAGAATCAGTCGGTTATGGCCGCGGGACCATTCTAGCCAAACCAGCCACTATTGCCGTCATCCCGGTTGGCTATGCCGATGGTATTGACCGCCGACTGGGTAACGGTAAGTACCGCATGATTGTTAATGGTCAACATGCTCCAACAATAGGTCATATCTGTATGGATATGACAATGTTGGATATTTCCGGAATTGAGACAAAAGAGGGTGATGAAGTCATCGTTTTTGGTCCGGCTAATCCGGTCACTGGTTTGGCTAAACTCCTCGGCACAATCCCATACGAAATTTTGACATCCATCCCCTCAAGAGTTAAGAGGATCTATCTGTTTGATTAATCAGGAGACTACCCAATCTCACTAACATGCTCCAGCTTGGGCCTGTTTAATACTATTACGCGCCTCCCATCGGTCGATAGGATTTTTTCTTCACTAAACTGGCTCAGCGTACGAATGGCATTGGAGGCTGTCATGTTCGACAAGCTGGCTAGATCTTCTCTCGATAGGTACGCATTGATCGTCATACCATCATCCTCTAAACCATAAGTATTGATCAAAAACAGTAAAGATTCAGCCAGCCGGCCACGAATATGCTTCTGGGTCAGATTAACAGTCCGATCATTGGAGTTACCCAACTCGCCCGCCAGAGTCTTTAAAATTCGAAGCGCTAAATCAGGTCGCAATTTCACAACCCTCATAACCTCATCCCTTGAAAACTGGCAAACCAAAGAATCCTCCAAAGCTATAGCAGAAGCCCGGTAATTCTCATCAGCAAAGAATGCTCGGTACCCAATAAATCCGACTGGCCGAGCTAACCGAATAATCTGCTCCCTTCCGGTTATCCCCTCTTTGGAAATCTTCACTTTCCCTTGAGCCAGGCAGAGTAAACCAACAGGTTTCTCTCCTTCGCGGTAAATCACTTCACTCTTTTTGAAAAACCTGGTCGTTTGAGCTCTGGCCAGCTTCTCCTTCTCCGGATAAGTCAGGTCCTGAAAAACAGACCCGGGAGTGTCAAGGCAGGCTCTGCAGGCCTGTTCGCAATCTGGCATATCCATTTTTAGTTTGCACAAATGTATCCAGGCCATCCAG
>Ga0172381_10006002_pt1 | contig 12230 bp, 16 predicted proteins | sample Leawel6488metaG_FD_119754 | JGI IMG/M metagenome (GOLD analysis project Ga0172381, IMG submission 119754) | Leachate microbial communities from a municipal landfill in Southern Ontario, Canada - Leachate well 64-88 metaG | ecosystem: Engineered > Solid waste > Landfill > Unclassified | place...
AACTACTTCTTTGATAGGAGAGTCTGCATGGTGACAGCACCCATTGTCCTCCAGCTCATCGAGGAGCTGCTCATCTGTAAACTGGGCAGCGTTCTCTTCAGTGAGTGTGATAGTCACACACCGCATATAACAGATAGTCCTTTGGATCATATCAACCTCCCATCACAAGCATTGCTAAACCTTTGAAGAACTCTTCATTCACATAGGCCATAGGGTTCATCTGGACTTTCTCGACTAACTCTTTGGCGAGCCATGCATTGAAGTTCTTACCTTGTTTGATATAAAGATCTTCGAGGAGCTGACTCTGTTCTTCTACCGCGGCTAGGGCATCCTTGCGGATCTGTTTAATGATTCGGAAGGCTTCCCAGTCTTCCTGCATGTCGTCCTCTTTGGTAGGAGTGAACTTGAGGACCATGTTGTTAGCCTCAAGATTAAACCGCTCCTTGCCTGGTTCGTCCCGGTTCAGTACATGATACCGGTATCTGCTGGACTTGTTGAGCTTATCAGCTTCTTCCCTAGTAAGAGGCCAAGAGCTACCGTCGGTATACCCCAGGCATAACCACATTGGCTGATCAAGGACAACCTCCAGACACTTCGAGAAGTCCTTGCTCACCAAGGAGCGGGCAAAGTTTAGCTGCTGCTTCTCGTTGCTGCCTCCCTGTACTGGAGGTCTGTCTAGACTGGTTACGCTAAGGCCACGGTGGCGAGCAAAGCCTAAGCGATACCGGCCAGGGTTACGATAGATATCCCACAGGGAACGTATCTCGATCTGGTGTATCGAGACTTCCTTTGCCTCACGAGTACCAGTAAAGAAGTCCGATATGGAGTAGGAGGTTTGATTCATAACCTCTGTCACCATCTGCTTGTTAAGAACAAACAGGGCAAAGAAGTCCGTGGAGGGGTCGGGGTCGTGCTTGGTGGGAGGGTTTTCCTTGTAGGCCTTAACAGCTGTCTCAATCAAGTTGTCAAAGCCAAGGGTTTCGTTCACGTACTTCATCACCTTGTCCGCAGTCGAGTGGTTACAGGCACCATTATTAGAATTGAAAGAGCCGCTAGGCATAAGCTGAACAAGATCACTGGAACCAGTCCGACCCCAGGCATACCCCGTTAGAAGGGATATCTTTTCTTCCATGAAATCTTCATCGAACAGGGCACTGCCTATGCAGTCCTTGATCACATTGGAGTCAGTAGATTCAAAGATGCGGTGGGCATAGGACTGGTTAAGCATCCCCACATTATGAGAGATGAGAGCCTCGATGATAGCACGGACACTTGCTTTGCTTGGCTTGGCCATGGAGTACCTCCTTAAAAGTTTTTCAAAAAGAAAGGGAGGGGATACGTCGTCCCCTCCCTTATGTTGGGCAAGTTAAGTTAGCTCAGCCAGGACATAGCTTTCTGGAAGATGTCGGCTGTCTTGTCCGCCGTGTCTCCCATGATGTTCTTCTCGATACGCTTGGTCTCCCAGTCACCGCGGCGACGGATGGGGTCACTGTGCTGCAGGTCTTGGACGACTGCCGCGGAGGCAACCCAGAGGTCAGGGGTAGCGATGTCCACCGTGGTGTCCTTGCTCAGGGTGGTTTCCCATCCCTTGATTCGCAGGGCAGCCTCGTCCTTCTCCTCTTCAGTGACCGGTTTCTTAACCAGTCTCTCGTAGATCTCACCCCAGAAGGCGATGAGTTCATCGTGGGAGAGGGTACGCTTCTTGAACTGGGTGACATTGGTGTACCAAGTATTCTGGTCGATGGTGTATTCGATCAGAGCCTTCTTCATGTCTTCGAGCTTCTGCTGCATCGAACCATCATGGCGGATGGTATAGCTGCGGCCAGTCTTACCGTGCTGGAAGCGTAGAGGGATCAGGATGTCACTGGAGATACGATAGACAGTAGGAGTGGCGGAGAACTTCGTGCTGCCATCGTGGGAGTTGACCAGAACCATTCGGGAGATGGTGCGGTCACCAAAGGAGATCTCTTCTTCCTTGCCTTCCAGGAAGAGAGTGGGGCGGCGACCTTCGTCGAACCCGATAGCGGAGGTGGGGGTGAAAGTACCCGAGGTGCTCCAACCAATCTCGAACAGCTCGCGGTTCTGGAGAGGCTTGTAGCGGGACTTATGGACACCCATGATAACATTGTTATCCAACCGGCAGCAGGTCTGCTCACGGTCACTCGTGAAGATGTTGCCATCATCATCAATAGAGTTGACACCCTTGACCATCTTGACCTCGAAGTTGAGGCCGGTAGAGATCAGGGCGTCGTCGATGGAGGAGTCGGCGAGGATAGCGTTACCGAGAAGCTTATTGATGCACATAGATACCTCCTTAGGCGTTGAGTGCTGCTTGGATTGTGAGACCATTGTCTTCAGTAGCTAGGTTCATGGCCGCCACTTCGGGGCCATACATCTCGATGTCATTCACATACTGGGTGATACACTTGGGGACTCGCCGTCCCTTGATATTTTTTGATTTGCCCATCAGGAACTTCATAACCCTTCCTGATTCATACAGGGGCTGATAGTCTGGGTACTTGATTGTGTCGAGCACATCTCGGAGATCACATAAGGTACCTCCACTGCGATCTCTCTGGAGGTAGCTCTCCACCAGGCTGAAGAGATCAGGCTGGTTGCTATTGCTGATACAGAAGTGAATACTATCAGAGTCAAACACATCTGTCAGGATAGCCATGGGATTCTTACGACCAAGGATCATAGACTGAGCTGCGGGGATGATGTTACCACCATGCACCCTTAACCGGCTCAAAAGGAACCCCCTTACACGGCGATCCATATAGCGAAGGACTCCATCCACATCCGCCGTTCTGATGAACGGGATGACTTGGTATCTCCGATTGTGTGCCTGTCTCCTGAGGATGTTCTGCTGGGTGGTTGTGGTCATTGAGTGGGTAGCATCGTTGACAAACATTACCCGACCCTCTCCACGCTTACCCAGCAGATAGTGGTAGCCATAAGACCACAGCTTACCTCCCTCCACAAAGAGCTGAGAGTTACCGTGGTTCCTTACCTTCTTACCCTCCACTGAGGAAGGGTCGGACAGCCACTGAGAGATGAATGGTTCGAAGTCCTTGCGACTCATATGATACCTCCGTTACAAAGGGTTGATTGTTATGCTGCCTTCTTCATGTAGACCACTCTGCCGGGGAACCCATCAAGGTCTCCCTCATGGCCCGGAGTGATGCACCATAGGATATCCATGCCCGGTTGGATCGTAGGGCAGGAACACTCTCCATCAGACATGATAACCACATAGCGAGCCTTGTTCTTGGCTGCATGATCCGTTGCTGCCTGGAAGTTTGTACCACCACGACCGTCGAATACGATCTCTTTGATCCGTGCATGGTGGAAGGGCTTGGGTTTCTTGAGGGGATCTTGAACAGCGGTGTCAAACATCCAGAGATAGATGGGCATGTAGTCAGAGAGCTTCTCGATCTCAGCCACAAACTTAGCCAGCTCCTTGTCACCCACCGAGGCAGAGGTGTCCACATAGACATGCACCTCTCCGATGTATTCATTCGTCTCCCCAAAGAAAGGATAACCCATTCGGCGGTGAGGCTTACGGCGGGTCTGTTCTTTCTCCATGGATACAAAGTTGCCAAGGTAGCGACGGACATACTGCCACCAAGGTACCTCAGTGTACTGAGCTTTCTTGACAGCCTCCTGCATCTTGCCGGGAGTGTTGCCCCACTTGTTGCTGCGTTCGATCTTCTTTACCACAGCTCTGATAAGAGCATCAGCTTCCACATCCTCATCGAATCCTTCGTGGTCATCGAAGCTAATGCCTTCCATCTCAGGGGCATTCTGATCCTTGAACTCCTGCTCCAGCAAGGCAAGGTACTGTTCGTAGGAGAGATGCTCGGGGAAACCATAGTCGGAAGGGAACACACCCATCTTGGTGCCCTTCTTTGCAACCACCTCACCATTGATAACCACATCCTCCTTGTGACGGGGGACAGAGATCTCAGAGGTATCTGGGAGCAGGCTATTGATCGCCAAGTCTTGAGCGATATTCTCCAGCTTGTGACGCTTAGGGTCGTGGCTACTGCGGTGACTGATATGGTGGAGGGAGATGTGCCCTACCTCGTGGGCAAGAACATACCGAAGCTCAGGCTTGGTAAGTGTCTCCATGAACTCCAAGTTATAGTTGAGGAAGAGCTTACCATTCTTGGCATAGACTCCCATCGTAGGAACAGACTTGCTCGGAGAGCGGCTAGTCTTCATCAGGAAAGTGAAGTTGAAAGGATCATTGAAGGCCATGAAAGCAATCACTTCATCAATCAGCTTTTGTGCATCAGCCATTTGGGAACCTCCATGCTTGAGGGTTAAAAGGAAGGGGAGGTATAACCGCCTCCCCTCGGTGTCGCCTGTTAAACCAGACGGGAATCAGAAGTGGCATCGAAGCCAGCGAACTTCTTGACCATGCTTGCCAGCCAGTTGTCGTATCCCTTATCAGGAGCCGAGGCACGGATCAGCAGAGACATGCGGCGAGGAGTAGTGTTCCAAGCAGTGGACTGTGACTTGCACTTGTCCGACTTGGTACCCCAGCCAGTCCAGAAGCTCGTGATGATTTCACGAGGGCAGAGCTCCAAGTACTGGAGGATGTTCTTCTCCACCTTCTCCGAGAGCTTGGTCTTCTTGTTCAGCTCTTCGATGATAGCCTCGTTGAGACCACCGAAGGCCAGAGGATTGGAAGCCTTGAGACCCTTCAGCTTACCGGCTGTGATCTCGTTGAAGTCTTCCAGGATATCCTTGGCGGACAAGGTACCATATTCATCACGGACATACTCGGAGTAGCTTGCTGCCGCAGCGTCTCCCACATGGCCAGTAGCTGCCTTCTGGAGGAAGTTATTCTCCTTGTCCTTCTGGGTGATGCTGATGGTGTCGTAGCCAGAGGTCACAGCCTTCTGGACAGATTCACCCAAGCGATACCAGGACCGGCGAGAGAATCCCTTGACAGCCCGAGCTGCATTCTCTTCGATGATCTTGTCGTCCGGGTCGATCAGATCCTCAAACTTGTACAGGAAGGAAGGCACCGAGGGATGGATACGGCCAGCATCAGCTTCTTCATTCATGAACTGGAGGTACTCACCCTTGGTGGGGTAGAACTCTACCAGCACCAGACGGTCAGTCCATGCAGGATCTTGACGGGAGGCATCGTAGAGATCCAGGTTTCCATTGATGGCCGCGATCACATACCAAGTGTCGGGCAAGCGGATACCATGGACGGAGTGATCATAGATCAGCTCGAACAGCGCCTGCTGGGTGAGCTTGGTTCCACGGATCACTTCATCGAGGAAGAGGATACCATACTTGCTAGTGTTGAAGGGCACCCACTCACGGCCTGCTGCAGTGAGACGTTCCTTCAACCACTTCTGATCGTCCTCGTGTACCGGCAACCAGTAGGGAGGAGCATTGAAAGTCTGGCCACCCACGTTCCAAGTACCACCGATCAGATCGGAGGGGTCTAACTGGGAGGCACGGCGGTCAACCACTGCGAACTCTTCGACAGGGATGCCATGCTTTTCAGCCAGGATCTTGCGGAAAACATTCTTCACCACGGCACTCTTACCAACACCATGGTTGGCAGAGAGACAGAAGGTGTGATAAGGAGTGAGGAAGTGCTTGACATACAGGGAAGCTTCAGCGATATTCATAGTCATGATGTTACCTCTTTGTTACGGGTTGTTTTTGTTTGGACTCTGAAAAGGACTAGGGGACAATCGTGTATTCGTCTTGGTCGATGGTGAGCTTCCGGACATCCCGAAGGTTCAGCCGCCGATACTCTTCCTTGTTGAGATCCCACACAGTCAGGGTCTCGTTCTGTACATCGCTCAGCACTCGATGGATGGGGAGAGGATCTCCATTGTCCGCCTTGGTGCCGGCCAGTTGAAAGGCCATCTTGCGAAGCTGTCCATCGCCACGCTTGATGAACTCGATGTACATTGTCTTCTTGCTGTGCTGTCGGGAGACAAGGCTGTAGAAGTTGGCGAGCTTAATTGTTACGTTGGCCATGCTGTTCCTCCTGCTTGGGGATGATGATCACACCGGGGATTGGGGATCGTTGGGGGACTGCTTGCCCCCTTCTTCTGAAGTCTGCAATGTCTTCGGGAGTGTAGGGTTCATCCCAGGCATCTTCACCCATTGTTGCCCAGCGTTCTGCTCGGGACATCAGATACCTCCTAGAAAGGATACTTGTTGGGAGCGAGGCTGACGGATGAACTTCCAAGAAGCTTTGGTTCCGTCAACCAAGAGTAGGCTGCCTACATACATCCGGTCTCTTACAGACTTGCGGATGTTGTCCAGGTCAGTGCAGGTCAACCGGGAGTTCAGAGCCATCGTGACCTTGACCCGATACTTACCTGCTTGAGTTTGGATAGTCTTGCTCTGCATAGCGACCTCCTAGATACTGTCAACCCTTGTTCTAAGTTTGATCTCTTCTAGGACACGCTGGGCATTCTCACACTCTTCCTTGGTACCGGAGAGAGCGATAGCCTGACCAGTGGTGTGTGCTTCTTTCATGATCTGCATGGCTTTCTCTGCCGTACATTTGACAGCCTTGATGAGCTGCCTTACCACCTGACCCATCGTATGGTGATCGTCATTGAAGACAATCAGGTTGTAGGTAGGAGCCTTGTCCTGAATGGTGGACAAGAGCTCCTCGATATCTTTGTCAATCTGGATGTCAGTCGAGGCCACAGGTACCTACCTTGTCCATCGCTTCAAGGATCTCTTCCAAGGTATTCGCAGAAGAGAGAACGATCTTGAGGTCAGTGAGATTCTCTTTGGTGATAGGGATGTTTCTTGCCCGATCAGCATCAGAGATCTCAGTGACTCCCTTGAGGATCTTCTTCGTGGAAGCAGGGGCAGGTTCTTCCTTGGTCTTCTTGTTCAGCTCGATGATCTCCATGGAAGCCCTGATGTTCTCAGCGTCCCAACAGAGAACAAGCCGACGACGTTTGCCATCGGAGCCAAACACTGCCAGAGCTTGACGGATGTCTTCTCTCTGGTCATCTTCTAGATCCCCTGCAAAGATGAGGAGTTCTCCAATCTCTGTGGACTCCCAGGTGACCGAGTGAGAATCACGAAGGGCACCCATAACTTCTTCCACCACACCCACCACCATCAGGTCAGTGATCCTCTGAGACTTTCCTTCCAGGAACTGGACAGGAGCATCAGGGAACTTAGCTGTGAAGGCCTTGGTGAAGTCCTCAAACAAGGCACTTCCTTCTCGGCTACTGAGGATGTATAGACCCTGGGGAAAGACCGCGATGCCGATGGAACCCATCAGCTCGCGGAAGCCCCCAGAGACTACCAGCTCCATAGCTTCTTGGGCAAGTCTCTGGAGTAAAGGATTCATGCTACACCTCCTTAGGTGGTTTCCTTGACACGGTTGCCAGTCTTGACCGCCGCCTTGACATGCTTGGCCATCCATTCGGCCAGTGCCTTGATTGCAATGTCATCTCCAACAAGGGAGGTGATCACCTCTTGAAGCTTCACGAAGAATCCCGTCCGGGGATACACTCCAGCTTCAGTGGATACACCGGGGATGCCCTGCTCGAAGGCCAGGGACAAGGAGATCTTTCCACTCTTGGCCACGAACACCCTGGTGAGGTTAGGCTGGGTGGCAAGGAAGGTGAGCAAGGCCTTAGGATCATCCACCTTCACAGGAGTCACCTCTTCCTCGAACAGCTTGGCGAACTGGACGGCCCCGATAGGAGCGAGGTCTTGCTGATCTTGGACAGTGAGAGCATCCGAGGCACAGCTCAGCACCACTTCCACGATGTCCCCCGTGTCCACCAGGTTACCCTTATCATCAGGGTGGCGGACAGGGATCTGATAGTTTCCATAGACCACCCCATCCTCGATCATACTGCTGGTGCAGTCGATGCTGATGGCATTGACCAGTGAAGTCTTCTTGCTGGAGGACTCCAGAGAAGCCTTGTCAATGAACTGGGTGAGGGCCTGGATGGCTACTGCATCTGCAATAGCTGCAGCGTTGTCGAAGTTGCGGACGTTGGAAGACTTGGCGGTGGTGGCTTTAGCCATGATGATACCTCTTGTTTGTTGTGGTTTGTTGTTGTGCTATTTTGTTTATACCGATAAACATACCCCAAGATAACACTAACTCGGGGTACGTTTAGAAGAACTAGATGTTGAGAGCTCTGAGGATTTCTTCCTTAGCTTCCTCTGTGGTCTTCTTCTGTTCCGTCTTGACGGCTACTCCCTTTCTATAAGTCTTGATGACAAAGTAGACAGCGGAGTACACACGGATCTCGACGATGACATTGAAGGTTCCAGTGGGAGAACCATCGGGTTTGACCCCGTGGATACTGATGAAGGAGCCATAGAACTCTGTGGAAGGCTTGTTGATCTTCTGCTCTTGTACTTCCACAGGACTGTTGAAGAAGAGCTGTACCCCCAGGGAGGTAAGCTCTTGAGCGATGGCTAATGACTGTGCAGATAGACTCATGCTTTCCTCCAGATTTCGCAGAGAACGGATGCTGCTTCATAGTCAGAGACAGCAGGCTCACCAAGTATATTCTGAACCAGAGCTGTCTCCTTCAGGTCTCCGGGATCTCCGGGCATAGGTACCTGAGCATTGGGAGCAGTCACTGTCTTGTTGGTTACTGCCTTGACTCTTGCGGACTCTCTCAGGATCTGAGGAGCCGAGGCCACTGGGGCTTGTGCCTTGGGAGCAGAGACTCCTAAAGCCTTGGCCGCAGCTGCTCCAGAAGCACCCATCCCATTCAGGATTCCATCAAGCACACTGCTTGGGGTCTGAGGTAGGGAGGAAGACTGGGAGGCAAGTTTGGGTGCCGGCTTAGGAGTAGCCTTGGCAGGAGGGGGAGTAGGGATAGCTTGGTTAATCATAGCCATCCTTTCCTCTTCTTCCGTCATGACCCTGGGCTGAGGCTGAGGCTGAGGCTTAGCTACCTCCTCTGGAGTGACCAGAGGAAGGACAAACCCAAGGAACTGCACCATGTTTGCGGCACTCTCTCGGAAGGGAGCCAGTTCATTCTCTGGCATGTGGTTAGCCAAGTCTGCAATCAGATTGGCCACCCCTGCAGCAGTGGTACAGAAGGCATCCACTGTATTTTGATTTCGGACCTCTGGAGAGATCCACTTGAGATCCATTGCTGTTTTCATAATACCTCCTTGTGAGTTGAAAGGAAAGAAGCCCTCCTAGAGGAAGGCTTCTCTGAGACGTTCCATGATCTTGACTGCTTCATCCCCTGGGTTTGCTTGGGTATCTATTCCTACCCACCCTTCCTTGAACAGGAAGTTCATCAGAGGATGCTTCTGATCCACACCCAGACCAAACCCGAACACCTTGTACCCTGCTTGGCGAGCACGGTCTAGCATGTCCTTGGCATAGTTGTAAGCAGCAGGAGCCATCTTTCCATAGTAAGAAGGTTCTCCATCAGTGAACAACACAAATGCCTTGCGAGCTTCCCGACGAGTGGATAGTTCAGTCAAGCCATTGATGATGTCATCCACAGTAGGAGTCCCATTGTCCATGGGATAGTCAGGCAAAGACCCCGGGTTCAAGCGGACACCCCAGTCATTGTATACCCGATACTGATTGGCCCAGTTTCTCTGGCAAGGGTTCTCTTGCTGGACACTCTGATTACCATTGCTACCACCATCAGTCCAACCTGTGACCTTGTACTTGACATTGCAAGTGTCAAGGATACCACAGAGGGCTGACAAGATAGAGCACTGAGTATACCAGAGCTGACCACTCATGGAACCACTCTCATCCAAGGAGAACCTGATTGCCGTCTCGATATTGCTACCGTTGAGGCGAGTCCTCCAGATCTGAGGTTGCTTCCCATACTTGTAGTCATTGTGGCGATACAGGTGGGAGGTATCAAGCTTCTTACCACGAGGCAAAGAGTTGATAACCTTGGGGGCCTTCTCATCCATCAGGATGGTTCTGATCTTGGCCTCAGTGCCACCAAAGTAAGGCTTACCTTGAGCCAACCACTGATTACCCACTAGCTGGTTGACTGCAGGAGCTGAGCGATAGGTATCCCGAATGTCTGGATGCACAGAGTAGAAGTCATCTGCTTCAGCGTTGAGCTGGTCAAGACGTTCCTCACCCACGTCCAGCACTTCCGAATGCTTATCAAAGGCATTCGGATCAGGAGGGCATTCCTCTTCCTTGTCCTTGGCTCCTACCGAACTTGACGAGCCACCCTTTTCTTTGGTGTCCTTCTCAGGTAGTCCATCAGATTCTCCTTCGGAAGAATCACCAGAGGATCCGGATCCAGACTCCTCTCCAGCCTCAGAACCATCCCCGTCACTATCTCCTTCATCTTCTGGGGCTCCTTCTGAATCTCCTCCGGACTCATCACTTGAGTCCCCTCCAGCTCCTTGTTCTCCATCAGAGTCCTCATCGCCATCGTTCTTGTCCCCGTCGTCCCCACTACCAGAATCTTCGGACTCTTCTCCATCGCCTTCCTCCTTGTCGGACTTAGAACCTTTACCCTTGGACTCTTCTTCACCTTCATCCTCAGAAGAATCACCTTCCCCTTCACCTTCGGAGGAGTCACCTCCACCATCAGAAGATTCCCCTTCGTCTTCACCGTCAGAGTCCTCGGGCTCTTCATCTTTAGGCTTGGACTTCTTACCCTTGCCCTTACCCTGGGACTCTTCTTCCTGACTGTCACCTTCACCCTCTTCGGAATCCTGAGGAGGCTGAGGTGGAGGAGGGGGAGGAGGGGGAGGAGGCGTGAAAGAGTTCTTGAGAATCTCCAAGGCTTCCAGTGCCAAGTTCATGGAGTCCTCAACGGTCACCATCTTAGCTACCTTCTTCTCCAGCTTACCGATGGTGGTCCGGTAAATCAGTTCGTCCTTAGGATCAAACTTGATAGCAGCCTTGTTGTACCCGAGAGTCTCGTAGTACATATCACGGCCCTTAGTGATAGCCATCAGGGATACCTTGGAGATGGGATCTCTCTTGGAGAAAACCTTCATCAGCTTTTCCCACAGGTGAGCTTCAACCTGCTGGTACTTCTCGGTAGTCCCTGGCCAACGATCATTGGCTCGGCGGTCGATGCGGATATCTTCGAAGACATTCCACAAAGTTCCGAAAGCATTGTGATGCTTCTTGTCCAGACCCGCCTTAGCCAGCCCTCTCTTGATCATCTCCCCGATGTCTTGAGCACCAAAGAAGATACTCCTTCTGTCCTTGCTTACCTCCTGCAAGACACGGACATGTTCCGACTCATGATAGGCACTGACTTCTGCAGTCAGTCGGACTATCTCATCTTCAGAGTCGGGAAGATCAGCCACCTTGATCGTCTTACCATTCGTCGCTGTGGACTTGCCACCAAACACGACCTTGACTTCATTTCCTACACGGGAAGTAACGATATCCCGGAGAGATGTTCTACCAAACAGGCTACTAGCCAAGGTGTACCTCCTTGTAAAGGTTGCAGGTTGTTGTTCAGTTATTCAGGGAAGGCCAAGAGCTTTCCAAGTAGTCTCATCCACGAAGGCCACCCGAGACTTGAGGATGCCTTCACAATCCTTGAAGGCTCTTTGGATAGCCTCCTCCTTGAGCACACAGAAGTGTCCTGTACGGTAGGGATTGTCTCCCTGTTCGCCGTCTCGGACACCGATGAGGATGATACCCTGTTGCATATATCCCTTGCACTTGTCACAGGGACTCTTGTCAAGGCACATATGCATCGGGGCTTGATCCTTGTAGGCATTGCCCAGAAGAACCACCTCGTTCTTGTCTTCTCCACAGAGAAAGCAGCGAGGGATAGTAGGATTAACTCCATGCTTAGGATGAAGGTGTAAGCTCATGACAAACCTCCTTGGGTGTGGGGCAGTGACTGCATGTTTTTCTACCGGCTCTGACGTGTCTCTTCAAGCAGACCTGACACCATTCAGATTGTCCCACCCTGGACTGCAGTTCTTCCTGGGTGAGCTTTCGGTTGTGATTCTGAGGAGCATTGACCCGCTTGTTAAGCTTAGGGTTGTGCTCCTTGATCAGTCTGAACTCTTCTTGGAGCATCTCCTCTACCGAGGGACACTCTTTAAGGACTTTGAACTTGCACTTCTTACCGTTGTACTTGTGACGGTAGAAGCGTTTCCGAGGGTCGTCCTGAATCGTAGTGCCTACATACACTATCTTACCCCGACTGTCCTTGCCGATATAGACCCGGCATGTTTTGTCCTCGGACATATACACCTCCTAGTTTAAGGGTCAG
>Ga0172381_10006003_pt1 | contig 12230 bp, 11 predicted proteins | sample Leawel6488metaG_FD_119754 | JGI IMG/M metagenome (GOLD analysis project Ga0172381, IMG submission 119754) | Leachate microbial communities from a municipal landfill in Southern Ontario, Canada - Leachate well 64-88 metaG | ecosystem: Engineered > Solid waste > Landfill > Unclassified | place...
TATTATCTTCATGTATAGAATTATACATTTTTATCTGCATGCGGGCAAGATATGATAAGCCATACTGCTGCATGGATGTATCATAATAGAATATCCGGAATCAAGTATGGGAATGTATGGAAAATCCGGTATTGACTGTCATTAAAACACAGGAGTATAATAAACAAGTATCATAACAAACAGAGGAAATATGGAAGGGGTAAAGCTAAGGAATTTCTGCTATGCATTTGATTTTGCATCAGCGGCAGTACTGTTATGCTTATGGGGCAAAGACATATCAGTATATTGATCGTTGAAGCTGGATGTAAGCATGAATCAATAAAAGAAAAAGAGGTAAACCTTATGGAAAAGGAAAAGAAAACAAACAAGAAAAGCATATGGATCGTGATAGTCTGTGTGGTTCTGGTTGCCATTATAGCGGCAGTATTAATAATATTTAAAGACAGCCTTTTTAGACAGAAGGTAAGCTTTGACAGCGATATAGTCATAAAAAGGACAGACGGTCAGGATCCCTTGGAAATGCCTTATGAGTACTCAGAGATATTTCTTACAAGCAGGTCATTCTTTAAAGATGAGATCGCAGGTCTTAATATGTCCTCTGTTAATTATGAGATAAGCGAGACAGGAATAAGATGGGGAGGTGTGGGGGATCTGCTGGTAAATATGGGAGATAAGGATGCAATAGATATTCTTGGCGCTATAAAATACTGCAAAGGTATAACTGACATAAGCGCGATAACTTCCGACAAGAAAAAGAGCAGCATAAGGTTTTACGAAGGATACTCTGCAGACCTGCTTATGGACAGCAAGGCAGACTATGTAATAATACCGTCTTCCATGAAAAGATATATAAATAACGAGCTTACGGAAGAGGAAAAGATACTGACATTGCGTCATTCCTCCGATTCAGGTTATCTGGGTATGTACAAGATAATAGGGGAGTACACCACAAGAGACGAATATGACACAATATATGTGTCATATTCAGGGTTTGGTAAGCTGATTATGGCAAGCCAGGATGATATGACGGAATATGTGGACACTCTGGAGATCGATGTATATGAGGAGAAGGATCTTTCCAAACTTATCGAATATCTTAGAAGATATTTTGTGGATGAAAATGCCTCTTTTGAGTATGAGGGCAAAACGAATAAGTTTGATGAGCCATATCTTTATCAGTTCGTCCATTCTTTGAACTTAGACCCGGTAATCACGGAGTCACCGGTTGAGACAGTCACAGATCCGTCGCCTACCCTGAGTACGCAGCCTGAAGTAAGCAATGATAAAAACGTATTCACTATCTCAAGGATAGATGGAGATATCAATCTCAAGATGTCGCCCGCATATGCTGATGCACTGATAAGGGATTATGAGACATATTCGCAGTATATAACTGATATAGTTATAAGCACGGGAGTTATGGGTACTAACCGAAGAGCCAATTCACCGACCAATCCTATAACTCCATATGGAATAATCGTGGGCTGGAAAGCATCCTTTAATTATTTTGATCATCCGGGGATTACTGACATCATGTATCATCAGGCTGTCACCAGTATAAATGATATAAAAAAAATGAAGAGCGATTGCGGTGTCACATTCCTTGGGGACTATACTGATCAGGATCTCATTGTGCCAAGAGAAGAAGACTGCAAGGATCTTGTGAAAGGATATGCCATAATACCGGTAACACTATATGAAGCTTATCAAAGTGTTGATAATTTGGAAGAGTCCGATTATCTGGTTGGTTTACATTCAAACGAGGAAGCAGTGAACAGATTCCCTCTTGTATTCACGGATTTCAAAGTTATCGGCTATTATGTGACCACTGATGAGTATGACACTGTATACGTCACGTATGCAGGGTATAACGAGAAGTATAAAATAGAACGATTCAAGAACGAGTATATCGAGTCTATAATGATAGAGACAAATAAGGATATGGACATTACTCCGTTCATAAAATATCTGGAAAAGTATTTTGTACCTGCAGATAACGCTGATAAGTTCGACGGAACGAATAACGAATTAGGCACAGAATATGAATTCTGCTATACAAGGACGGAAGGCACAGATTAAACCTGGTTACAGGAAGCGTTATTCATATCATCATCCTGCTGGCTTTTACAGCTAAATCCTTATGCACAAGCTAGCTATGTATAACCTATCTAGAATATGAATCCTCAAAATTACTGTAATGAACCTTTAAGACTCGTGACAGCAGGTTCGATAAAGCTTATCAGGTCTGACAATGTGGATGTGCCGTAGTTGATTAAGTTCTTATAAAAGGTGTGGTAAGACAGTTTTAAGAGTAATAGGGAATGAGACATCCGCCGATACAGAGTTTCTTGTAAGCTGCAAGAAAGAATGTGAGATTGATTGATTTATAGGTATCCGACAGGGATCGACCATGCCTTTTTATCAATTAGAAGAAGGTCGGGATAAAGATCAATAATTGCTCCATCTCCTATCTGCATATTGTCAGCTTTTATTGCATCTTCTAAAATCCGGAAAGTCTGTGTCATTCTTTTTTCAGGTTTTGCAGTCATTTTAATTTCTATAGGGTATACAGTCCTGTTTTCTTCGATAATAAGATCGATCTCTTTTTGGTCCGCATCTCTATAGAAATATAGATTATGTAATGATTTTCCTGCATTTAAAAATGATTTGACAATTTCTGAAACCACGAAGGTTTCGAAAAACTGACCGGCTTTCGCGCCATGCTTTATGGTTTCAGGGGTGATCCATCTGGTCAGCCAAGCCATCAGCCCTGTATCCATAAAATATACTTTCGGTGTCTTTATCATACGTTTCAGATGATTGCTACAATACGGATATAGCTGCATGATGATCCCGGAAGTTTCCAATATCTGAATCCATCGCTTTACTGTAGTTGCAGAAATGCCAAGATCTTTTGATATACTGTTATAATTTAATAGCTCACCGCTGCGTGCAGCAACTGAAGCCATGAAACGTACAAAATCCCCTCTGTCTCCTATATTTGATATCTGATTAACATCACGTTCTATGTATGTTGAAACATAACTGGAATAAAAAGTTTCCCAGTCATCATTTGAAGCAACAAGTCTTGGCATATAACCTCTATGAATCAGTGACCAAAGATCTGTTAAATCAACACTTTCTTTTTTGCGAACAGTAAGATATTCCTCAGTCGGTAAAAAAGGTTCTGAGCATGATATATTCTTTTGTTCGCGATAGGATATTCCCTGAAGTGGCAGTATGGCTAATCTTCCTGCTAAAGATTCGCTGACATTCTGCATTAATCCATATGCTTGCGAACCTGATAAGAGAAACAGACATTTCTGAGATTGATTGTTCTGTAATGCAGCAAATCTCATTTCGTCTATTCTGATTTTCAGATATGTGAATAATTCAGGAATATATTGTATCTCATCGAGAATCAGTTTTGAGGAATGATTAATCAGAAATAATTCAGGGTCGCTTTTTGCCTGCTGTAAATAAAGAGGATTGTCAAAGGTAATATACTCAAAATCTTTTGCTACCATTTGAAGTAAAGAAGATTTTCCTACCTGGCGAGGCCCTGTGATCAGAACTGCGGGAAAGGTTTTTATTGTATTTATAAGATGATCTGTTATTGTTCTGTTGATCCAGTTCATGTAAGCCTCCTTGCAACGTACTAATGTGCATTTGTGTACGCCGGTGCAGTTATGTATATCTTAATACAAAACTCCGTATAATGCAACATGCCATGCTTGATTATACGAAGTTTTGCTATCGAGGGCTATATAATGCTAATATTAGTAAGAATCATTGATTACTCGCTTTACACAATTCAAAGTGCTTAAACATTCATATGCAATATATATGATGAATTATATTCCGTATGGAGGCATCATAAAATAAGCATTCTTTACCGATATGATCTTTTCAATATCATACGCTAATGCCTGTAAAGGGATATCTCCATCCTCATTTTCCACGACCATGACGGACTCGTCATATGTGATCGTATCTTCCGATAAAGGCTTTAATAATCAGCAAAATCACGTATAAACCACCTCTGTACATATTCTACTCCGATTAAAATTAGAGTTCACAGAAAAGACATGAAATCTTCACATTAAGCACCATAATTTCTCATTATTCTAGATTATACTTATTATATGGAAAATACTTTCAACGTTCAGGGTCTTTTTAATGCCTTGGGTACCATAAACTATGTTCGCATCAGCTCCGACCATGATCAGTCTATCCTTAGATCTATAGAGCAAAGGATCAGAAAGCTTGATGATTACTTGTCGCTGTTCAAAAAAGACAGCGAAGTATCCAGGATAAATAAATTATCAGGTTTAAGTGCTGTTCATGTAGGTTCTGATACATTTACTGTTATCGAAAAAGCTGTAGATATGGCTAAATGCACAAAAGGCGCCTATGATATTTCGATAAATCCAGTTATGGAATTATGGCGCATTGCAAAAAAGACAGGTATCTTACCTGACCGCTATAGCATACAGAAAACACTTGATCTGGTAAATTACAAGGATATATCGCTCGATAAAGATATTTCGACAGTATTTCTAAAAAGAAAGGGACAGTCTATCGACCTTGGAGGAATCGCAAAAGGATATGCTGTCGATATCGCAAGAGAAATGCTTAAAAAAGCAGGTATAAATAACGCTATCATCAATTTCGGCGGAACAGTCTGCGCCTTAGGAACGTCCTTTGATGTAGGCATACAGCATCCTTTAATGCAGACAAACTGTTCGTTTGGAAGTATTACGCTGGCTGACGAGTGTATAGCGACTTCAGGGATATATCAGAATAATTTTAAATTACATGGGCTTGAATACCATCATATAATCGACAAAAGTACAGGGTATCCGGTAAAAAACAGTCTCTTGTCTGTATCGGTGATCGGACAGGAAGCGGCTATGCTGGATGCAGTAGCTACAGCGGCATTGGTTAACTGGCCGGATGAGTATAGACGGATCACTAAAAAGCATAACTTAAGCTATGTCTACATAACTAAGGATCTGGATGTTTTAGCATCCAAGAAAGTGGATATATCAGATGGAAAAGATAGAATCGCATAAAATTGAAAAGAAAAAAACAAAGATAAAATTCATATCTGTTTTCAGGTTGTGCATTCAGATACTTTTTTTCATATTCCTTCCTGCACTATTCGTATCGGTATTCAATGCCTTTAAGGATATATATGTTGCGGTTATAACTCTTACATTTACTTTCGAATCATTTGCAAAACAGATATTCCTTTTAATAGCGATAATCCCCGTAACTGTACTCATGGGAAGGTTCTTCTGCGGATTCATGTGTTCTTTTGGCGCGTTAGGAGATTTGTTCTGGTTTATTTCAAGAAAGCTTTTTAAATTTAAATTCAGAGTAAACGAGAAAGCTGACAGGATACTGAAGTATATAAAATACGTGCTTTTATTAGGTATAGTAATCCTGATCTGGTCATTTGCGATAATTCAGCCTGATGCAGCATATAGCCCCTGGACTATTTTCGGCATATACTCTTCCCTAGGTGGCTGGCAGAATCTTACATATCTGCTATCCATAGGCTCTTTTGTATTATTAGCGATAATCATATTATCCGTATTCATACAAAGATTCTTCTGCAGATATCTATGCCCATTAGGAGCCATATATGCCCTTTTATCTCATTTCCGTCTTTTCAGGATAAGAAAACCCAGAGAGACCTGTAAATCATGCAGATTATGCTCCACAGCATGCCCTATGGGAATACCAACTTATAAATATGATGTCATAAAATCAGATGAGTGTATAAATTGTTTTATCTGTACATCTAACTGTATAAAGAAAAATGCCAAAGCGGATGCCGTACCTGCTCTGGCAACTGCAGCAGCACTAGCTGCAATTACCGGCCTATACTATGCAGGCAACATCACATATGCGAAAATGGATAAGCCATCACAATCCGTAACAACCGAAGCTCCTTCAACAACAGGTCAATTCACCGATGGAGCATATTCAGGGTATGCATATGGATACAAAGGAAAAACCTATGTGGATGTGATTATATCAAACGGCAATATTTCATATATCAGCGTGACATCGACTAGCGATGACATGGAATTCTTTCAAAAAGCGGAGGAGAATATAATAAACGGAATAATCGGCACACAGTCTTTTGATATACCAACCGTATCCGGTGCGACCTTCAGCAGCAACGCAATAATAAATGCAGTGAAAAATGCTCTGGACAACACATTCGTTCCTCCGGATATCACACAGGCAGAGACGGAACAAATACCGATAATTGAAGATCCGGTCTTGGTCAATGATCAGCTTGTTGATGGCACATATAGCGGTTCTGCAACTGGGTTTAGCGGCAAGATATATGTCGAAGTAACCGTTAAGGACGGAAAGATGGAGAATATATCTGTAATATCCCATGTTGAGGATCTGCGATATTTTAATAAAGCCTATAGTTCCATTATTAATGCTATTATAGAAACGCAGAATCCAATAGTTAAAACTGTATCCGGAGCAACATATACATCAAAAGGATTGATGAATGCTGTAGCAGATGCGCTAAATAACATTCCAAACACAACGACCGATATCGGTAATTAGACTCATGATGAATCTGAAGAACAAAGACATGGCGGAAGAAGCAGCAGGCACTAGACTTCTGTTAGATTTATCCCAACGTCATCCTTTGGCTGATAAAATTCATTCTTTTTCAGCTTGACAAAGAACACTATCACAGAAGGCACGCATACTAAGATTGTTAAGACATCTGCAATTACCTGAGTATACTGTACTCCCGCTAACCGAATATAGTCAGGCAACAGTGTTATCAAAAGCGGAAAGAAGATGCGCTGATGCAATGACGAGAGGAATGTCATATCAGTTATTGTGGAAAATGGCATATAAGAATTAAAATACATAGTATCAGGTTTGTATACTTATATATTCAGAGCAAAAAAAACACTGCAGAATATGCTGCAGTGTTTTAATATCAAATTACTGTTAAGCTAACTGATCAGTGTAAAGACACAGGAGCTTCTTCAAAGATATCGATCTTTCCGAGTTCCCATGGTGAAACGGAATTATCGGGATTCTCGAAATAGTACGGATGAAGCAGGTATGCCAGTTTCTTTATTGCTGTGACAGTACGCGGTCCGAAGCGTTTCATAAGACTGGAATCATAGAAATACACGCGGCCTGTCTGAACTGCGCTTATAAGATTGAAATTCGGGCGTGTCATGATCTCATATATGGATGTTACTTCAAATTCACCTGCACCGGGCCAGTATGGTGACAGTATGACAGCAGGGTCACGGGCTACAACATCTTCAAAAGTCACTTCAATGTAATCGCCTTCCACATCGTTGAACAGATTGGTGCCTCCGGCGATCTCTATCATTTCATCGAACGGCGTGCCGGCTGCTTCAGTATACGGGCCGTAAGTATAGACGGCTCCGTCATACTCATAAGTCATCTGATGTGCGATCTCAAAGTAAACGGGTACGGGTTCCAGCGTAGAAGTGATGGCCTGTATCTCGGCTATGTCTTTCTTATAGCCTTCGACCAGATCCTCAGCATATTTCTTAACACCAAGCGCTTCGCCGACAGCGATCATCATGTCATATATGTCTGCGATGGATGTCGGTGTGAAGTTCATTGCCACATACCCTTTTTCGGTAAGTTCCGCACACATAGCTTCCTGATCTGTTCCTTCACCGAGGATCAGAGTAGGATCCAGCCTGTCCACGATCGTTGCATTGTAGTCGTAAAACTTGCTTACTACGGCAACATCTTTTGCCAGTTCCGCTTCAACATCAAAATCTGCGGCATCGGTATATTCATAATAGTGATAATCTGTCCAGCCCAGACGATCCTCGACCTCAGGCGGGTAGTCCGTGTATGCGGACCAGCCGACTATCTGATCTCCGAAACCGAGGGCGTATACGACCTCTACCATATTCGGTGCCAGACAAACGATCCTCTGCTCTGATTTCTGTTCAGTGCATCCTGATATGATGCCCAACAGCATTACCAGTACAAGCAGCATGCTCAAAACTCTTAGGGATTTCTTCATTGTGTTCCTCCTTATTTATTATCAACAGTTCCAAAACGGAAATGCAGATCACCATATAATACATTCAGAATCATTAGTGTTTTAGTACAGACCCAAGACACGGTATCATTGCGTTCAGCATAGCATAAGGTATATGTAAAAACAATGAGAAAGCATTTCTTTATTTGAGAAATTAAGATATAATACAGGTCTGAACAGGGATTTATACTTTTTCAGTGGCAAATGTTGGAAAATAAAAAAATAATCCTTGACATCCGTAAATCAAAGTGGTATAACTCAATAGTATCTTAATGCATTCTATGAACTCACAAGGCTCAAAAAATCATTTTTGAAAGGTGATTTGCGAATCTGGTGAGGTTTTATAATTGTAAGAGATATAAATTTTTTATGGAGGTACCAAATGAACAAGGGTACAATTAAGTGGTTTAATTCAGAGAAAGGATATGGTTTCATATCCAATGACGAAGGCGGAGAAGATGTATTTGTACATTTCTCAGCTATTAACAGTGATGGTTACAAGACTCTTAAAGAAGGACAGAAAGTTACTTTTGATGTAGAACAGGATCCTAAGAATAGCAAAAAGTTAAGAGCTGCTAATGTAAGCATAGCATAAGTTAAGAACAAAAACGCTGCTTAGATTCGTATTAATATAGATATAGAGTAAGAAGAGGTTTTAAAAGAACGGGTTTCCGTTCTTTTTTTTATACAAAAATACCGATTTGTATAGTATACTGCTTATGTGACATTTATATTACCTGAAGGCTTAAAACATACACGATTTTCTTCTGTAAAGGAACAAAAAAAATGATCAGAGAAAAAACGATCGAAGAATTCATAAAAGCACTGTCCTCAAAAGAACCGGTACCGGGCGGAGGAGGAGCTTCAGCTTTAGGCGGAGCGATAGGCTGTTCGTTAGGCGCTATGGTAGGCAATCTTACGCTTGGGAAAAAGAAATATGCCGATGTGCAGGAAGGTTTGAAAGACCTTCTTCAAAGGACTCAGTGTCTTACACATGAGCTGCTTGTCCTGATAGATAAAGATGCGGAAGTATTCCTGCCGTTATCAAAGGCATATTCGCTTCCAAACACCACTGATGATGAAAAGAAATACAGGGATGAAGTCATGGAAAAGGTGCTGTATGAAGCATGCCTCGTGCCCGTGCAGATAATGGAGAAAGCGCATGAAATGATATGCCTGCAGGAAGAATATGCCGATAAAGGTACAAGGATAGCTATAAGCGACGTTGCCGTCGGAGTACAGTTCCTCAGATCCGCGCTTTTAGGAGCGTCGGTCAATGTGTATATTAACACAAGATCCATGAAAAACAGAGATACTGCCAATGATCTCAACCGTCACTGTGATGAGCTTATAGACGACGGTGTAAGAAGAGCGGATGCAGTATATAACGCGGTGTTGAAAGTGATAAGGTAGGTAAAAATGGAATTGTTATTTGGTGCCGATGTCGTGGCGGCTATGAATATAAAAATGAAAAATGAGCTTGCGTCCCTTGGCGGGTATAAACCCCATCTTGCCATAATACGGGTCGGCAGCAGGCCGGATGACATCGCATATGAAAACGGAGCCGTGAAAAGATGCGACAAGGCAGGGCTTGCTTGTACCCTTCATCATTTTGATGAGAGCATCACCTACAGCGGGTTCAAAGAGGCATTTTTAAAGATCAACAGTGATGATAGTATAGACGGGATACTGCTTTTACGTCCGCTTCCAAAGCATATGGATGAAAGAGAGATAACCGGCCTCATAGATCCTCTTAAGGATGTAGACGGGATAAACCCGGTAAATATGGCAAAAGTATTCCAGGGGGATGATTCGGGATATGCTCCCTGTACGGCTGAGGCCGTGATGGAAATGCTCAGTTATACCAAATTAGATATATCAGGCAAAAGAGCGGTTGTCGTGGGAAGGAGCATGGTCATAGGAAAACCTGTGGCGATGATGCTCATGAAAAAGAACGCCACCGTTACCGTGTGCCACACAAAGACGCTGGACATGGAAGGGATATGCAGTAATGCCCAGATATTGGTCGCAGCGGCAGGAAAAGCAAAGATGATAAACAAAAAACATGTTACAAAAGGCGCATATGTATTTGATGTAGGTATAAACATTGATGCCGATGGTAAGATGTGCGGTGATGTCGACATGGAGGATATAAAGGATATAGAAGGCATATGCACGCCGGTCCCCAAAGGAGTAGGCACTGTCACGACTTCGGTCCTTGCCAGCCACGTGATAAGAGCTGCGAAAGTAAAAAGAGGAGTATAAATGATCACATTTGAAGACATCAAGAGTAATAATTCGATAAAGACCTATATTGCCAAGGCAGATGAGACCCTGATAGCTCTCGGTTATACCGAGCACAGTTTTGCGCATGTGATGAAGGTATGCACTACCGCAAAATACATCCTGACCACATTGGGTTATCCCACGAAGGATGTAGAGCTTGGGCAGATAGCGGGATATCTGCATGATATAGGGAATCTTGTCAACCGTGTGGATCATGCCCAAAGCGGCGCAGTCATGGCGTTTGGAATATTAAAGGATATGGAAGCCACCCCTGATGAGATCGCTACGGTCGTCACCGCAATAGGAAACCATGATGAAGGGACAGCTGTTGCCGTTAATGCGGTCGCAGCGGCATTGATACTTTCAGACAAGACAGACGTGAGAAGAAGCAGGGTAAGAAATCAGGATGTGACCAATTTCGATATCCATGACAGGGTGAATTATTCTGTTAAGAAATCAAAAGTAAAGATAAACGATGATCATACCGAGATAAGCCTTACGATGAACATTGATACCAAATACTGCTCCGTTATGGATTATTTCGAAATATTTCTGGGAAGAATGGTTCTTTGCAGAAAGGCTGCCGAAAAGCTCGGTATGAAATTCAGGCTGAACATAAACGAGCAGCAGGTGCTTTGAGGTAATGGAGGGAACATGCTGTTTAATCTTGATAAGTATCTTTCACCTGTATGGAAAGGTGACACTGTATATGATGAATCTGTAATGATCGTGGAAAACAGGGACGGTTCCATGGACCCTGTCTTTTTACTGTATCCTGCAACGCATGTCCTGTCGGTAACGGACTGCCAGTTTACAAAACGGTATGAAGACGGCAAAGACTATTATCTTAAAGACGGAAAGCTGGTCATAATACCGGATGGCGGAATATACAGATTCAGATATAACGAATATTATCCCCTGACAAATGAGAATAAGGACGTGTTCGGTATAAAGGACGACAGGTTCGTGCTTTGGAAGGAAGGCGACTATTTTCATAGAAGACAGATAGCCGTAACGTACAGGCATGAAACAGACGATTCTCTGCCTGTGCCTGTTTATAAGGGCGGAGCGTTGAAAAAGACTGTCAGAAAGCTTGAAAACAAAGAAAATATAAACATACTTTTCTATGGAGACAGCATTACTTTCGGATGGAACTCATCGGGTATGTCTGACTCCGCACCGTTTCTTCCCACATGGGGCATGCTCACCTGCATGGGACTTTTAAAAGCATACGGGTATGACAGGATCATAAAAGACGGAGAGGATACTGACGGGACAAAAGGCAGTATCAGATATATTAACACAGCGGTATCGGGCACGAATGTCAAATGGGGAGAGGCCAATGCAAAAGCTTTAGTCAGCGACAAGCATCCGGATCTGGTATTCATCGCATTTGGAATGAACAATCCCGGAATGGACCCGGAAACAGTGAAAGAAATGACAGGATCCATAATGGATATCACCAAAAAAGGCAATAGAGACTGTGAGTTCATTCTTGTCACGACCACATTACCAAATCCGGAGATAATACACTGTATGGGGCACCGCGAGCTGTTCATCCCAAAAATGCAGGAACTTGCGGCAGAAGTTCCCGGAACATGCGTATGCGACATGACGACCATGCATAAAGCGTTTCTTGTACGCAAGCCTTACTGTCATATGACCGGAAACGACGTGAATCATCCGAATGATTTCCTCATAAGAGTCCATGCACAGGTAATGCTTGCCGCATTGGTCAGAGGTGATCATTAAGCGAAGTAAAGTAAATAATTAGAGACAAGTTAATGAAACACGCTTTGCGGAGAAAATACTTAATAAGTGTTTAATTAATTTCGTGTAGCCAATTCCAGAAACA
>Ga0172381_10006004_pt1 | contig 12228 bp, 11 predicted proteins | sample Leawel6488metaG_FD_119754 | JGI IMG/M metagenome (GOLD analysis project Ga0172381, IMG submission 119754) | Leachate microbial communities from a municipal landfill in Southern Ontario, Canada - Leachate well 64-88 metaG | ecosystem: Engineered > Solid waste > Landfill > Unclassified | place...
AACGGGTGAGGGAAATATTTTGTACCGCGAAATTTCTAAATTCCCGCCGGTCAAACGCGACCTTTCTTTTGTCGTAGACGAGAAAACTACGCTTTCAGAGATTAAAAAAGAGATATTGAATTCAAGTAAAAACGTTGTTTTAGTCGAAGCATTCGACGAATTTGCTGATAAACGGTTTGGAGAGGGAAAAAAGAACGTCGCATATCACATTTGGCTTCAAGATTTGGATAAAACAATGCTTGATTCCTCTGCGGAAAATGAAATTTCAAAGATAGTATCTGCTCTAAAAGAAAAATTTTCAGCCGATCTGCGCTCATAAACCGAAAAGGCCAGGTAGGGATGAAACCCTTGCCTGGCCCTGAGCGGGGAGGGGTCAGCTCTCCGGGTCATAGTCGGGGTACTTACGCTGTAGCTTGGCGAGGATGATGTCAGCTTCGACCTTGAGGTTCCACCTGGATCTTTTGTAGTCCCAGTAGAGGAGCTCTTTGGTAGCGAACTCGACCACATCAGGGCTGATCCCTTCCAGCGCCATTTGGACTTGGATGGCGATGCTCTCGTTGGCGCGGACGATGTGAAGAAGCTTGTACAGCTGCTTTTCACGTTCTTCCATCGGTTTCACCTCCCGTTTCGGCTGCTTTGGCGAGTGTCTTCTCGCAGAGCGTCATGAAACTGATCATGGTTGCGACTGTACCGTCGACGAACTCGTTCCACCGCCCCTCTGCCTTTAGTTTGTTCAGGCATTCTTCGAACTGCGTATCCCACTCGCCGGATTCTGCGTCATAAGCTTCCTGCTCAAGAACACGGCACCTTCCAGCGCAGGACCAGAACATCTCGTAGATTACGAGGACGAGTGCCACGCGCCATCGTTTTTCGATAGAGACGTCCCCATATCTTGCCAGGGCACAGGCGAAGATGCTGCAGGTTGACTCTGCCGGGTGATACTCCTCGGGTCTGAATTCCCGCCCCGTCTCCTCGTAGAGTTGTCCGTAAAGTATCTTGGCGATCTGCTCCATCGTGTGTGGCTCTGACAGAAGACGGGCGCCTTCTTCTCGCCCAGCGCACTGCCAGAGGATCGCGACCATGTCGTCGAAGCTTGATCGCTTTGGCAAGTCCTCAACAAACCTTCCGACATCAAAGGACATAACGGCGGACCGCCTCCTTCCTGTCATGGTGCGAAACACATTACAGAACGACTTTATAGCAGATAAACTCCATCTGCAAGTGATAAAAATATTGTTTTGACAATCATCGGCCAAGACCATATGATGAATTCATGAAATCGGGAACTTTTATCTTAATCGACGGCAATGCAATCTTGCATCGCTCTTATCATGCAATGCCGCGATTCGAAGTAGACGGCAAGTTAGTCAATGCTATTTACGGGTTTATTTCGACATTGTTTTTCACAATCGAGCGCTTTGAACCAGAATACCTAGCCATTGCTTTTGACGTTAAGGGACCGACTTTTCGCGACAAAATTTTCGATGAATATAAGGCCAAAAGAATCAAACCACCACAGGAATTTTATGATCAGATACCGGCAGTTTGGGAATTTGTCCGCGAGATGGAAATTCCTCTTTTGACCAAAGAAGGATATGAGGCAGATGACGTGATTGGAACGTTGGCTAAAAATATAAACGGCGATTTAAAAGACGGAGAAGTGATCATTGTCACGGGCGACCAGGATACGCTGCAACTTGTGGATCAGCGCACAAAGGTAGCAATGCCGGCGATGGGGAAAATCAAGGAAACAGTTTATGATACAAGCGCGGTGTATGGCAAATTTGGCTTGTCTCCCGCGCAGATTATTGATTATAAAGCCCTCTCTGGCGATCCGTCCGATAATATTCCAGGTGTTCTCGGCATCGGCGAGAAAACTGCCACAGCGCTTTTAAAAGAGTATGGGTCTGTCGAGAAAATTTACGAAAAAATAAAAAACGATCCTGCTGAAATCGAAGGGAAATTTAAAAGAAATGCTCTACAAAAATTGATTGATGGCGAGAAAATGGCGCATCTCTCGAAGGAATTAGCGACAATTAAAACCGACGTTGATCTCGATTTTAAACTTAAAAACGCCGTCTTGCATGACTTTGACGAGGAAAAAACCAAGAAACTTTTGGAAAAATATCGCTTTAAATCATTAATCCGCCGCTTGCCGCAAAGCCATAGGGTTACCAATCAGCAGGAAAAATTATTTTAAAATATGATTTTATTTTTCTTCGGACCTAACGACTATCTAGTTTCGCGCAAAGTTTACGAGCTCAAGCAAAGGTATCTTGAGAAGGCCGGTGGTGATTTTAATTTTTTAACCCTAGACGGTGCAACACTTGTTCCACAGGATTATCTGCGTCAGATCATGGCGATGCCGCTTTTGTCGTCGAGCCGGTTGATAGTGGTTGAGAACATTTTGAAAAATAAAAATAAAGAAGTTTTAGAGATGGTTAAAAACTCTTTAGATAAAGTTTCTTCTTCCACGGTGGTTCTTTTCGTTCAAAAGGGTGATTTCGATCGGCGACTCGGTCTATTTCGCGCGCTAAACCGGCCAAAAATTGCACAGGAATTCAAGTCGATCGAACCATATAAGATGCCGCGATTTGTTACTGAGGAAGTGGAAGAAAAAGGCGGAAAAATAGAGAAAGATGCGGCTAACCTTCTCTCGGAATTTGTTGGTGACGATCTTTGGCGGCTTTCAAACGAAATAGACAAACTTTTAAGTTTTACTGGCGGGATAATTACATCGAGTGATGTCGAAACCTTAGTTGTAAAAAATATAACCAGCAATATTTTCGCGATGATTGATGATCTCTCAAGAGATCTTAAAGGAGGTGCCCTAAAACATCTTGACGCGTTATTGAAATCAAACGAACCACCGCTCAGAATTCTCTCGCTTATAAATTTTCAGTTCAGAAGCATTGCCCAAATTAAGGAAGCTATGGAGGCATCATCTAACCAGTTTGCTATCTCCAAGACAACTAAACTTTCTCCATTTCAAATTTCTAAATCGTTTTCTCTTGCGAAAAAATTCAGTTTTTCCCGGCTGTCCCAGGTATATAGCGAAATTGTTCGCGTAGATTTTGAAATTAAAACAGGTAAAATAGAAGATGCAGAAGGGTTGAGAGACCTTGTTTTAGCGGTATGAGTATAAACCAAGGAGGGTAGTTGATAGTCGGTATTTATAAAAGAAAATTACTTTTCTTTTCCGTAATTGGACTTTTGGTTTACGCGGGAATAAAGATTCCCCAAATTGATATTCAACTGCCTCAAGCAGCAGCTTCTCTTGTTGGTTATGAGAGTTACTATGACCAAACGACTGATTACGACATTGAAATCAATATAAACAAAGACGGCACCGCTGAATCAGAGGGTAAACAACTTCCCGAGGGGGTAGCGGTAAAATCAGACCGAGAAGAGCTCCGTTATATTATCTTAGACCAACCCGACCAAAATTATGAATCGGTTCAAATTACACTCAACCTACCTAAAAAAATCAATCGATTGGTCGTTGATCCCCAAATCATTGCGGTGCATGGAGCAACTCCCGACGGTGCCAGTTTGGTTGATGGCAAGAAAATAGTTTATCGCGCCTTAAATGTCGGTGAGAGTGCAACGGTAACAATCGTTGCTGCTTTTCCGAGGGGGTATTTTGACCTGTCTGCATCAAAGATTGTTTCAAGTTCAATTAGTTCAATCCCTGGTTTAATCTGGCTGGTACTGGGTTTGGTTTTGCCACCGATCGCTGCTTTCATTCTGATTTACATGTCTTTCAAAGCTGACTTCCGTCTAAAGAGGGAAAAGGTTATAGGTGAAATAGCCCAGCCGCCTGCGAAGCTCTCTCCTGCCTTAGTCGAATCAATCATCACTGGCCATGTCGGTCCCAGAACAATTATGGCGACTTTAGTTGACTTATCGAGACGCGGTTACATCAGAATTTTTAACACAGGACGTGATTTTGTTATCTATAAAAACCAAACCTCCCCGGCAGATATTGCCAACCTAAAAATTTATGAAAAAACCTTGCTTGAAAAAATATTTTTACCGCGCCAAAACAAGGCAGGGTCGTTGGATGTTGAGGCAAGAATTGCCAGGCACCTATTCTCGCGCAAAGTCGCACTCTTTTATCTTCAGGTTTACGATGAGGCAGAAAGTTTGGGTTACTTCACTGTTTCACCGCCACAGGTTCATCTAAAATACCGGCTCGCCGGTATCGCCACGTTTTTCTGGGGCCTCATTGGTTATGCTTTTTTTGCTATTCTGGCTCCCGATCCAAAATTCGTGCTTTTCTTTTGGATTTCTCTTATTATTTTTGGAATTTTAATTGTTAATTTTGCTCCGCGCCTGACAACTTTAAGCGGGCAGGGCAACGAAATTCGCCTTCAGTGGCTTAAATTTAGAAATTTTCTAAATAAAAACGAAGCACTTGCTGCTACAACCGAGGAATACGAAAAGTATCTTCCGTATAGTATCGCCATGGGTGTCGAAGCAGGGTGGTCAGCAAGATTCATACGAGAGAACTTTACTCCGCCTCAATGGTATGGCTTTACTCACGAGATTAATGGAATTGAGGGCTTTGCCACATCGCTTTTACCAGTTATCGACTATATCGCCGACTCTTTAAATGCTTCGAACGAACCTCTGGTAAGGTAGGGAGGGGTGGAAGTTAATTTCCGTAGTACGGATTGACGATAGGTCCCCAATTTTTAAGAGGGAAAACTATAAATCTGACCGGACCAATAATATCTGCCTTTGAAGCTGGATACCACATTCTTGAGTCGTTTGAATTTTCTCGATTGTCGCCCATAAAAAAATACTCGTCATTACCCAGCGTGATTTTCATATCGGGCTTAGTCATTGCTTTTCCTTCTTGGTGCAGAGTTTCGGCTTCGATTGCAAGCTCGTCGTCTTCGTAGAAAACAGGCCATTCATTTTCAATCATCTCGCCAACATATTGAATATATGGTTCGGGCAAAACCTGGCCATTGATGTAAACGGAATTATTTTTGATCTCTAATGTATCACCAGGCATACCAATTAACCTTTTAATGTATTTTTTATGCTCTGGATCGCCAGGAAACTTTAATACCATCGGGTCTCCCCGCTGGTACGCACCCGTAAATAAACCAATTCTAGACACCAAAACGATCTCCTTGTCATGAAAATCAGTTTCCATGGACGGACCGGAAATGATAAAAATCGTCATCACAAAATAGTGCAAAATGGTTCCAATAATAAGAATGGCAAAAGCCCATTTGCCTAGCTCGTAAGCTAGATTAGCACTATAAATCAACCCCTCTTTGAAAGTCATAATCTAATAATACAATCTCCTTGAGATAGTTTCCAGCGACAAATAATTCTATTTAGAACTCGCTACTCTCTTGGCTAACCTGGATTTAATACGAGAAGCTTTATTTTTGTGAATATATCCGGTCTTGGCAATTCTATCAATCTTGCTTTGTGCTTGCGCTAGGTCTTCTGGTTTAGTGGTTTTTTTAACCACGTTTTTTAAAGCCCTTTTCTTTACGAGATTTCTAGCTTGTCTCACTTTCGATTGCTTTAAGGCCTTGACTGCTGACTTTGTGATTGGCATATTTCTCCTAATATTTCTTTGATCTTTTGAAATTTATCATAAAACGTACATCTTGACAAGATTGGAAGCTTTCTGTTACTGTATAAAACTTTATTAATTATATAAAGTGAATTTATGGAACCAACACCAAAACAACAGGCAGTTGATTTAATCAGAGAAGCAAAAAATATTCTGATTGTCAGCCACAAAAGCCCCGACGGAGATTCTCTCGGGTCTGCTTTGGCGCTCAAAATTGCCTTTGAAAAGCTTGGGAAAAAGGTGGTTGTTGCATCACCCGACGAACCAGGCAAGATTTTTTCATATCTCCCAGGAATTGACCAGGTAGTAACTGATGTCAAAGTTAATTCTGATTTCATTATCTCTATTGATCTAAGGACAACCGACTTTGAAAAATTAGGATACAAACGCGACAAAGAAAATGATCGTTTGGAAATTGTTGTTACACCAAAGGAAGGGGAGTTTAAAAAAGAAGATGTTGAAGTTAAACCCGCGGACGCGAAATACGATCTGATTATCGCTCTCGATACACCGAATCTAGAAAGATTGGGTGCTCTTGCGCAGCCAGCAGATCTTTTCTACGAAACAGCGGTCATTAACATCGATCACCATCCTTCAAACGAGAAATTTGGCAAGGTTAACTGGATCGAACTGGTGGCAACATCAACAGCAGAGATTTTGGTTTCTCTTCTTGAGGCAATATCACAAGATCAGCAGTTGATCGGGGAAGACGTTGCCACGGCTCTTCTGACCGGTTTAATCTATGACACTTCGAGTTTTCAAAACGTTAACACTACGCCAAAGTCACTAACCGTTGCCGCACAGCTTGTTGCCGCCGGTGCCCGTCAGCAAGAAATCGTTAAAAATCTTTACAAAACAAAGTCGCTTGAAACTTTGCGACTTTGGGGTTTGATCTTGTCCCAGGTTAAAGAAGACAAAATACACCGCTTTCTTTGGTCTGCGGTCAGAAGTGGGGAGATTGAAAGAATTGGCGCTGACGAATCAGCGCTGTCAGGGGTTGTTGATGAACTTTTGAAGTCGGCCAACGATGTCGATTTTGCAATGCTTTTGTCCGAGCGCGAGGGGCAGGTGCACGGATCGCTCAGAGCAATCGCTAAGGGTTTTGATGTTTCTCAGATTGCCGAAATGTTCGGAGGTGGAGGCCACGAGAGTGCGGCGGCATTCAGAACAGACGGCCAACTTGATGGCAGAGAAGATGAAATTCTTTCAAAAATAAGAGAATTCCAAAATAGGATGAACGGCAATGAAGTCAAAGAGAACCTGCCAGAACAAAAAGAATCGATAAAAGATCCTGCAAATGTAGAGGCTCGAAGCGAAAAAACCGAGAAAGAAGAGAGTGTATCTGACGAGCCAAAAGCAGAATTATCCGAGGAAAAAAACAGCTCCGAAGGTCAATCATTTAAAACAAAGTGGTAAACTTCTAATTGTTGCATTTGATCTCAATTTATGGTAAAAATTATAGAGCAGTAAATAGATAATCAAGGTAAAAATGGCTAAAGAAACGAAAAAAATCAAAAAAGTCGTAGCAAAACCGGAAAAGAAAGATACTAAAAAAGTAGCTAAAAAAACTGCTGTTAAGGCGGCGGCCAAAACCGTTAAAAAGCCCGTGGTCAAAGAAGCAAAGGCCGTGAAAGAAGTGAAGGTTGTAAAAGAAGAGAAAAAAGTTGAAAAAAAGACCGCCAAGAAACCCAGAAAGCCAAGCCAAAAAGACAGCGGGTCAATTGATTTTCAAATTAAGAACTTCACCGATAAAATTGAATCTCTATCCAAGCACCTAAAAATTCACAGCCATGATTTTGATTCACGCCGAGGGCTCTTGATTATGGTAGGCAAAAGACGCCGACTGCTAAATTATTTGAAAAAAGCAGAGCCGGAAAAGTATCTGAAAGTTATCGCTGATTTGAAATTAAAGCGTTAAAAAAATAGAAAAATAAAATTGTGGGTTCAAAGCAGAGAATTGGCGCATCTAATGTGCTTCAACCTCTGAATTGAACTCCGGAAAGATATATATGAAGAGTGAAAAGGTTGAGATTGAGATAGCCGGCAAAAAGCTGGAACTGTCTTCTGGTGAGTTAGCACCTCAAGCAGACGGCGCCGTTGTCGCCCGAATGGGCGATACGATGGTACTAGCCACCTGCGTAGTTGGCAAAGAGCCATCAGAGCTAAATTACATGCCTCTCTCCGTTGACTATGAAGAGCGTTTTTACGCGTCCGGTAAAATTTCGGGTTCTCGGTTCATCAAGCGGGAAGGTCGGCCATCTGAAGAAGCAGTTTTAACCGCCCGAATGGTGGATCGCCCGATCAGGCCTTTATTTCCGAAATATTTTCGCCACGACATTCAAATCGTGATCACCGTTTTGTCATATGACAAAGAGAGTGATCCCGATCTTCTGGCAATCTACGCTGCCTCGGCGGCGGTTTCCCAATCAATGGCGCCATTTTCAGGTCCAATTGGTGCCGCTCGTGTCGGATTAATCGCAGGGGAACTCAAAATTAACCCGACAAAAACAGAGATGAAAGAAAGCGATCTGGACTTGGTAGTTGTTGGAACCAAAGATCGTGTTTTGATGATTGAAACTGCGGCGAAGCAAGTGCCAGAGGAAAAAGTTTTTGAGGCAATCCAATTGACCAAAGAGCCAATCTCTAAAATCATTGATGCGCAAAAACCGTTCTGGAAGGAAGATCGTCTTGTGGCCGAAGATCATACGGTTGAAATGCAGGACTCGGTTAAAGAACTTATCGGTTCGAGATTGCATCAGCTTTTGTGCCGCGAAGAATCAGAAGGCCGCGAAGAAGAAATATCGGCTTTAAAAGAAGAAACTCTCGCCGCTTTTGAAGGTAAATTCAAACAAGCCGATTTAGAAGAGGTCTTTAATAAGTTTTTAGAAAAAGAAATACGACACGCAATCCTGTCTGATGGCATCCGTCCTGATGGAAGAAAAATGGACGATTTGCGCGAATTAACTTCCAAAGTAGGCGTACTACCGCGTACCCACGGTTCGGCATTATTTGCCCGTGGTCAAACACAATCATTAACCGTTGCCACACTCGGCTCCCCGGGATTGGAACAGTTTATCGACACGATGGAGACAGAGGGAACCAAGCGCTACATGCACTTCTATAATTTCCCTCCGTACTCAACAGGGGAAACAGGTCGTGTTGGTTCACCATCAAGACGAGAAATTGGCCATGGCGCGTTGGCTGAAAAAGCCCTTCTGCCCGTGGTTCCGGATCGAGAAAAATTCCCATATACCGTTCGCCTTGTTTCAGAAATTCTTTCCTCAAACGGCTCTTCTTCAATGGCCGCAACCACCGGTTCGACTTTGGCCTTGATGGATGCGGGTGTGCCGATTTTGGCCCCCGTTGCCGGAATTGCGATGGGTATGATTACTTGCAAAAAAGATTCGACCGAAGCCAAAATTGATGGCTTGGGGCAAGACGACAAATACAAATTTGCCATCCTAACCGATCTTCAGGGCTTGGAGGATTTTGGTGGCGATATGGACTTCAAAATTGCGGGCACCAGAGACGGTATTACCGCAATCCAACTCGATACCAAAATCGATGGTTTGTCTCCTGAAATGATCAAAGATACTCTCGCCAAAGCTAAAGTAGCTCGCGATAAGATCTTAGACGTTGTTGAGAAAACCATTGCCGCGCCGCGTGAGAAACTTTCCGAATACGCCCCGCGCATTATTACAGTTAAAATTAATCCCGCGAAAATCGGCGAATTAATCGGCCCAGGAGGCAAGAATATTCAAGGAATCATTACTGAATGCGGCGGAAAAGACGTCGTCTCTGTCGATATCGAAGACGATGGCACGGTTTTGATTGGGTCTGCCGACTCCGAAGCTGCCGCTAAAGCTGAAGCCATGGTCAAAGGGCAAACCACCGAAGCCGAGGTTGGAAAGATCTACGAAGGCGAAGTTGTTAATATTCAAAAAGACAGAATGTCAGGTAAGGAAATCGGTGCAATTGTCGAAATTCTACCTGGCAAAACCGGCATGGTTCACATCTCCGAAATTGCACCCGAAAGAATTGAAAAAGTAACCGATAAGGTTAAGGTGGGGGACAAAGTCAAAGTCAAAGTAATGTCCGTTGACCCGGAACGCGGCCGAACAGCACTCTCGATCAAGCACAACGGTTCTTAAGGAATTGTTGACAATTCTTCCAAATCTGCTATACTTAAACTAAGGAAAATAGTTCTCTCAGGATTTAAATTTGGAAAACGCGGACAGTTTAGAGCTTATTTATGAAGAAGTAAAAAATTGCACAAAGTGCCCTCTTTATAAGTTAGCGAAAAATCCTGTACCTGGAGCGGGAAATCCAAAAACCGAGGTAATGTTTATCGGTGAAGGTCCCGGAGAGAAGGAAGATGAGCAGGGCCTGCCCTTTGTCGGCTCGTCCGGCAAACTGCTTGATGAAATGCTTTCCTCAATCGATTTGAAAAGAGAAGATGTTTATATCGCCAATGTGGTTAAGCACAGACCGCCTGGGAACCGAGACCCAAAACCCGATGAGGTGTCTGCCTGTTGGCCATATTTAGAGCGTCAGATAAAAGTTTTGAAACCAAAATTAATTGTTTGCCTGGGCCGCCATTCTCTGGCAAGGTTTCTCCCTGATATGGGAGCAATATCTCAAGTTCATGGCCGCGCTTTTAAAAAAAACGGTCAGGCCTACATGGCACTTTATCACCCTGCGGTCGGTTTATATAACGGCGGGATGAGAAAAACCTTATTCGATGATTTTAAAAAAATAAAAACAGCATTAAAAAAAGTTTAAATTTGAATGATTGTTCTCTAATAATGAAAGGATGAACAGTATATGACAGAAAGTAAGAATGGGGGGCAGAAGCCCCAGGTTATGACGTCTTATCACGCCTCACTAGACAATTTTGAGAAGCGTGACAAGAAGCAAAAATCGCGCGAATACCGCAGCGCTAAGTTTAGTGCGCCAAAGTCGGCCGTTTCAAACGGTCGGGTTGCAACCGAATCTCGATCTGGTCAAAACGAGCAAATGGTTACGTTTCGAGGATCAAAGACATTAAAACTCTGCCACCTGGGCGGTTTGGAGTCAGTCGGCCAGAATATGAGCTTTTTAGAATACGGCAATGACATCATGGTGATTGATGCTGGCTTTGGTTTTCCAACCGAAGACATGCCTGGCGTTGACTATGTTATTCCAGACGTCTCGTATCTGCAGGAAAACAAAAAGAGGATAAAGGGCTTAGTCCTAACCCATGGACACATGGACCATATTGGTGCCATACCTTATATGATTGAAAAAATCGGTTCTCCGACAATCTACGGTACAAACTTGACGATCGGACTTTTGAAAGAAAAACTTGAGGAATTTGGACTGACCGGACGGGTAAAAACCGTTGTTGTCAATCCCGAAAAAGATGAATTGACTCTAGGTGTATTTAAGGTTGGATTTTTCCGCGTTAACCACAATATTCCCGATACCGTCGGAATTATTGTCAATACTCCTTGTGGCAGAATCGTCCATACCGCCGACTTTAAATTTGACTTAACACCAATCAATGAGCCGGCGATGGATCTAGAGAAAGTAGCCAAGACCGGTAGCGAAGGAGTCCTGGCGCTTTTGATGGACTCGACCGGATCAAGAAACTCCGGCTATGCCATTTCGGAAACAGAAATCAAAAATAACCTCAAAGAAATTTTTGCCAAAATAAAAGGCAGAATTTTTATTGCCTCGTTTTCATCGCTAATTTCGCGTATTCAGCAAATTATTGATGATACCGTAGAGGTGAATAGGAAATTGACCGTCACTGGCCGCTCGATGGTTGTAACTATTGAGGTAGCCAGCCGACTTGGGTATTTAAAAGTGCCTGAAGGTCTGATTATTACTCCTCAGCAAGCTTCTAAGTTGCCGGACGACAAAATTGTAGTTTTATCAACCGGCACGCAGGGCGAGGATTCTTCGGCCTTAACTAAGATGAGCCGCGGCGATCACCGATTCTTCAAGATTAAAAAAGGCGACACGGTCATCTTGTCTTCCTCTATTATTCCGGGCAACGAACGACAGGTTGTCGAAGTTTACGACAATCTCTTGCGCGCCGGAGCGAAGGTCTTGGATTACAAGCAAATGGACATTCACACCTCGGGTCACGCTCATGCCGAGGAGTTGAAAACCATTATCCGTCTCTTTAATCCCAAATATTTGATACCGGTACATGGCAACCGCTATATGCGTGAAGCCGCCGCCGATTTGGGCCGCGCTCTTGGAATGAGTGAAGAAAATATTATCGTCACCGACAACGGTGAGGTGCAGGAATTTGACGACAACAGTAAATATACACCACTTCAAACGAAGGTGCCGACCTCCTTTGTTTTGATTGACGGTTTAGGTGTCGGTGACGTTGGAAACATCGTATTGCGCGACCGCCAAGCCATGGCGGAGGGCGGAATTTTCGTCATCATTCTGACTATTGATCACAAAACAATGCAGATTATAACCTCGCCCGATATTATCTCGCGCGGATTTGTCTATATGCGCGCCGCGGAGGACTTGATTCGTCGCGCAAGGCAGGAAGTTAAAAATATTTTCCGTCGCCATATCAGCCGCCAAAATGTTGACATGTCATACGTTAAAACAGTCATTCG
>Ga0172381_10006005_pt1 | contig 12227 bp, 19 predicted proteins | sample Leawel6488metaG_FD_119754 | JGI IMG/M metagenome (GOLD analysis project Ga0172381, IMG submission 119754) | Leachate microbial communities from a municipal landfill in Southern Ontario, Canada - Leachate well 64-88 metaG | ecosystem: Engineered > Solid waste > Landfill > Unclassified | place...
AACAAGGGCATGTATATTCAGACCTGATTCTTACTTCTGTATATCGGTGATCTATGATGTCTACAGGCTTTGCCTTTTTTGTGAGTTTCATTTAATCGTCCCTTTTGTGATAAACAATATAACCGCCAATTGGGACATTTTTATCCGCTGGCATTTCGGTATACCCTTCATCTTGATTATAAAGGAATTTTTGTACCCTTCCGTCATTCCATTTGATGATTATCTTACCTCCATGTTTATCCTCTTTGTAAAGAACTGTATTCTCATCTGTTTTAAGCCATTCTAATTCTTTTAATATATCGCTCATAATGTAACTCCTTATCTACCTATTGCCCCGCTGGTTCTAGAAAACCAAGCATTCAGCAATTATACAAGAGCCTTACTTCAAGAACCCGAATTTATAGACTCCCTTCCGCATACGGGACTCGAAGGCCTTGTAGGCTTCCACAAATCCAGCATAGGAGTCTTTATAGGCCACCTTCAGCATAGGCTTCAATTGAGCCCATCCGGCATCCCAGGCTTGGAGATGGAGTTCCGGATGGTCTTGGTGCCAAGCCTTCCGCATGCCCATGGAAGCCCGTACAATAACCCTAGAGGTCTCAAGGACATCCCTGGCATCATCGGACAGGGTTAGACCTTCCAAGGTCTTATAGACGAACCTGTCTTCCCCAAAAGCTTTGCAATCGGCATACATCTCTTGGAAGCCTGATGAGTCTGCCCATTCTTTCATTTCCTTGGAGGACATAAAGAAGAAGTGGTTAAAGATGTCCCATTTCTTGCCCTTGTAGTCTATTTGCCGAAGGGAGGATTGGTTGCTTTTGCTGTTGAACAGGCTATAGACTATTGCGTCATTAACCCACTGCTCATACTCTGCGTTTAATGGGGAACTTGGTTCAGAAGCGTGAGGGATTAGATACTCGTCTTGCCAGTTAATCCAAGTACGTTCAATTGATTTTCTGGCGATGAAAAGAGCGACTACCCTGCGGAAGTTGGCGGGGAGGACTGGGAGCCCAGCGGCACCATTGTGAGAATAGCGAGAAGAAAATAAAGAAACATCAGTTCCATTCTTATAAACACTATTACTCATATTTAGCATCCAACCAAACGAACCTTCGACATTCTTGCCAAGGTCATCCTTTTTGTGGATGACAGCAGAACTTAACCGAATCGAAGGGGTCCACTTGTATTCAACAGATTTACAAACCCATTCAGGTATTGATTCCTCTGGAGAATAGATTGTCTTTTCTCCAATGGGTTTGATGGAAAAGGTTTCTTCATCCAGCCGCTTTGTATTCAGAATTATATCCAATTTTACAGACTTACTAGGAGCAGTTGCCGGGTTCCATATCGTAAAGCCTATACCCCACATACTGCTAACATCTGCAAAATTTGACGCCTGAAAAAGCATGCCATTACGGAAGACATTCTTGTATTCCAAAAAGACCTGAAAGATTTGAATGACTGACCGCTTGCGAAAATCGGAGGGGAAAATAAAGCCAAATTTAGATTAGTGTTCTTTTCGAACAACCTACCGATACGATACATAAACTGTGCATACAACTGCCTAGAACAATGCCCCATTTTTTTTGTGGCCATCACAGCATTAATTTTTGTTTTACCAACCCCCGCCTTAGTAACTCCTTGTTTCATTGTTCCGTCTGTTGCATACGGCGGATTAATCAAAAACAGAACCTTCTTCCCCTCCGCAAAAGCCTTCTTCAGCCCCTCTGGGATTTTCTCCCCCAAGACATCCACTTCGTCGTCATTCAAGAAATCGTACTGGAAGATCGTAGCCCCAGGATTGTAGCCCATATCCTTGACCGTATCGATGTCCCCCTGATTCAAAGTAGAACAATACAGTTCCTTGAACCTGAAATCCCTAGTCAAATTGTTTGTTCCGCTGGCACAATCCCAAACAACATATTCATCTCTCCAGTTCGCTCCCAAAGCCTCATCCAGCATCTTATGGGCTTCTGCAACCCACAATGTCGGAGTAAAGAAAGCCCCTTCACGCCTCCGAGCAACCTCTTCGATAATCCTGTCTTTGTTCCCAACCAAGACATCCTTTTCAGAAGGTGACAAGACTTGTGAGAATTGATTGAAAAACGAAAGGTACTGGTTTGAATTAACCTTGATATCCTGCCCCCTGCATACCAAGACGTTTTTCTTGTTTGGCTGCAAATAGGTATTGTCCTTGTCCGTCAAACAGGCAAAGAAAATATCCGACTGCCTTGCAAGAACAGAACGGACTTCAGAATCACTCTTAATGTCAAACAGACCAGGGCGATGGTCGAAACGCTCGTCTGTCAAAACACGGTTTCTCCATGTATTGAAAATCTCAACAACATTGTCCTTGGTAATCCGGACACGGAAGGTGACGCCTTTCCCAAGAGCCTTGATTTTATCCACCACTTCTCCGAAATTAAACATCTTCCCATGGACATCAAAAACAAAGGGGAGGATATCCTGGTCGTCAACCATAGCCTGTAAAATCTCTGGATGCTTATTCCGAGCGTTCGATGGAGCAACCGTCCAGTCAATATGCTTAGAAAGGTATTTCTGGAGAACATCAGAACGCATACAGAAGCATTCGTCTTTGTCGCCAATGAAAATAGTGGTCGGCAAAGGTTGTCCGGCATCCTGGAACTTCTTGATATACAGAAGAGCCTGTATCAAAACCCCGCACTGTTCAACCTTAAGTTTCAAATCGCAACTGTATTTGAATTCCAGAAGTGAACGAACATCGTCAATCCCGTCCTCCAAAAGCCCATCAGCCTTGAATGCTGAAGTAATCTTCCCTTGCGGAAGGAGTTCTAGCAAAGAGGCTCGATACTGGTTTTCAACATCCTTTTCAACAACGGCGTTTTTAAGGCCTTTCCGAAGAGATGCTGTGGCTTTGCGGTTTTGAGGAATCGAATTGCTTTTGCTCATAAATTCTCCTATTGAGCAAATTACATCAAAACTGGGAGAGAATGTCAATTAGAATAGGTTCTTAATTTTTCAATCATTTTTTTCCAACGAGCCCTTACTTTAGCCAGTCCTTCCTTGTGATTCGTTTCTATTAAACTTGGAGTTGTCATTTTTTCCCAACGAGCCTTCACTCTAGACCTATAGTCCGTTTCTATGGAATCTGTAGTTTTTAAAGAATCCTCGGTATGACTCATTCTTGACTTCTTTTTCAAATCTTCTTTACATCTTTCAAAGAATTCGGAAACGCTACGGTCTATATCGGCATTCATCTGCTTTAATGATTTTTTTATATTTATACCTCTCACATATTGCCCCGAAAGTCTACAACGGGTCTTTCGTATAATTTATACAACAATTATGTGTATAATTAAAGGATTTTTAAGTAGAAACAAAGAAGTACCTGTTATGCAAACAAAAATATCAGCAGATGAATATCGGAACGGCTTATCTTCTATAGAAATTGCCAAAAAATACGGAGTCAGTAAGACAACTGTATTGCGACACTTGCGGAAAGAAGGAGTTGAGAGAAGAACATTATCAGAAGCCTGTATTGAAAACACGCTTGATACAACCTTCTTTCAATCTATAGATAACGACGAAAAGGCGTATTGGCTTGGGTTCCTTTTGGCAGATGGTAACATCCAAGCCTGTGGAAGATATAAAAAAAGCAGAAGCTTAAGAATCGCATTACAGAACAGAGACGAACCCCATCTTGTTAAATTAAGAAAGGCATTAGGAAGTAGCCATAAAATAAAAGATAATCCTAAAACAAAATCTTCCTGGTTATGCATAACTTCTATCAGACTTGTAACTCCATTGATAGAAAATGGATGGTATGAATTTAAACGCAATGGAGATGTAAGAATTATGGAAATGGTTCCGATGTTTTTACGGCAATCCCTCTTGAGAGGACTTATTGACGGAGACGGGTGGATATCCATAAAGAAGGATCGAAACAATGATAGTAAATGGGTTATTGGATTTACGGATCTTTTTAAAACAGTTGTAATATGGGTCAAAAGAGAAATAGAAAGGACTGGAATAGAATCGCTGGCTCAAATTTATAGGCCGAAAAACCATAAAAACTGGTGTATCGCCTATACTGGCAATATAGCAAAAAAGGTAATTCATTCGCTATATACTAACGAGACTGTTTTTCTAGATCGAAAACAAAAACTTGCTATGGAAGCATTGCACGAAACTGATCCTCTGTTATAGTCGGAATTCCTAGTTTAACCGCCTTATCTAATTTAGAACCTGCATCTTCTCCTACGATTAGATAATTCAATTTCTTACTCACGCCCGAAATAACATCACCGCCGGCGTCAATAATCATTTTTTCAATTTCCTGTCTCTTCACAGAAAGGGTCCCAGTTACAAGAAATGATTTCCCTGCCAGACTAGTACCCCTAGGAGCCTCTTTCTTGACCGCTATACGCTCCACAAGCCCCTTTAAGAGGCTATCCTTGATAGAGAGCCCCTCCGTTAATGCCTTAGCTCTAATGAGGCCTACGCCAGGTGTTTCAGCAAGAGTTTCTATAGAAACGCTATTTGAGATAATCTCATCAAGAGAAATCTGTTTAGATAAAGTCTCAAACATTCTTCGGCCCCATCCGTCAATACCTAGACAAGACAGAATATGGGCTTTAGAAGCCTCTGGAGTTTTAATCGCTTTGCATATAATTTCAGATTGGCGGTCACCAAATCCGATTGCCTGAAGACGACTTTCTTCAAGGTCAAGAATCTCATATGGATGCTTAACCAAACCAGCCTCTACAACCTTATCAATTGTGCTTTCAGCAATTCCTTTGATATCTAATTTTTCAAGGATATGAAGAATTGAAGCTTTGAATTGAGCAGGGCAAGAATCGTTCAAACAACAAATATCAATCCCTTGAGAGCCGTCTGAAGCCTTCGGACGGGCTACATTAACATTGCATGAGGGGCAAAAGACAGGAAGATTAAGAGTCCTCTCTTCTGCCCTCTTAAGAACTGAAACGAGTCTTGGAATAATTTCATTCGCCTTCTCAAAAAGAATCTCATCTCCGATTGCAACATCAATATTTTCAATCCATGCAAGATTGTTAAGCGTGATTCTTGATACAATTGAACCGCTAATTCTTGTCGGCTCAATTACAGCCACTGGGCAAATTCTACCAGTTCTTGAGGTTGTCCATTCAATATCTACAACCTTTGAATGTTTCTTGATTGACTCAAATTTATAAGCTAATGCCCCTTTAGGGCATTTTCCGGAGAATCCAGCATCCTCAAAAAGGCTTTGATCGTTGATTCGAATAACAACGCCATCAGTCTCATAAGGAAGGCTTGCGTCCATTTCTTTCAACTCATCAATAGCTTGTTGAATAACCTCTTCATTATTACAAGCGATAACACGATATGGCGGGGTTTCAAAACCCAAACTCTCAATAGTATCTAATTTTTCTGAATGTGAAGGAGTATTCAACTCCCCCAAAATTTCATAAGCAACAAAACGAATCTTCCGATCCTTGGTCATAGAAGCGTCCTTTTGCCGCAGCCCTCCTGACGCTCCATTTCGTGGGTTCGCCAACCCATTCTCTTTCCCTGCATATCCAGGCTGGTCCATTGTTCCATAGAAATCAGACTTTGAAATATATGCTTCTCCTCTAATTTCATATTCCAAAAGACTTGTAATTTCTTCGGGCATATTTGTGATAACAGAGGCGTTTGGAGTTACATTCTCTCCTGTCTGACCATCACCCCTAGTTGCTGCTAATCTTAAGCGTTTATTGTTAAAATGAGTTGCGAGGGATAGCCCGTCAATCTTTGGCATTAAGATAACTTCCAACCCCGAGAACTTCTGCATTACTTCTTTTGCAGAATGGCATTTTGCCAAAGAGCCCATGATTTGAGAATGTGTAAACTTCTCTCCGAATACATGACTCCCAATGTCATTAAGAACAGGTGAATCAGGGCAAAGCTTCTCAAGCTCTTCTTTGAGAGCATCGTATTCGGGGTCCTCTATAACTGGAGAATCTAAATCATAATACTTTTCGTTATGCTCTCTGATTAGTTTTTCAAGTTCTGAAATCCTGGCTGAATAAGACGAGTTAAGACTAGACATTTTTTTCTCCTGATTGATTACCTTTGAGAGCCTGAAGCGTTGATTCAATTGAAGTTGTTAAAGAAGTCAATGCCTCTTCTATTGTATTCCCGAATCCGCTAACTAAAAGTTCTTTACACATTGCGACTTTGAATTCTTTATCCCAATCAAGCAGAACTGTCAGTCTTTTGCCAGAGATTGATTTTAGAACTTCCCCACCTGTTTTTTCAATTTCGGCAGGGGATATTAAAGAATCATCGTCTTCACAAGGAGGCATAGGGAGCGATTTCCAATGAGAGGGGACATCTCCATCAACATCGCAACAATCCGCCTTCCAAACCTGATTATTCTTGTCCCACCAGTATTCATCGTAACACCGACCCCAATCCATGCCCTCTCCAGCATCCGAAAGACAACCAAGAACTGGTTGTTCAATGTCTGGAATGAACATCCATACTGGAGTATCTTCTGGCGGAAGTCTTTCTGATACAGGAATCCACTTGCTCATACTGACTCCTTCGCTTTCTCAATACGACGTTTCTCTTGCCTATTGATTATCCTTGCCCTTAATAACATCGCAAGACCGCAAGCCAATGTCAGCAAAATGAGAAGAAAATGTGAAGTCTTCATCATCATATGGAATCGTACCCGACTTAAAATTTCAACCGCAACGATTGCCAGACCTGACCAAGACAATGCTTTTGCCCACTTCTCATCTTTCCCAGAAAGAAAGTTATAAATAAGCCATAACAGTCCGCCAAGAAGAGGAACGAAAATAATAGCCATTGATGAAGTATCCCAGATCCCGCCCCTGGGGAACAACCCTCCGATATAGCCGTATGCAAGAGTTGTCATCTTTGTGCTGTCAAAGAAAATCCAAGAAGATATCCCAATCAAAATATATCCAAAAAGCCAGTAAAAAGTCGGATCCGCAGGTTCGTTTTTATCGCTCATAATTCTCCTCTATGTTAAGGATAAAGACTATCCTGTATCAGCTAATTGGTCAATATAATTATTTACCGTCTATGAAGTCTATTAAGGCCTGTTCAGTACAAGCACCTATTTTAGTTTTTCTTTCTCCAGCTTCGTCTTCAAGAATAAAAGTCGGGACTGAAGATACATTGTATTCATCAACCATACAGGCTCCATCTTCAGTGTCTACATCAACTTCAAACAGTTCAACATCAGACCTTTCGGATACTACTTTTTCAACTACTGGCTTCATTATTCGACAAGGACCGCACCAAGCAGCCCAGAATTTATATAGTTTTTTCATACTGTTCCTTTTGTTACTTTTCTAATTTATCAGGGATCCTTCCGCAAATAGGGCATGGTTCATTATATCTCAACAGTCCTGTTGTCCAATAACTACCAGGCGGTTCTAACGGACCATCTACAAAAGCACGCCTATCAACGCTTGCATGAGTTGCTTCAAGCTGTCGGTTGTATCCGTCTGTAAAAATCTTCGCTTCTTCTTCAGTTTTAAACCTAGCGATGTGAGGGTTCTCTTTACTAAAGACGCAATAGTCAAGACCATCAATCATCTCTGGTTGATATCCTATACGAGCTTCAGTACGCTCATTTAACTGGTTTGGCTTCATATCTTTTCTGTTCTTTCTAAATACTCTGGAAGGTCTGTTAATCGGACAAACTCCTCCTTTACCAGCTCAATCCTCCTTTTCCAATATACATTCCCCCAAAGATAACTCCCGGCAGGAGTATGATCGTGATTTAAGTAGTTTCTTTCCCAATACCTCTCTCCTTTATGACGCATTTCGTCTCCAGGAATTGGGAACTCTTCTGCCTCCAGATAGCGCCAACCAGTTTCTAATTTAGGTCTGCGGTCCTTTTTTGTCCTTACCACTTTTTACCTCCAGAGTCTTCATCTTCAAAATCTTCATCGTCATATAGCTCCGAATCAAGCCAGTACTCTCCGTTGCCAATATGCTCAACATAAAACGGATAGTTACATTCAGGACATAAGGATTCTTTTATCGAAGTTGAGCCTATATAGCCTTGCACTACATACGAATTAATCGGCCCAAGTATTTTCCCACAATGAGGACATTCTGCAGAAGTCCACAAAGAGTATGCCTTGCTAGACATTTACTTTCTCCTGATTCATTTTAAATGGTGGGCCCTATAGGACTTGAACCTATAACCCGCAGATTATGAGTCTACCGCTCTGACCAATTGAGCTAAGGGCCCTAAAAATCATTATCTTTTTTCTTTGATTCTGACAGAATAACAATAACAATCCCGATTGGGACTGGGATTGTTCTTTTCCAATATTCAATATCAACAAGATAAAATTGTGAGAGTTTTGGGCATTCAAACATATACTCTATCCCGCAAAACATTCCGTAAAGAATTAATGCCAGCCCAAGCCATCCAATTACATTCCTTAAACTCACGCTTCGTCCTGGTCCTCGTCGTCGTCTTCGTATTCGCTTGGTTCGTCAGTTTCCCGAACCTCAAATTCATTGTCCCCTAAAGCAACTACAAAAAAGAACTCGTCGCAGGACAAACATTGTTCTTCAGATTCAGAAGCAGGACCTACCCTCCCTGACAATGGATACTCCTCAACCAAATATTCCTGTTCTTCAAAACAATGAGGGCAAAGAATCTTTTCACCTTTTTGATATACTTTCGACATAATTACTCCTTGATTACTGAAGTTATACAACAAATCATGACTGAAAATCAAGAAATATTATCCTAACCATTTTTTGTTTAAAAATCCACAGCGAGCCTGAATGGCTCCGTATATAGCCTGAACAATGTCAGTTCGATAGATTATAATCCTAGCCATACCCATAGGATAGTTTTTTCTCAATGATTCAACTTCTATTGATTTATAAAGAGATGTTTTTGGCAAATTAAGTTCTTTAAGCCAGAATCTCTCTATTTCATCATGATTAAACCCAGGCGGAAAAGTACAATTTAACATAATTTTCTCTTTGGGAACTGCGAAGTATTTTTCAACCCATTGAATAAAATATTTTAACAAATATTGGTCTGTATTTATCATATTTACAACATTCTTATCCTTTGTTCCTTCGCCCCAGTATAGCATACACCCGCAAAGAAAACCATCTCCGTAAGTCTCTAACATTTTTGCTCCGTTTTCTTGCAAAAGTTTTCTATTTTTTCTATAAAAATCAGCAGTATTTGAATTACCAAATTTCCTACCATTATCTTTTAGTCTTTTCTTTTGCTCTGGTGTAAGTTCTATATCTCGAATCCAAGAACTTATAGAACTTTTTGAAGCAGAAACTTCATTTAAAATTTCCTTAAGCGACAATCCTCTTTCCCTCAATCTCCTCGCCATCATTCTTTCTTTATCTTTACTTTCCATATGAACCTCCGATTGTAACATATACTTGTTACTTGCTTGTTCGAAAGATTCCTTTGTGCAATATAAAAATAGTACGGGTGGTAGGAGTTGAACCCACTACTGGTTTGCCCAGAGCTCCAGATTATAAGTCTGGCCCGTTAACCGTTCCGGCACACCCGCATAAATTAATGCAGGTATTATCGGGTCTTCAGTCTCTAAAATTTGTTCTTCTTCTTTCATATGTCTCACAATGGCGGATACGAGAGGATTTGAACCTCTGGCAGACCTTTCGGACTGCGCTCGCTTTCCAAGCGAGTGCCTTAAGCCAGACTCAGCCACATATCCAAACTGGCGGAGAAAGTAGGATTTGAACCTACGGCAGCCTTTTCAGACCACTCTCGATTTCGAGTCGAGTGCCTTTAACCGGGCTCAGCCATTTCTCCAAATTGGCGGAAGTAAGAGGATTCGAACCTCTGGGGGCAGTTTCCCACCCCGTTTGTTTAGCAAACAAATGCCTTTAGCCACTCAGCCATACTTCCAAACATCATCCTAAATTGGCGGAGAGAGAGGGATTCGAACCCCCGGCCCGCTTGCGCGAGCTCCGGTTTTCAAGACCGGCACCTTTAGCCGCTCAGTCATCTCTCCAAACATCATTCCCAATACTTCTCCCATCCTTCAGTATACAGTCTTTTAAGTCTTTCCCTGTAGGCGTTTGTTTTTATCTTCCTCATCCACAAAGAATGTCCAGAGCCTCCTTTGCAAACAACGCCTTCGACAAGTCCTTCGATTCTTCCATTTCTTACATCTTCCACCAGTTGGTCGTTCAAATTTCCTTCATAAACAACCTGTGCAGATTTTAAATGTCCGAAATTCTTTACAAATTCCCTTGGACCAAGAATACCTTCTTTGTGTGGATTTACATCAAACAGGACCAACTCTTTTGGGTCTCCTGCCAGATGAGTTCCTGCGAAGGACTTCTGACCAAAGAATTCTGCGAATACGATTGCGGACTCTCTTTCTCTATACCTGTCTCTTAATACTCTTTCGATTCCTTCGGCTAATGTTTCAAAGAAAATCGGGATTGCCTCTCCAAAGACTGGATCCGTTTTATCTATCAACTGCGTTCTGGTACCGAATTTATACCAACTACTTTTTTTAGACCATTCAAAACGAACATTACTGCCATCATACTTATAAAAAGCAAGGCAAGGCAGATGCGGTGCTTTAGAAGAACCAAAAATATGCGGATACGACTTCATAAAAATCTCCTGATACTGAAACGAAAAACCCCGAGCCTTTCAGCCCGGGGTGGTCTTGTTCAATTCCTGGAAATTCTTCAGCGTCCAGACAAAGCCCAAGCGACCCCGAGCGATATGCTCGAAGAACTTGAGGAACTTATACTGGATGATATCAGACGCATGGTTTTATTCCTATTTCGCAAGTAACATATGACAGGATTGCGAAGAATGCAAGAACTATTTTTGAAATTCGATTACCACCAACCTTCTGTCGTATCGTAATGGAGTGTAATAGACTGTCCGTCTGATAGAGTTATGTCGCCGTTAAGAATTCCATAAAGCATCTCTCCTGTGTCTGGATGGATTGTTAAGAGATTTCCACTACTCCCGCAATTAACTATCTTGTGCGTCATCCCCTGTTCTCCAAAAATATTTGCAATTAAAACACCACCATCAGTGTCATACAGGTCTACGCTTCCTGACACACCAACGCTAGAACTAGATGTATTCCGTCGAACATGGACTTTGAACACCGTTTCGACGCAATCCCCTAAATTTATTTATGGGGTGAGTCGAAAATGTTCGGCCTGTGGGGCCGTCCACGACAGAGATATAAACTCTGCTTTGGTAGTTCTCAATGTCGGGCTCGGAACGAGCCACGAGTTTGCGGTGGCCATATGACCACTCAAGTCCGGAATCCCCCGAATTCATTCGTGGGGAGGTTTAAACAACCTTCGCTTTTATATTTTCTGTTCGTTTTGATGGAGACGCAATACTCCATTGCCACTTACGTCCGTCAATAGTTTCAATTTCGCAAGTAGTCCCTGAAGGATATCCGCTTCCGGGTTTTCCGTAACGATAATGTTCCCTGTTTCCGTTTCCAACTCCATTGAGATTTGCAGTTTCTGTATGGACTTTTAATTTCTTTTTTGTCAATCCAGTAAAAACAGACGGGAGCAATACAACGAGTTTTTTGGAATTTTCTCCGACTGGTTTCCAAAGAAATCCAGATTCGTTCCCAGTCAATCTCTTAGCTGCCTCAATAGGTCCAGAAGGAGGCGTGTCTGGAATCTCTGGATCTTCTGGAATAACGATTGGACCTTCAATTTCTATATCTTCTCCTTTTTGTTCTCCTGAACCTGACATAACGACATTATTAGCAAGGAAAGTCCAATATCCTTTTGAGACTCCTGTCATAGAAGCCGACAACATTTTTCCGTCGACTCCCATTTTTATTTCGACATTAACAATAACATGTTTACCGTCTTGGGCTATATTTACAACCCCTTCAGAGATTTCGGCTGTCTCGTTTTCAAAACTTGTTTTATAAGACCCTATCGAAACCTTCTTGCCTTTTTTGTCATAAAATTGGTCAACTTTTCCAGAAACTGAAACAGTTCCGTTTAGGCTTGTAAAGACCGATTCTTCTCCTGTAACTTCGATTGTTGCATCAGCCTTCCATCCTATAAAAGCTCTTCCTACAAAACCGGTCGCTTTATCAATACATGCCTTGGCCGAATATGTTCTTTTGATGTTTTTCATTTATTGCTCCTTAAATACATTCCAGGGTCTCCCATCAAGATATCGGCATCGCCCATCC
>Ga0172381_10006006_pt1 | contig 12227 bp, 9 predicted proteins | sample Leawel6488metaG_FD_119754 | JGI IMG/M metagenome (GOLD analysis project Ga0172381, IMG submission 119754) | Leachate microbial communities from a municipal landfill in Southern Ontario, Canada - Leachate well 64-88 metaG | ecosystem: Engineered > Solid waste > Landfill > Unclassified | place...
GGAGAAAAAGCTAAAACAGTTGGAAATAATTCTTTCTTTTCTTTAGGAAGAAGAGAAATTAAATTATCTATTGATTCTTTAACTATTACCATTGAAGATATTCCATCCAAATCGCCATCTCCGTAAATAATTATTTGTTCATTGTTTAAAACTGCCTGTTTTATTCTCTCCGCCGCTTTTTCAATATTTTTAATCTTCAACATTTTTCTTTCTATTACTATTTTCTTCTAAGGCCACTATACCTGGCAAATCTTTACCAGCCATGAAATCAAGCATTGCCCCGCCACCAGTTGAAACAAAGTCGAACTTATTTATTATTCCCATTTGTTGAATTAATTCAACTGTCTCTCCTCCTCCGACAACAGAAAATACCTGACTATTGATATCTGCAATCATTTTAGCAATTTCGACTGTCCCCTTATCAAAAGGTTTTTTTTCAAAAAATCCCAATGGTCCATTCCATATTATCGTTTTAGCTTCACCTAATATGGCTCTGTATTTTTGTATTGTTTCAGGTCCGATATCAAATATCCCTTCTTCTCTTCTTACTGTTCCTACTGCACCAACTCTTGAATATTCTTCTTCAAAAGTATTTAAAGCCATCATTCCATCAATTGGCAAGTGAAGCTTCTGGCTTGTTAAGTCTATTCCCTTAACAACCTCCATTAAATCTTCTTCGTCTTCACTTAATAAATCTTTAATGCATTGCCCTTTGGCAACAAGCAGAGAATTGGCAATCTTTCCTCCTAGTAAAAGATAATCTGATTTATCTAGCAATCTTTCGATTACCCTAGTTTTAGTTGAAACCTTAGATCCTCCAATAATTGAAACCAATGGCCTATCTGGTGAAACCAAAACATTAGATAAAACTCTAATTTCTTCTTCAAGTAATAGCCCAGGATAAGAAGGAATATATTTAGGAACTCCGACGATTGAAGAATGGGCACGATGACAAACTCCGAATCCATCTTGAACAAAAATATCGCCTAGTCGGGCAAGTTGCTTGGAAAATTCCTCGTTGTTTTCTTTTTCTTCCTTATAAAATCTTAAATTTTCTAAAACAATTATGTCTCCCTCTTCCATCTGAGAAACCTCTTTCTCCACTGCCTTACCAACCGTATCATTAACAAACTTTATTCGCCCGCCCATTAACTCCCATAGCTTTCTAGCAATCGGCCTAATTGAATATTGCAACTCTTTGCCTTTAGGTCTCCCCAAGTGAGTAATTACTATAACTTTAGCTCCATTGCTTCTTAAATATTCTAGCGTTGGAATGGCTTTATTGATTCTAAAATCATCGGTTACTTCTCCTCCTTCGCTCAAGGGAGCATTAAAATCCACCCTCACTAGCACTTTTTTACCTTTAATGTTTGTATTTCTTAAATTATTCATATGATGTGTATTTTACAGGGTAAATGATTAAATATCAAGGTGTTATTTCTTAACCGTATCCATTTTAAATATTTTCTTGGCGATGATAAAAACAACCAAACCTAAAATTACAAAATTCAAAAGTTCTCCCAAAAATGAACCATACCTGATGCTGATCGGTCCGAGGGTTAATGCTGCCTCTTTCCAGCTTCCCGATGCGGTCAAAGGCGAAAAGATAGGCATAACAATGTCTTTAACTAATGAATTAACCAAACTAGTGCTGGCCGCACCCATGATAAAGGCCATCGATAGAGAAACTATATTATATTCTTTTAGAAAACCTATAAAATCTTTATACATAAAATTATTTAATTAAAGGAAATTCTAATGTTACCTGTGTCCCCACATTTTCCATTGAATCAATCATGATGGTTCCTTTCATCAATTCGATAATCTGTTTCGTAATCCAAAGACCCAATCCAGTTCCAACAATATCCTCCGTTTGTTTGGTTTTAATTCGATAAAACTTTTCAAACAAATGCTCTCTTTGTTTAGCCGTCATTCCGATACCTGTATCCTTAATCATTAGTACAAGATTATTCTCTCTATTCAAAGCCCTTACTTCAATGCTTCCTTTGGGAGTATACTTAATAGAGTTTCCAATTGTATTTATTAAAATCTGCTTCAATCGATCCTTGTCAGCAGCAATTAAAGACTTTGTATTAGGCTCTAGAATACAAGATAAGGTTAGTCCCTTGGTTTCGGCCTGTAACTTCATTTCCTTAACCGTCTCTTCTACTATTGGCCAAATCTCCATATCCTTTAATTCAACTTTTAATCTTCCTTGTTCAATTCTTGAAACATTTAAAAGATCTTCAATCAAATTATTCAATCTCTCGGAAGAAACGTCGATAATAGATAAGTAGTCTTTGGCTTCTTGGTTAACGCCTAATTTTTCAGACTCCTCCAGCATCATTGTTGCATAGCCACGGATAACTGTTACTGGCGTTCTTAATTCGTGAGAGGCCATAGAGATGAATTCATCTTTCATGGCATCAACTTCTTTGATTTTATTGTACAAGATTGAATATTCAAAAAGACGAGAGTTGCCAAGCAATAAAAGAACTATAAATAGTACCGTTGCCAGCAATATACCATAGGCATTATATAGTGATTCTACTAACTTAGCATTAGCCTTGTCAGATGAAACTTTCATTGATATTATTGCCTGCTTCTCTCCTTGAAGATTCTTTAAGGGCATGACAATCGTCCAGTAAGACTTAGTACCATTTCCATCGGGCTCAGCAATTCTTTGAGCAAAAATATTTCCTGTGCTCCATGAGGAAGAATAATTATAAGACGCTGTTGTAGTACCTAGCTCTTTTTGATTATCCATGCTGGCTACCAACTTAAAACCTTGAGAGTCAGGATAATAAATATCTAACGCCGAAGTATCCTCATTGTAATTCTTCCAATCATTAATGAATAACTGCATCTTTTCTGGAGAATCAAGCTTGTCTGATAATCCCGCATTAAATGTCTGCCCTATTTGTATTGCTTTATCGTAAAGAGTTAATTCAATTGTTTTGTTGTATGACTGAGCAAAAAACCAAGTGTTCAAAATCACCAATCCTGGAATCAAGATTATTACAGCAATAGAATATACAACCTGTTTATTGTCTCTTAAGAATTTGAAATTCATGTTATTCAGAATACCTCTGTCTGATAATTAATACCGCCGCGATTAGAACAAATATTACTATCAACCCTCCAAAAATATACAAAATCATCATACCGTTTGCCGTGTCGGTCACTTTAGTCATATCTGCTGAAACGAAATCGTCAACTGAAACAGCTTGTGCTTGAGCGATAAAGAAAGGTGTTGGCAAACTAGCTTCTACGATCTTTCCTTCATCGTTATTAACGGCCACGTAAACTTCATGAGTTCCATCAACTAAAGTTTTATCTAGTTCATAAACCCAGTTTCCGTTTGAATCAGCTTGAACTGTTACCACGATCGGCATTGAACTATAAATAAACAAAGTAATAACTTGGTTAGGACTAGCTTTTCCTTGGAATTTCAAATTGCTCTTTGTATTCTCTTTAACAGTTTGAACTGAGTTAACCGCTAGAGAAACGCTAACTACTGAATTTGAAAGTTTAGGCTGCTCTATTGTTTTCCCATCTACTATCGCTTTATCAACTCCTGATAGAACTGCTGTAACTGCTTGCGATAAAGGATCTAATGGGTTTGTTCCATTTTTGAATTCTAGTGCGTCGCTGATTCCATCACCATCAGTATCTTTGTTTAAAGGATCTGTTCCTAAACGTTTTTCCATATCATCCGGCAAACCATCACCATCAGTATCAAAAGCAATACCAACTGGAGATAAGCCTCCCTGAGAAGATGATGTACTACTTGTTGATATTAGATTTACTGAAATTTGTCCGGAATCAGAAGCAGCCAATGGCATTGCTTCCACTTTGACTGTTTCGCTTTGGGCAGGTTGTCCGCTGGTAGTTGATAAAGCTTGGGTGGTTATAGTTTTTTGTTGTGTATCAATTGTTCCAGAATAACCAGCTGCATCAGAAAGCTGATCCTTAACTTCTGCCGTAATCGTTGGCGCTTCAAAATCAGAAAGAACAACGTTATTAATTAAGTTGTCACAAGCAGCCCCGCTTATTCCGTTACACTTTGAAGGCTTGCCACTGCTTAATACATATCCTCTACAAGCATCAAGAGTGGTTAAGTTATTTGCCCTACATTCGGAAATTACTTTTTCTTTGTAAAGATATAGGTCACAATCGCTTTTGTTCGTCCATCCAATTTTAATACATTCATCAGAAACTTGATCAGTAACAGTCACACAGGTTTCTTCAGTTTGAGGAGATCCGCCTAAACAAGCCCCAGCATTTTTAGGAGCAGCTGTTCTTGTTCTCTTTCCATTAACACAAGCACTCCAGGCGCCATAAGTATATTCACATGCCGCACAGTCCTGTATTTCCGGACCCTTTTCGGATGTTTCAGTACATCCTTTAGGAGAGCTAGTCACTATTCTCGTTTGCTTTCCACTGGCATCACAAGAACTCCAAGCGCCGTATGTATATGTACAAAAATTAGTCTTGGGTGGCTGATAAACACAGGCCTGCTCTTCTAGATAAGGATTTTTAGTATCAACATTAGGACAATCTGTCTTTAGTGTACATACTCTTTTTTGTGTATTGTTTTCTAAACACGGGCCCCAAGTCTCAGGACAAGTCCATACATCTTCGGGGCAAAGATTAATAGGTGCACAGGCTTTTTTAATTTCTTCTTGAGGAGGATTTCCCGTACATCCTTCGGGCACTCGCGTATATTCTCTTGTTTGTTCTGTTTCTCCGCTTGAACAACTTGACCAGGTATCAGCATAGACAAAACTAGTACATGCATTTTCATAAGTACAAAAACCTGTAATAAATTGTTCTCCCGTACATTTAGACGCTGATGTAGGTAAAATATTCTTAATTTTAGTTCCATCCGCCTGACAAGCTGACCAATCAGAATAGTCGGCATCAACACAAGCTGGTTTAATTTCGGTATCTATAACACAACCAGTTTCAGCAAAATGAGTTCCTGCATCACAACAAGTACAGCTTTCAGTATCCCATGATCCTTTACAGTTGTTTTTGTTAGCCGCATCAATGGTAGGAGAATTAGGATTACAATTGCTCAATCCTTTTGCTGGAACGATGTATGTACAGCTCTGACTAACTGTTGAGCTTCCCAAACAGCTAGCAGTAGGTAAAAGAGTCTTCGTTCTTGTTCCCCCCAGCATACACGCTGACCAATCAGTGTAATCAGCAGCCGTACAAGGTGATAGGGCTAATTTATCGGTTACGTCTGTAGTATCGGTATTTGTTCCAGGAGTTGTTACTGGTGTAACTGTATCTCCAGTTTGAGTTGTTGTGCTTACGCATTTCCCATCCTTAAGAATTTTACTAGCAGGGCAAACACAAATACAATCGGTTCCCCATTGTCCACCGCTATTAGAACAACTCTGCCCATTAGTAAAGTTCAGCCAATCATTTCCATAAGCACAGGCACAAGCTCGAGTTAAATTGCTCAAAGAAGCTACTCCCATACAATAAGCCGGAGAAGAACCTGCAATCCCTCTAAACTGTGTTTTGTCTTGCTGACATGTTGACCAAGGTCCATAAACTAAGTTAGTACAATTGTTAGATTCTTTAGAGTAAAAAGAATAAGACTGATTGTAGCTGGTTGAGCTTTTTTCTACCGTAAAAGTATTATTAACTTCGGTACCAAATAAAGTCTTACTGTTCCCGTCGTTGTCCTGCAGATAAATAGATCTTATCTTCCAGGTTCCTACTTCAGCGCCGGTAGGCATTAATATGTAATGATTCCAACTGCTTAAATAAACATTGGGAGATTCTGAGTGCAGAATCTGCCCTGATGGACCTTCTAAAATAACATTAGCTTTTTCTACTCCTGAACCGTTGCCGTCATCTACCACTAAAGCTACTGTAAAACGAGACCCAGTAGGAACTACTGACGGATTAATAGTGACATTTCTAAGTACTGGCGCCGTACTATCAACGGCTTTGGCAAAGACATCGAAAACTGCCTTGCTTCCACCAAGAGCAATACTAGAAAATAACACTGCTAAAAGGAAAAAGTTAACTATCTTATTTTTCATATGCATATTATTTAAAAACATCTCAAAAGAGATGTTAAATTATTAACTTAATAAATATAATAAATTGTTTAGACATTTAATCATTACTTCATTATAAAATATGTTTGAAAATAAAACAATACTTAATCCGGTTCGGCGTGAATAATTACCCTCCTTACCCCCTTAATTTTGTCTTTTATCAAATCTTCTAATTCGCTTACTGCGTCATGAACTTCTTCTAAAGTCATGTTTTCTAAAAAAACGCAATGGAAGGAAATGAAATAATTATTGCCTGTTTTTCGAATAACAAAATCGTGCAAATTGCTTAAATTACTAACAGCCGAGCTAATCTTCTTAACATCCGACGCTATTTTCTCTTCTTCTTGTTTTGTTAACTCTTGGCTTAATACGGCGCTATTCTTCATCGGTTCAATGTGAGAATTGATAATAACCTTCTCTCCTAATTCCTCTTTTATTGATTTTTCTAACTCACTAGCAATCATGTGAGCTTCTCTCGCGTTTAAAGAATCTACAATCTCTATATGATAGCTAATGCATTTACATTCCCCTAGTTCGTCAACTAATACTTCATGAATTGATACATTATGACTTCCGGCCAATGCATGAACCGAATCAATTATTGTTTCATTGTCTAAATGGATTGAATGGGTGCGAACAGAAATATCCGAACCAGGAATATTCTTTTCTACCTCTTTTTCAATATTAACGATAATTTTCTGAACACGCGCCATGGACATTTTTCTATCAACCTGTATTACCATTTCGATAAAAGAATTAGGACCAAGCGGTCTTGATCTGACTGACTCTACGGCGATAACTCCATCGATGCGCTCGGCTACCTCCTTGGCTTTTTCAGATATTCCCTCAGGAGCAGCATCAAGCAAAACATTAATGGTTCTTTTGCCCAATCTATATCCTGCTAGAGCAACGAACAAAGAAACTCCAATAGCGGCAATTGAATCGGCTCCATTGATTCCAAAGGAAACAAAAACCAATCCAATTAAAACAACCATGGAACTTAAAATATCGGAACTAAAATGTAGGGCATCCGCTTCAAGGGCCTGGCTTCCAGTTTCCTTTCCAACCTTGCTTAACGCACGAGAACGAGAAATGTCTACAATAATAGAAATTATAATTACTGCAAAAGCATACCAAGTCGCTTCAACTTCGACATTCTTAAAGATCAAACGATTAACTGCTTCATATATAATCCAAGCACTAGTAATAAAAAGTAGTCCAGTTTCAATTAGCGCCGAAACACTTTCTATTTTACCATGCCCATATGGATGAGCTTTATCTGGTGGCTTATCTCCAAATCTTACTGCAAAAAAGGTTAGGGATGCGGCTCCTAAATCTAAAAAAGAATGAATGGCTTCAGAAATTATTCCCATGCTGCCAGTCATTACTCCCACCACAAACTTAAGGGCGGTTAAGCAACCGCTAGCAATAACTGAACTGAAAGCAACTGATTCTTTTTTATTAATATTCCCCATATATTATATCCATTCTTTTACCTTAAAGAGATAGAAGAAGGCTGATGAAATAACAACTATCAATAGAATAATGAATAAGAAGGCGGTGCTGCTATCAGCAAATGGCAGCTGAACATTCATCCCGAATAAACTGCCAATAACAGTAGGAACGGTTAAAATTACAGTTAAAGAGGTTAAAAGACGGATAGTGTTGTTAAGATTATTAGTAAAAATAGCTTGATAAGAATCTCTTAAGTTTTTGATACTCTTAACGCTAATCGTACAGTTATCAACTGATTGCCTAATGGAAATAGTCATATCCTCTAGTAAATCATCATCGTAACTATATAAATGAATATAACCTCCTTTAGCGATAGCTTCAATTACAATACTCATCGGAGCTAGCGCAGAAATATATTGATTTAGTATTTCTTCACTTTCTATCAATTTGACAATATCTATTCCTTTAATCTTTTTTAATTCTTTTTTCTGATTTAAAACATTGTTTTTGATTTTTTTAATTCCCCTAGTGAAATTTTTGGAAATCAACAATAAGAGATGAATTAAAAACTTACTTTTTTGAGTCGTAGAGAAAGAAAAATTACCATCAATAATCGATCGGATTGTTTTGTTTTTCCCTGGAGAAATGGTAACAATATACTTTTTACTAACAATCACGGTTAATGGTGCAGTATAGATATCTTCTCGATCTTGTTCTTGAGTGTCTCGAATAAAAATAATGACATTTTCTCCCTCTCTTTCAATACGAGGCAATTCATACACATCTAAAGCATCATCAATATCAACAAGCTGAAGATTGGTTATCTTCGCTATATATTCAAGATCTTCAATTGTGGCGTTTTCAATATTAATCCAGCAACCGTCCCGTAAAAAATCTAACTGTTCCAGTTTTTCATTTTTAATATCTCTAAAGAATATTTCTTTCATTTTTGATTCTATTATTGTCTTTTTTGATTATAGTACATAACGGCGCAAAGAAAAAGACCGGCTCAATGCCGGCCTCTATTTTTTCAATTTTATTTCTTGTTAATTCTAGTTGAAGCAGAAATCGATACTGTCGCTGTTTCTCCGGTATCTAAAGTTAAAACTATATTATCAGTATTAACTTCGGTGATTGTTCCTGACAACATTGTCTTATTTTCCATATTATTCGTACTCCTCTTACCGGTCGGAGCTACCCCAGAAGGCGCTGTATTTGTCCCAGAAGGAGGCGTTCCAGTTGGAGCCTCTCCGGTTGGCATAGTACCGCTAGAAGAAGGTGTCTTTTCTTGATTTGAGCAATTATCCTTGCTATCACAAGCCATTATCATTGAAGCAGTGTAGGCCCCATTGCTCTTTTCTGCAACAATTGAGACCCAGTTGCCAACCGCTAAAGATGCAATGGAAGTTTCTTCAACGTTCTGGTTCTGTTCTTGAGGGTTAAAATTATTATCCTCGTTTGAACTCTTTCCTTTGAATAAGAACATGCATACTGTACCGACTATCACGATAACAACAACTATTGAAATTATTATAATATTTTGCTTTTTCATATTTTTAATTATTATTCATATCTTAACGCTTCTATTGGATTCAATTTAGAAGCTCTTTGGGCTGGGTAGTATCCAAAGACAATTCCTATGCCTGCCGACACAAAAAAGGACAAGAGCACTGATTGAATACTTACCACGGTAGTTGTTCCTCCAAATTTAGAAACTAGATAAGAAGCAATTAGTCCTAATATAATTCCAATAATGCCCCCAAGGAAAGTTAAGGAAATTGATTCTAATAGAAATTGATTATTAATATCTTTCCTTCTCGCTCCTAATGATTTTCTCAAGCCTATTTCTCTAGTTCTTTCGGTCACAGTTGTTAACATCATATTCATAATTCCGATACCTCCGACCAATAATGATATTCCGGCAATCGCACCTAATAATAAGGTTAAAGTTCCAGAAATTGAAGACATTGTACTCATAATATCGGCTTGATTCATAATACTAAAATCAGCCGAAGCCGAATCTGTTATTTTGTGCCTGGTTAATAATAGAGTCTGAATATCTGCCTCAGCTTGATCCATATATTTAGCCGCCGATACCTCAACGTTAATAGTTGAAACGGCATTTGTTCCAGTAAAATAATGTTTAGCTACAGTGATTGGAATATATATTAAATCATCAGCGCTACTCATTCCTGAAGTTCCTTTTGATTCCGTCACTCCGATGACGGTAAATTCGGTTCCTGAAACCTTTATCTTTAGTCCAGTCGGATCAACATCTTCCCCAAAAAGAGTATCTCTGGTCGTTGGTCCTAGAACTGCCACCTTGGCCACGTTTTCTACTTGTGCATCAGTAAGAAAATTTCCCGTAGAAACTGTTAAACTTTTAACAGTTTGATAGGTTGTATCTATTCCATAAATGCTAACATTAGTATTGTTTCCTTTGTAGATAACTTGTTTTCGAGAAGAAATAACTGGGGCAACGGTTTTTAAATTACTAACCTCGCTCTTAATTGCTTCTGCGTCAGCTAAAGTCAAAGTACTCGCCGAACCAGAACTATTTCTCACCATTGAACCATAGCTTTTTTGAGAGCCCGGAGAAACCACTAAAAGATTAGAACCTAATGATTCAATGCTACTTTGGATGCTGGCAGTTGATCCTTGCCCGATTGCAACCATGGTAATAACTGAGGCTATTCCAATAACAATGCCTAAAATGGTCAAACCAGATCTGGATTTGTTTGAGGCGAGAGAGATATATATTTCTTCGAGTAAATCTGTAAAAACCATATTATTTAACTTTTAGTAATGACGACTTATCAGATTCTCCATCGGCCACAATTAAACCATCTCTTAATTCAATGACTCTATCAGCGTGATCGGCCACATATCTTTCGTGAGTAATTAAAACAATTGTATGTCCATATTCTCTATTCAACTTTTGAAATGTTTCGAGCACAATGTCTCCAGTTTTTGAATCAAGGTTTCCAGTTGGCTCATCAGCTAAAATTAAGTCTGGATTATTTACCAAGGCTCTCGCAATAGCAACTCTTTGCATCTGACCTCCAGACAATTGACTTGATAAGTGATGCCATCTATCTTTATCAAGGCCAGCTGAAATTAATGCTTTCTCTGTTTTAGCTCTTCTATCTTCTTTTTTAACCTTGTTGTCATAGATTAAAGGAAGCATGACATTTCTCAATACGGTTGTTCTTGATAAAAGATTAAACGATTGAAAGACGAATCCGATTCTTTGTGATCTAACTTGAGCTAATTCATCATCGCTCATTTCGAGCATATCTTTACCATTCAAGAAATATTTTCCTGAAGTTGGCCTATCGAGCGTTCCTAAAATATGCATTAAAGTTGATTTTCCCGAACCAGAAGGTCCAATAATGGCCACGAACTCTCCCTTCTTTATCTCAAAGGAAACTCCTTTCAAAACAGTCGTTTCGGTGTCTCCTGTCTTGTATTTTTTTGTAATATTATCGCACTTTATCATATCTATCTTGTTAGCATCATCATATCTCCAGCGCCACCAGGTCCGCCCTGATTAGTGGTTGTGGTAGTTTTTGTGGTGGTAGTTTTTGTTGTTGTTTTAGTGCTAGTGCCTGTTACAACTTTATCTCCCAGTGCTAATCCACTCTTAATCTCGATTGAGGTATCGTCAGTTATTCCAACTTCAACTGTTTTTTTCTCTATTTTCCCATCACTATTCATAACTTCAACAATGCTTTTTCCGCCCATTGTTTTAACGGCGCTACTAGGAATAACTAAAACATTAGAAACAGATTCACTGACAATGCCTGCTGATATACTCATCCCTGGCTTTACACTTTCATTATCGGTATCAAAAGATATTTTAACGCTATAGCTAACAACTCCCTGACTAACCGTTCCGATAGCATCAACTTCGGCAACCTCTCCTTCAATAACTTGGTTATCAAGAGCATCAAAAGTAAGTTCTACTTTTTGTCCAACCTTAACTTTGGCGATATCAACTTCATTTAAAGTAATTGTTGCAATCATCTTGCTGGTGATTATAGAGCCCAGCGCGGTTCCTGAATTAGCGCTATCTCCTACATCAACCCCGACACTGGATATAATTCCAGAGAACGGAGCTCTAATTGAATACTTACTCAAAGTAGTCTGGGCTTCAGCCAAGCTTTGCTTCTGTTGCTCGATAGATAATTCTTTAGCTTTAATTTCTAAATCAGTTGCTCCATCTTTAACTTTCTGTAATGATAGTTCTTTTTCTTTAATTGATCTATCAGCGCTAACAATACTATCTTTGTCTTGATTTATAGTATTTTTGGCAGAAAAAAGACTTGAAAGATGGCTATTTATTTTACTAGTATAATTATTTAAAGAAGAAAGATGTGTGTCGGCAATAGAGTTATAAGATAATTGCTTATTAGATAAAGAATACTCATAGAGCTCTATTAAGTTATCAGCACTCTTAATTGCCTCGGCAATAGACTTGGTAGTATCATAAGTTTCAGCAATTAAAGCTTCGATTGCTGCCTTGTCTGAAAAACGGCTTGTTGCTTTGTAGTCAGCAATACTATTTTCATATGCTTGCTTAGCAACTAAATATTTATTGTATGCATCATCCCTATATTGCCCTCCCTTATCATTATAATAACTGGCCGATGCAGCATAATAATCAATATTTTCTTGAGAACCATTCAA
>Ga0172381_10006007_pt1 | contig 12225 bp, 19 predicted proteins | sample Leawel6488metaG_FD_119754 | JGI IMG/M metagenome (GOLD analysis project Ga0172381, IMG submission 119754) | Leachate microbial communities from a municipal landfill in Southern Ontario, Canada - Leachate well 64-88 metaG | ecosystem: Engineered > Solid waste > Landfill > Unclassified | place...
ATAAAATCAAACAATTCATCCGTCAAATACTGTGCATCATAATCAAGAGTTTCCATCTTGAACATGACATCATAGAAACTACTTGGAGTAAAGGCTCCATTACACGGCATCCCATCAGAAAGTTTTAGCTCCTCAACTCTAGACTGAAGTGCTGCCAAAACTTCCTTCGGTGGAGCATTCTGGCCCGTTACCATAAAGAACTTATAGATACCTTCGTGCTCAGTGGCATCAACTCGATCTACTTCACTATCTGTAACTGTAAGCATATAGCCATGAGGGCCGAATAGATGAGGAGTTCCCTTAGAATCAGTTGGCAATGAAGACTCAAATGCCAAATCAAGTTCATATATGCGGTTTAGATGAGACACGATCCTAGCTTGGAAGGTTATAACTTCCTTCTTAAACATCAGATCAATCTTCAGATTCTTCTTCTGGTCGTAGATTTCAATATCTTTAATTTTAGGCATGATCGATCCTATCTACTCCCGAACATAGAAAGTCATAAATCAAATTAGTTACCTTTCCATGCACCGGCAACAGCACCATTATATTGGGCCACTGCTTCGGCTAAGCCTCTTACAGCTCCAAACAAAACAATAACAACTAGGAACGGAAGGTAAAACGTGACACAGATAATCTTACGTAACCATGAATTGCGGATATTACTTATTGCCATGAGAAACTCCTATCGTTTCCATCGGTTTATTATCTAGTATATATCTTTCCATAGACGGGTCAATAGAAATTGCATAGGCGCTTAGACCTTGAACAGTCTCTATTAGCTTGGGATAAGACATCCGCCCAAACTCTTTTAGTATATCTTTATCTTTCAACATTGAGGGCCCGCGGGTATGAACTCTATAAAAGACCGATCTCAGCCACTTTTTATTCTTGAGCTGAGGCCTCATACCCAATCTAATTCCCAAGACGGTATTTTCCTGGCGGTTGCTTCGAACATCAACCTTAAACATTAGATGGTCTGTTATTCGGCCGCATAGAAATTTGCCAATTCTATCCATCACTGATGCCCGAGAATATCCATCTCTCCTCTTAGCTACTATAAAGATATTATCGGAATACCTATAGTATGCCGTCTGAGAAATGATATCTGGTAGAAGCCCATTAACCATAGGCATATCTACAAAGACCCAACCAACTATATTGGAGATGATAGGACTCAAGGGATTGCCTTGAGCTATAGATTTTATCTTACCCGGGCCGATACATGAGGCATCCCAAACCTTATCCCAAAACGAAAGGGGAAGATTACATCCTTGGTTATAGAGTGCAGCGACCGAATCATTATACATATCTCTAGTTATAGACCCAAAGTAATCTTTTATATCCATTGAATAGAGATCGTAAAGTAAAGTATCTTTAGTAAAACAACAAATATCTTCGGCCAAAGTCTTACAAGAATACCCTTTACGATAAGAATATATATGTTGACCCGATTTAGACCACCAGTTAATACGCTGAAGTTCTTCTTCCAGAAGGAAAAGAAGCTCTAGGCTATAAGCCTTTAGCTCTTCATCGGGAGCGTTAATTCTGCGGAATCCGCCAGAAGGTTTACGAATAAAGAACTGATGGTAGTTCATAAGCCCTCGGTATTATGTAAGCTGAGGGGTTTGGGTTCCCGGTGGGTAACTAATACCAACTCTGTAGTTCTCTACAGCTCACCCTTACTATCTTTTGCTTTGACTGAACCTAGTTGCCTACGCTTTCGCGTAGCGCTTCTCCACAGCGTTATGTTGCTGTTTTGATTAAGACATAGGTTACTGCCCGTCTCACTAGACGAAACGTCTAGTGCTACTACCTCAAGTTCCAAAAGCATACGGCAATGTGTAATTACACATTCCCGAATGCCCTTGGGTTAAACCCAGAGAATCCAAAGTTCATTCCTATTGAAAGTACGTAGTACCTCAGTTCCGGAACTTACTCTTTCTTCTCCAAACATTCGCCTAATGTACATGATCAGCTCGCTGAGATCCGGTCTCCGGGTCTCTATCCTGGGCCCGCTAGAAATGCATGTAATACTGCAGTTTCTGAAGAGGAACTCTGCGTGCCCAGCTCCTCGGCGGCCGGCGTCGCTGCACCCAGAATCATAGAGAAAGATTACCTCTAATGTCTTCCGGACAGATATCAGCTTTTTCTGATATCTGTGGTGTAGGAACAACCACCAGACGAAACATCTGGTTCCTACTTAATCCCCTTACGGGGAACACCTATTTCGAAAAGATTGGATTCACCTTAATAATGCTATCCAATTTTGAATCACTCTCGGAACCGCGGACATCAATCAGCCGAATGTCTCCGACAGGATATTCGGGAGTTGCCTCGAACATCATCTGCCCCCGAACGGCAGAGTGAATCCCGACCGACTTAGCAAACATATCAGGAGGGATGAGTGGGGCATTAGTAATAAGACGGCACCCGTCATCAATAAACAGAACTCCACCAGTATGAATGTGGCCCGTCATATAAACTCGATAAGGCTTAAGACCCTTCTGAGACTCAGCATTATTGATTTTCAGAATCTGGTGGTAAATAGACCTAGTATCAAGACTCTTACCGGGATTCGGCATGGTTAAGAAGTTGTCTCCATGTCCCCCGTAGTATCGAGTTCCAAATAGCTCAAACTCAAGCCAAGGCTTCTCGGTAATATGGAACTTAACATTCGGAACATTCTTAAACATGTTCTGTAAATTACCATAGATACAAGTTGCCCAGCTTGCCCTACTCTTCATGCGAACTGCTCGTTTGGGATGAACCAGGATATCTCGGTCATGATTACCGGGAGCACAATAAATATCAACCTGAGGATAATTCATGGCACAATGCTGAATGTGCTGGGAAAGAAGATCCGTGACTCGAATTACCTGGATAGGGATGAACTCTGACTGAGCAACCCCATGAAGAAAATTCTCAATGAAGTCTCCAACTAAAGCCAGAATCAATCTAGATTGGTCTCGATGGTCCTTCTTATAGGAAATAATTGCCTCGGTCAATTTAGCAACTGCCCGAGCCTCCTCGAGTGGTCCAAACTTTTCGCATCCCTCTTCGGGATTCAGATTCGCGCCGATATGCCAGTCGCTTTCTTCGACAACAACAGCTCTAGCCAATGACTCCTTGTGCTTTGGAACATAGGGTTTAACTAAAACGGGCTGGAACTTAGTTGCTAAGTCGGCCAATGCACTGAGCTGATATTCCCCTAGTGCAACCTGTCTGCGAAGAGTATCTCTTCCCTGCCGAAAAATCTTAAGCTCGACAGAAGCTACCGCATCTTTAGGAACCGGGAAATATGTCTGACGAATAGTAGACCAAAGATTGGACGCTATGAATTGGTTAAGCAATCCGTGAGACTTACCCTTGTGCGTTGAATTCTTGATATATACATTCCAAGGAATGTCCCAGGGGTTATGTCCCGTCGCCTTAGCTGTTGCGGCAATATCTGAAGCATATAGATCAGTCAAACTATGCTTTTTATCTGTCATCGGATGCGTTTCCTGCTTCTTTTTAGAACTCATTACTATCTCCTTGTTGTAGCTTAACTACAGCCCGTTGTTGTTCCACAACTCTGGCATACATGACAGCTTCCAGATTGTGCCGTTAATCCTCCACACTCTGGACACGGAGGAGTATGCATCGATAGAATAGTGCCCATAGATTCATCTCCTTCCTTCTTTGTATCTCCCTTCTGATTCATAAACCGTAGTTCCAGGAATCTTCCGATATAATCTGATAAAGACTTTGCAAACCTAATACTAGGATTATCGGTTATACCCTGTGGTTCGTAGGAGTGCCCCTTTAGCTTATCAACAATCAAACGAATGGGTGCTCCATATTGTAACGCGATAGATATCATCGTTGCAAATGAATCTAGAAGTCCGCCAACAAAAGAACCTTCCTTAGAAACTGTAATAAATACCTCACCCGGTCTACCGTCTTCGTACATGCCTACAGTAATATAACCCTCGTGGCCTCCAATTGCAAACTTATGTGTAGTAGAAGGTCTATCGGTGGGAAGTTTGGTGCGCCCAACCTGTGGTGTCATTATCTTCGTAGCACTACTACCCCCGGTATTATCACTAAGATTTAGGGGTTGAGATCCTTTACACCCATCTCGGTAGATAGCTATAGACTTTAGACCGCTTCTCCAGGCCATCTTGTATGCCAGCTCAACATCTTCGATGGTTGCATCAGCCGGCATATTAACAGTCTTCGAGATTGCTCCCGATAAGAACGGTTGAACCGCAACCATCATTTTAATATGACCAGACCAATGAATAATATTCTTAGGGTCTATAGAAGTGGCAAAAACTTTGTGAAACTCGCCCCGGTCTATAAACGACTCTCCCCAACCGGCGATTGTTCCGTGCTCAAGGATATAAGCACAAGCGCTTGTTACTGCAGATTTGTTAAAACCCAGCTCTTCTAATGCAATGGGTATAGTTTGATTTACAAACTTTTCAAAGCCACCACCTACTAGTTTCTTATACTTAACGAGAGCTAACTCCGGTTCAATACCCGTTGTATCGCATCCCAGAAGCAAACCAATTGTTCCGGTAGGAGCAAGATTAGTAAGATAAGAGTTCCTTATTCCGCACTGTTTCATACCATCAAAAACCTGGAGGAATAAACTATGAGCAACATGATACCCTGGAGATTTAAGACAATCTGTAAGAGATCGATTAGCGGCTTGTGTAAGATGGGCGGCTAAAACACTCTCCATCCCATCTTTGTTCTTTTCGAACTCATCGAATGGCCCTAAGACTCTAGCCATTTCGACAGAAGCGAGCCAGCTAGAAGCCGTCATACAAGCAGTAATTCCTGCGGCCAAATGTCTAGCCTCATCGCTATCATATGGGAGTCCTCGGGACATAACAAAAGCTCCCAGATTTGCATAACCCAAACCAACCTGACGATACTTCTGCACATTCTGGGCAATAAGAGGAGTAGGATAGCTGGCGTCACATATCAGAATGTCAAGAGCTACTGTTCCCAGGAAACACACAGCATTAAATAAATTATAGTCGAAACCATCATGTGTTCGGAACTTCATCAAATTGATGGACGCAAGATTACAGGAACTATTATCTATGCTCATAAATTCAGAACAATTATGCACAACAATCCCATTGGCAACAAAATGGGAAGTAGCAGGTTCTGTTAGGTCATAAACATCTTCCGTACTAACTAACTCGACAGACGCCACAGGATCAACTAAAAAATCCTTATAAGTATTTTTATTCTCATTTAAAAGATGTAAAGCTAATGCTTTGGGGCTCTTTGAATCAAAGCCAATCTCCTGCTCGAATAAAATTCTAGAGCTTCTACTAATGCGTAGAGAGTGCATCTGCTGAACTGGATACCATTTTTGTCCACCCTTGCCATCTGGTAGCATCGCGCCCATCGGGCCAGATAAAGGTAATGCACGACGATTTTGATAAAGCTTCGATTTAATTCCATACTGTAGAAGTAAAAGCTGAACCTGCTGCAATAAACCGTAAGAGCAAAGGTCTAAAGACACATATTGACTCTTATTGTCATAATTCGCAACGGTTCCATCTGCAGTAAAAAGCCCCCGAAGGAGAGCTGATAGACACTTCTTGTTTAATAGCAGTCCCTGATTTGTTAAAAGCTTATTCTCGGACCCTCCGTCCAATATCACATATTCGGAGAGATGCTTGAGAAGCTTTTTTACCCCGCATGTAACTCGACCTGTTGTCGAAGTTCCTAGCCTGAGAGTAGAATCTTTATAATGACTTTGGGGAGAGGTATCAGTATACGGCTTCTTCTCGACGTTTAGAATAGAAGCTACTTCCTTCAGAATTTGTTCTTCTTCTACTGGATGCATTGTAAGGGTTAAATTATCGTTGCAAATACAACCATCTCCAAGAGCTAGACCAGCAACATAAGAAAGATTTTCTCCCAGACGCTCATCTGAACCGAAGAAAGGAATCCCCAACTGGATAAAATCATCCTTATTCAATAAGGCAGCGGGGATATCTCCCCGATTAGTAGTAAAAACAGGATGGTCCTCTGTTAAGTCAAGACTATATCCCGCCCGAGTCGTAAGTCGAAATACTCTCTTTGTTCCCGTCTTAAATACTTTGTCTACGCGGTGGAAGTGTCCATCTCCACCTAAGACCGTAAGAGTTCTACCCACAAGAGAATCTATTCTCTTATAACCATCTCCGGTCGCAATCAGCGTTCTCCCTACCACACACGGATTTGATCCGTTAATACGAGCTGTTGCCCACAAAGTATTAAAGCGATTAATCGTAGTATCGAATTGTAGGCCCGGGTCTCCGCAACTCCAGGCTGCAGCAGCAATATCGTGGAATAAATCCTTGGCTTCTACCATCTTCGGTTCGGTTGAAGGAACTCGGCCGATGAGTGCCCACTGAGACCCTTTATCGACAGCATTCATGAAGTCATCAGTAACCCGGACAGAATGATTTGCATTCTGGAATCGAATAGTCGCATAGGCTCCATGCTCGTCATCAAACTCAGAACTATAACCAGCATCAATTAGGACCTTGGCCTTCTTTTCTTCTTTGATTTTAGAGGAAACGAATTCCTCAATATCCGGATGATCGACATCGAGAATGACCATCTTGGCAGCCCGGCGGGTGCGCCCCCCGGACTTAATAGACCCAGCAACAGCATCCCCAATATCAACAAAAGACATAACACCACTAGATACGCCACCGTGACTAAGACGTTCTTTACGCCCTCGTAAAGGCGAGTAATTAACTCCCGAACCTGACCCATATTTATAAATCATCCCTTCTGTTTTAGCATTCTCAAGAATAGACTGCATGTTATCCTCGATTCCGAGAATAAAACAAGCAGAGATACGCGGGTTCTTATGAACTCCTACGTTAAACCAAACGGGTGAGTTAAAGCAATAGTACTGACCGAGTAATAGGCGACTCAATACGTCTACAAATAACTCTTGGGTGTCTGTTTCTATATATTTATTAAGAACAGCTGAAGAACCAATTTCTGAAGCGACACGATTAACCATTGTATAGACAGAAGTTTCTGGGTTTTCACCCTTCGCGAAATACTTCTCCGCGGCAATATTAATAGAAACTTGATTCCATTGAACTGGGGCTTCGACATTCTTCAACGAAAAGATGACTTCACCAGTGGATTTGTAGATGGTAGCATCTACGGTTTTACTTTCATAAATCTTAGGAAGAGCCTTATCTAAGACTATAAGAGTATCTTTGATAGTCGGAATAGCGGGTTTAGAGATAGAAATATCTACGCCGGTTGACATGAATGGCCTCCGGGCCTTTGGATAGAAAGATAGCTTAGATGTTAAAGCGTCTAACTTCTATGGAAAACTTATTTAATTTTAACCAATCAACCAGAGATTGAGGATCTCCAATTCCAGAAACTATATATTCATCGGTATTAGAGCTATTTGTGGCAGCTTTACTTAGCCTAACTTGAGTGAAGGAATAAGGGGGAGCAAGCTTAGCATCCTTGAATATCTTTTCAGTGGTCTCCGTAATAATCTGATCATGCAAGTCTTTTAAAATTCTCAACAGCTGCTTCCGACTAGTCTCTTCTATAGATGGTTTCTTAGCTTCTTTATCTGCATTATCGATATACCATTGCAGATACTGAGTAAATGGCTTACTTCTCCATCCTTGGATTACTGGGACCAAGATATGGATAGTAGTTTTAAAAGCCTGCATTAAAAGTACCTTGACCTTCGGGTGTCATACCAGAATTATCGGGAACAAACACTGGAACTTCAGATGATCTTCCACATGTAATGCAATAATACGATGAGTAGGAAGGAAATTGAGAATTATCCATAGTTACAGGTCCATCGGGAAACGGAATATTGTGAACAGAACTAGAAGGTTTTTGTAATTCTATACTTCCACAGAACGGGCACCCGTGATGACCCTCAACTTGGAAGGGAGGTTGAATAACTTTTCCGATGGTCTTATAGTGGGGCATTAATAACTCCTATGGTAGTTCTATTCTAACAACTACTAACCATCAGAAGTAATTTTGTCATTAAGAAAATCATCTGGTGTAAATTCTAAGAAATAAGCAGAGGACTCTATATCTTGTAGCTTAACAATGGCAAGACCACAACGCACGTCCCTATATTTGTCAGGAACTGCCATCTGTTGCCAGACATCAGGAAGAGCGCTACGAAGCCTAGACTTCGCAGCGGGCAAAACAAACGAAGGCTCTAGGGCCGTCCAATTTACCCCATCATTAGTCATCAATGGAATATAAAGATTTTTCTTGTCATTCGGCATCTTGACTTCAGTGGGGGAAATCATATTAGACTCTCTTTGTTGGTTCAGGCAAAGGCCCGTCATCAAAGAAGCCTGCAATTAAAATTGTTGCTTGTTCCAACAAAACACGAAGGATAACCATCTGCTCATCGGTAACAGAGACCATGACGTCACGCTTCTCGGTCTCGCTACCATTTCTTATACTCTGGTTAAAGTTAATAATATAGCCATATTCTTTGCCCGGGGTAATAGACATCCCCTTAGACGTCTGTCCCTCGCCTGCCCCGCCCTTGTTGGGATCATGGTAAATATTAAACTTCAACTCCTCATCTGGCCTACGAGGATTCTTTCCGCGGAAACCAACACGGAAACCGTTTAGGAATACACCGATGTCAGGAAGTCCAAGCCGAAGAACAATCTTCTTATCCCAATCATACTGCCGATCAGCACCCGTCTTAGCCTTGGCAGCATCGACAAAAAGCCACCATCCTTCCGTATACTTGCAGTCCGCAGTGTGCAGGTTATCGCTTCGATGATCACACATATAGTCGCGAATCTTTTGTAGCTTAAACTGAGCCGCTCCTGCCTTGGTGTATAACGGGAACTGCCTATTCTTTATCAAATTAGCCATGGTCTCTTCCTGCCTCTCTTCAAAGTTATTTTATATTGCCATAATATAATAAATATGTCAATCCTATAGTATCGCGCTCACAAAGATAAAAGAGCTAATAGTAGGCCTATAATAAGAAATGGAATTATAAGGCCGAATGGGCACGAGTCTACTAATTGGATAAGGAATCGTCTCATTTTAGTTCCCTTGGGGACTTTTCTTAAAGCCTAGCGGTAGGACGAGCAAGCCTACGCCTTCCCCATGATCCGCTTTTTAAGAGTCTTTAAATCGACCCGATAAGTACGCTTAGCCTTCTTGATCTTTTTAACAATCTTTTTGGCTTCCGGATCATTAGCATTGAAAATTCCTGTCTCGTCGAATACGATCATTGTTTTGGTAACGCTTTTCATCTTTGCCTCCTAGGGTTCAGCATCTTATAAAATCACATTACCACTAATGTCTACTGGAGGCTGAAGGAGTTGGGCCCACCCTACAACCTTCCACTGGACAAGGCTCTGCCCAGTAAATACCTCTCTCCACTCCGACTTTGGCCCATCGGCATAATATGCGCACACCGGCTTTATCTTATAATAAGACGTCGCCTTTTTCTGCGTTCCGCCGTTACATAACAGCAGAATAACCTTCTGTCCGTCCTTTGGCGCCGCTTCTACACATGGGTTCCAGTGTCCGCCTGCCAGCATTTCATCCTCCTTGGCTTTCTTTTACTAATGATTCGGACTCCTTGTAAAACTTATCCGTCTCTGCCTTAGTTATTCCTTCTAGAACCGCATCGCATTCCAAGCAAAGCCGTCGTGGCTCCATGTTACCCGCTCGCCAAGAATACCATCCCACGTAGTAGCTGGGGTGTGAGCATCCCGATCTTAGCTTATCAAGATCTCTCTGTGCTGAATTCATTCGTTTGTAAATCTTATCAACCATTCTCATTCTCATTTTACACTCTCCCAAATAATTGCTCCCAAACAAACACCACCGTAACGAATACGAGGAATGCTATCACCATCCAAACCGGCCAGAGCTCCTTGATCGGAATCACCATCACTCTCCCTCAACTTCTGTTAGAGTTTGGGCTAGATCTGCTATCCCGCCCGTGTCACCGTCTGTCCATCGATCTACGGCTCTGGTTGCCACCCCCTTGATCGCATCGTAGCGGGTGCGGAGGGACGCCAACTCGGCCTTCAGGGCGTCGCGCTCGGCTACCAAGGATTCGTGGCCCAAGAGGATTGAACGGTATGGAAAGTCGATGTTTTTCGGAGTTATTGTGTGTCCGCATACGGGTCCATGAATCGCCCCGATGTCTGTGTTCTCATCAATCATGTCTCGTCCTTTCGAGGAAGGAAGTAAACGACTCAAGCGCGAACGGGTTGTTGTTCCTATGCGAAACAACGAACGCCTCCATCAATCCCCTCGCCTCCTTCAACTCCGATTCGAGGGAACGTACCTGTGACACGTATTCAGCAACGGCCTTGCTCAACCGCTGAATATCAACGTGTCTCGGTGTCGATCCTTCCCGATACTCGCCAAATATCCTCTGCGCTCGTCGTTCATCTTCTTGTCTGTATGTCTCCGCCGTCACTCGTTCCTTGTCGATCATTTCTTTGCCTCCCAATATCGGTCCATCGCCTCGTCGAACTGGTCAATCACATCTTGTCCAGACTCGCGGTTAGGTTTGTTCTTCAAATCCGCGATAAGCGCAGTTATCACGCCCTTCATCGCATAGGCCCTGTTTATCACATCCTCTGTCCTGCGTTGAACTTTGTCGCTCATCTCCCCCTCCTATCCCTCGCGGGTGGGCTAAACTCCAAGCCCAAGATTCGTCTTATCCAGTCGTTTCTCTGCGATCTTCACGTACTCCGGGTTCAACTCGATCCCCACATACTTGCGCCCCATCGACTGCGCAACCACACCAGTAGTCCCCGATCCGAAGAAGGGGTCAAGCACGGTGTCGCCTGGGGCGGTCCCTGCCAAGATGCAAGGTTTGATTAGGTTCTCTGGAAATGTAGCGAAGTGGGCTTCGGAGAATGGCTGGCTCGGAACGATCCACACGTCACGTTTGTTTCTCATAAACGATGATTGTTCCTCTTTGCTCATCGAAGCATACCTGTCGTTGAATCCGGCATGGCGCCGCCCGTGACCGGATTGTTTATCTGTGGAGGGCTTTCCCTTCTCGTGTCCGTTTCTGTGAATTGTTCCATGTGAGCCAGTAGCTGTATCCCATCCATCAGGCATCTTGGTGGTTTCAGACGTAGCGAGTTCCTTTATCGCATCGGCGTCGTAGTAATACCTCGCGCTCTTGGTTATCAGGAAGATATACTCATGGGATCTGGTGGGGCGATCCGTAACCGACTCGGGCATCGGGTTCGGCTTGGCCCACACAATGTCGCTCCTCAACCACCACCCGGCCGCTTGGAGGGCGAAGGCTACGCGCCAAGGCATACCGATGAGGTCCTTGGGTTTTAATCCGTCCGGTGCCTTGTGTCCTTTAATTCTTGATCCTGTATTGGTTGATTGCTTTGCACCCCCGCCCCCCATTCCAGAAGCCGCATAAGAATCCCCAAGGTTCAGCCACAAGGTCCCGTCATCCGTCAGAACGCGGCTCACCTCTTCGAACACCTCGACCATCTTGGCTACATACTTCTCCGGGGTGTCCTCAAGCCCAATCTGCCCCTGAACCCCGTAGTCCCTCAAACCCCAATACGGCGGCGACGTGACACAGCACCGAACCGACCGGTCAGGGATCGTCTGCAACATCTCAATCACATCACCAGTCAAAATCATCCCCTCCCCCTCCCCTTCTTCGTGGTACGGCGGTTCAAAGGAAACTCCGGCTTCCGTTTCTTGCCAGCGCCTCTCCGTTCCCACGCATCCTTAATCCCGAGTCGGTATGCCTCATTAGCAATCTCCGATATGGTTCTCACGTCCTCGATGGAAGAAAACAGGAACGTTTGCTTATCAATCACGAACCCAAACTCTCTTCCTGCGTTCATCGGGAACAACGTGAACGACGTGTATGGACATTTAATCACGGCTTCCTCCTTCGCTTTGGGAGGGCCGGGCGGTATTTTTTGCACGAACACCACGAAGCATATCCACCACACGGTTCATAATCCTTGTGTTCACACGGCCCAGAACAAGTAACACCGCTCCTTGGCAGGTGCCATTCCTTATCGTGCCCGCACTTACACTTCGCGCTCATCTCTCCCTTCAGCTTGGACAGTAACTCAGCCGCTCTGTTGTCATCGTATGGGTGTCTGCTCATCATTTCCAAGTAATCACAAACCTCCGGCATCATCAGCAGTTGGGTGCGGTAGGGTTCGGGAA
>Ga0172381_10006009_pt1 | contig 12223 bp, 6 predicted proteins | sample Leawel6488metaG_FD_119754 | JGI IMG/M metagenome (GOLD analysis project Ga0172381, IMG submission 119754) | Leachate microbial communities from a municipal landfill in Southern Ontario, Canada - Leachate well 64-88 metaG | ecosystem: Engineered > Solid waste > Landfill > Unclassified | place...
AACTCTATGGGATAAGTTAGAAACTTCTCTACATCTTCTGTGGCTAAATTTCTAGATGTAGTAATAATCTGTACCTGATTGTTGGTGATATCCGGGACAGAACCAATTGGAATTTGAGTAAGAGAATAAATCCCGAAACCAATGATAAATGCTGAAAATAAAAGTATTATCAGCTTGTGGTGGATACTGTACCGTATGATGCGTTCTAACATGGGTGCGTTACTATTTATATTTGTCTTTGAAATAAAAGATCAAATATAATAGAGGCACCTTAAAGTTTTTCTAAAGACTTTCTTAAGATTTGCTTAAAAAAAGGATGGTTACTGTTGTTCCATGATCCAAAGTGCTACTTATATTCAGCTTCGCTTTAATGGCTTCCGCACTTTTTTTTACAATGGAAAGTCCCATGCCATGACCCGATATATGCTTATAATCCAAGGAATTGGAACGGAATAAATTTTCATAGATGTGTGCCAGATCCGCTTCATCGATTCCTATCCCATCATCTTTTATGGAACAGATAATACCTTCATCAGTTACATCCACATTTATTTCCACAGTAGCGTCATTCACGGAATATTTAATTGCATTACTCAGTATATTATCAATAATCAAATTGGAGTAATAGCGAGGTACAAATGCTTGCTCAGCACGATTTATGGTTAAATCAATTTTTATATTTTTTTCTGTTATCTGTTTTTTGAAATGTGAGATTGATTCATCAATAAGTGCGGGCAATGAAACCGGTGTATTATCTTGGGTATTTGATTTTGTATCCAAACGAGCTAATAGCAACAGTTGCTCTAATATTGTTGTCATTCGCTCAATTTCTGAAAGGCTGTATCTTATTTTCTCTTCGTATTCTTTTTGAGTTCTTGGCTTTCTAATCAACACTTCCAGTGTTCCTCGGAGTGTAGCAAGAGGAGTTCTAAGTTCGTGAGAAGCATCGGAAGTAAATTGTTTTTCTCGCTCTATGGTATTTTCAATTCTTTCCAGTAATGCATTGAAGCTGGATGAAAGATTATAGATTTCGTCTTTGTTCTGAGGCAGCACCACTCGTTCTTTCATGTTATGATTGGTGATTCTTGTAATGGTGTGAGTCATTTCCCGAATGGGTTTAATACTCCTTCCGGCTATAAATCGGGATATAAGATACAAGCCTGCCAATACAATAAGGTATGAAAAAAAGAGCACCTGCTTCAACTTTAATATTACAGATTCATACAATTCTGATGACATAGCTGTGAGAATGTATCCTTTTATTTTTCCGTTTTGCTCTATGGGCAGTTGTGCTTGTCTGATAGCTCTATTATTCAACTTAACATTAAAGTGTCCTCCAAATTCTGATTCTTTAAAAGGCAAATAGTCTGTTTTCAGGTTAGGTGATTTATCCATTACTTTACCCTGCTTATCAATCAATTGAATAAATACTGGATTTACCTGTAATACACGATGTTCTCTTTCTTCCCACTCTGCCTTGTTGATAAATTGAAGACTGTCACCAATAATTCTTATTTCTCCGGTATGTTTTTCAGCTTCATAAGATAGGTCATTGTCAAGATGCTTTAACACAGTAGATTGAACCACAAAACAGATTACTCCAAACACCAAAGCCATAATGATGGCTGTTGCTACCATATAATGAAAAGCTATTCTATTTTTAAAGCTTAAATTCATAGTTCCTTAGCTATATATCCTACCCCTCTAACGGTTTGAATGTAATCTTCTTTTTCGGATAACATAAGTTTTTTGCGAAGCGCATTGATATAAACGTCAATCACACCTGTATTGTATTCAAAATGAATATCCCATACACTTTCAATAATGCGTGTTCTTCTACAAACCTTGCCTTTATTTCGTATAAGGTATTCCAGCAAAGCAAACTCTTTTTGTGTGAGGTTGATTTCCTGATCGCCTTTGTGAACCTGATGCGTTTCTGTGTTCAGTGTAATCTCACCCAATACAAAAATGGAGTGTTCTCCCGATTTTGGTCTAAGTTGCACTTTTATTCGCTCCAAAAGCTCCTCAAAATGAAATGGCTTTTTGATGTAATCATTTGCCCCCGATTGCAATCCAAAAACAGTCTCCTCTACCGTATCTTTTGCGGTGAGAAATATTATAGGCGTCTTGTGATGCATTTTTCTGAACTGCTTGGTTATCTCTATTCCGCTGATACCCGGCAATATCCAGTCCAATAATAGCAAATCATACTCACCCGAGAGCGCTAAGTGAAGTCCATTTTTGCCATCAATGGCAACATCTACCGCATAGGATTCTTCTTCCAATCCTTGTTTTAAGAATGCGGCTATACCTTCTTCGTCTTCTACAATCAATATTCTCATAGTTCAAATATGGCTTATTTATCATTAAACAACGTTTAATAGAATCTTAAGATTTGCTTAAGATGTTACAATCTTTTGATGAAGATCTCTGTTTTCTTCATCTCAATGTCGGTAAAAGTTATGAGTGGTAAGTTATAAGTGAGGAAAGAGTTGTAAGTTGTAAGTTGTAAGTCGCAAGTGAAAGTTATAAGTTAAAATACTGATTCACATTTATTTATTATCATCACCAACCTCTTATCCATTCACTTTGTACTATTTATTTGCTGTCTCAAGAAGAATTTTCACTTACGCAACACACACTTTAAAAAGCGCGCGAGCGAACCTAAAAGTTGTCTCCAACACATCATCACATCACCACATCAACAAATATACAAATTTACATCAAAAACAAGAGAGCTAATCACGATTAATTGAGAATCTCGCACACCACACTGTTTTTTTATTAACTTTGCACATTAATTTTGCGAATTAATTTTCAAACACATTTATGATAACGCTTGCAATTATTATTATCACCGCACTTATTTCTTACCAGGCATTTAGAGACTATAGCCTTGCCGACAGGCTTATATTTCAACCCGCTGTTGTGAGAGATGGTGAGTGGTATCGAATGTTAACTTACGGCTTGTTACATGGAGATTTTATGCATCTCCTATTCAATATGTTTACCTTTTACTTGTTTGGCAGCTATATTGAAACTATTTTCAAACTGCAGTTTGGGACTAATGTAGGCTCCTTAGTTTTCGTCTTGCTCTATGTTGGAGGGTTGTTTTTCTCGATTCTGCCAACCTATCTGAAACAAAAAAATAACTATTATTACAAAGGTTTAGGCGCCTCGGGTGCAGTTTCGGCAGTCGTCTTTGCGTATATACTCATCAACCCAATGAATTTTATGGGCATTCTCTTTATCCCAATTATGTTACCGGCATTTTTGTTTGGATTTATTTTTATTTTCATCTCTATCTATTTAGACAAAAAAGAAGTAGGCGGTATCAATCATTCGGCACACATTACGGGTGGCTTGTTTGGCGTGATCTTTACTGGCGCCCTGTTCTTAGTTTTAAGTAATGTGAATTTATTGATAGCATTTATTCATAAAATTCAAATCACTTCATTGGGAGAACTTTTCTATTTTGGGTTTTAGAATAGAAATTGATAGTTTATAGTTGACAGTTGACAGTTGACAATTAAAGTTAGGAATTAAGAATTAAGAGTTGTAAGTCTTACCACTTAATACTTACCACTCAAATACTCATTACCACATCATCACATCACCACAAACCACAAACCACACAACACAAACCACCCCCCCCTCCTCTTTAGTCACATTTTCTGCATTTTAACTATGAGTTTAGAAGAAATAATCATATCTTTGTAGCTTAATACAACAATAAAGGAATTAAGTTTTACACCTTACTTTCATCCATTATTTTAATTCATTTTAAACCCTATCTATAATGAAAAAACTTATTATTTTAAGCTTATCAATTATGATGTTGATTTCTTGTACAATGAACAAGGATTCTGCCGAAAAAGGCACCATCTTTTACTCGGAATTTGACACTCCTTTCGGAATGCCTCCTTTTGAAAAAATCACCAACGATGATTTTAAACCTGCATTTGAATACGGAATTAAACAACAATCCGAAGAAATTGACTCTATTGTCAACAATCCGGAAGCGCCCACATTTGAAAATACCGTTTTGGCATTAGACAATAGCGGAGCTATTTTGACACGTGTGTCTCGGGTTTTTTATGGATTGAAAGGTGCTGAAAACAACGACACCATTCAAGCTATTGCCGAAGAGTTGTCGCCCCTGTTGTCTGAGCATAGCGATAATATTTATTTGAACAACAAATTGTTCGAGAGAATAAACACCTTGCACAAAGATTCTGCCAACCTTGGTCTCAACACTGAGCAGTACCGTTTGCTAAACATGTATTACAAAGACTTTGTCCGTTCGGGTATTATGCTGAATGAGGAACAAAAGGATTCGCTACGAGAAATAAATAAAGAACTGTCCGCACTTACACTACGGTTTGGAAACAACTTACTGAAAGAAACTAATTCATTTACATTGGTTGTTGACAACGAAGAAGATTTAGCCGGACTTCCACAAGGAGTTGTTTCTGCTGCAGCAGAAACTGCGAAAGCAAAAGATATGGATGGCAAGTGGGCTTTCACACTTCATAAACCCAGTTGGTTGCCTTTTTTGCAATATGCAGACAAGCGTGAATTGCGTGAAAAGCTGTACAAAGCAATGTACAATCGTGGCGACAACGACAATGAATTTGATAACAAAAAGATTATTAATAAGATTGTAAACTTGCGTATACAGAAAGCCAACATGTTGGGCTACGACACGCACGCCGACTTTGTGATGGAAGAGCGTATGGCCAAAACACCCGAAAATGTTTATAAGCTGTTAAACGAAGTATGGAATTATGCTGTTCCTCAAGCTAAGAAAGAGGCTGCCGAATTGCAAGCACTCATTGATGCTGAAGGTGGAGATTTCAAACTACAATCGTGGGATTGGTGGTACTACACAGAAAAATTGAGAGAGCAAAAATTTGCATTAAACGAAGAAGAGCTCAAGCCTTATTTCCAAATGGAAAATGTTCGTGAAGGTGTTTTTGCAACAGCCAATAAATTGTATGGACTGAATTTCAACAAATTGGAAAACGTTCCCGTATATCATCCCGAAGTGGAAGCATACGAAGTTACCGATTCAGATGGATCGCATATAGCCATTTTTTACACCGATTATTTTCCACGTCCAGGTAAGAATGCAGGTGCATGGATGAGCAGTTTTCGCGGTCAACGCATTGATAATGGAAAAAATATTCGCCCATTAATTTACAACGTTGGCAATTTTACACGCTCAACACCAGAAGCTCCTTCTCTTTTGACCTTAGATGAGGTGGAAACACTTTTCCACGAATTTGGTCATGCCCTACACGGCATGTTGTCCAACGTTAACTACAGCGGTTTGTCAGGAACAAGTGTCCCACGCGATTTTGTTGAATTGCCTTCACAAGTTATGGAACACTGGGCATTTCACCCCGAAGTACTAAAACTCTATGCTAAGCATTACGAAACAGGAGAAGTAATTCCCGATTCGTTAATAGAAAAAATGGATGCTGCTTCAAAATTCAATATGGGTTTCATTACTACTGAATTTACGGCTGCTGCCCTGATGGATATGGATTACCATACTCAAAAAGAACAAAGAGAATTTGATGTGCGCGATTTCGAGAAAAAATCGATGGCAAAAATTGGTTTAATCGATGAGATTATTCCTCGCTACCGCAGTACATACTTCTCACACATCTTTAGTGGTGGCTACTCTGCCGGCTACTACAGCTATTTATGGTCAGAAGTATTGGATGCCGATGCTTTCCAACCATTTGCAGAAAAAGGTATTTTCGATCAGGAAAGTGCAAAATCGTTTCGCGAAAACATTTTGTCGAAAGGTAACTCAGAAGATCCGATGGAACTCTACAAAAAATACAGAGGAGAAGAACCTGATCCAATTTATTTACTTAAAAACAGAGGTTTTGTAAACTAACCCATTTCAAGCTATTTGGGAAGAAACTTTTACGGACATAACTGTCGTTAAGAAAAAAAGTTGCGTATAAACTCTTCAAAAAGATAAAAAAAGTTTATATTTGCAAGCGTAAAAATAGGAGGCATGAAAATGCCTCTATTTTTAATATCATACATTGATAATCATTTAAATATCAAACAACAATAAAAAAAGCAAAACTGTAATGTTAAACAAAGGATTTATAAAAACCTTCGCTATTTTACTTGGGCTTATCAGTTTGTATTATTTATCATTTTCTGTGGTAAGTAATCATTACGAAAGAAAAGCCGAAGCGTATTCCGGTGGAGATTTGAACCTAAAGACTCAATATCTTGACTCAATGTCAACTGAGAAAGTCTATTTAGGCTATACGCTAAAACAAATTCGCGAAAAAGAAATTGGTTTAGGTTTAGACCTAAAAGGCGGTATGAACGTAATTCTCGAAATTGACGCGCGAGGAGTTTTAAGCTCATTGGCCAATACCGATGACCCGCAATTTAATCAAGCGCTTCGCGAAACTGTTGCTGAAAACCGAAGAGGAAGTTCACAAGACTTTATATCGCTTTTCCAACAAAAATATGAAGCCATTGATCCCAATGCAAAATTGGCGAACATTTTTAGCATTACAATGAGTGACCGGATTAATCCGGGCGACACAAACGATAAAGTAATTTCAGAATTACGCCACGAATTAGTAAGTGCTGCAGATAACTCTTTTAATGTACTGCGTACGCGTATAGACCGCTTTGGTGTGGTAGCACCTAACATTCAAAAACTGGAACGCGCTGAGAGAATTTTGATCGAACTTCCGGGTATTAAAGAGCCGGAACGTGTGCGCAGACTTCTGCAAGGAAGTGCGAATCTGGAATTTTGGAAAACTTATAATGTAAATGAGTTATTAAATGGGTTCAACGATATCAACTCCCGATCAGCTGCTTTTGTTGCATCACAACAATCTGCAACTCCTGCTCCGGAAGATGAAGTAACAGATTCCATTTCAGCCGATTCTTTATTAGTTACTGAAAAAGAGCCTGAAACGAGCGTCGATGGTTTAGATAGAAAAAAGATTACCATTGATAAAAGCTTCACCCAATATTTTGCAGAACCCTATTTTGCAATGGGTGGTGCATCCGGTGCAATTGTTGGAACAGTTTCAAAAAATGATACGGCAAAAGTAAACTTTCTGCTGGATAAATTCAGTGATTCGTTCCCCGCTGATGTAAGATTTAAATGGGGTTTTAAAGCCGTAGATACGCGCGAAACCTATTATCAACTATTTGCCTTAAGAGGCGACGGATCTAAACGCGGACCTGCTCTTGATGGTGACGTAGTTGTTTCGGCACGTGCCGACCAAGGTCAACGTGGCTCCGCATGGGAAGTGAGCATGCAGATGAACTCAGCCGGATCGAGCCGATGGGCAACCATTACAGGAACTGAAAAAGGACGAGCCATAGCAATCGTTCTGGACGGATATGTTTATTCAGCTCCCAATGTGAACGACAAAATTGAGGGAGGACGCTCACAAATTACAGGAAACTTTACGCCCGAAGAGGCGAAAGACTTGGAGAACACGCTTAAATCAGGTAAGATGAAAGCGGGTGTTCGAATTGTCCAGGAAGACATCGTGGGTCCATCATTGGGTCAGGAAGCAATTAATGCAGGATTAATTTCATTTATTCTGGCATTGGTAGTGTTGTTTGCATTTACCTTCTTGCTCTATGGAATGATTCCCGGAGCTATTATAAACGCTGCATTGCTCCTCAACTTTTTCTTTATACTTGGTGCGTTAGCTGCATTTCAGGCGGTTCTTACCTTACCAGGCATTGCAGGTATGATTCTTTCGTTGGGTATGGCTGTTGACGCAAACGTGCTTATTAACGAACGAATCAAAGAAGAACTTGCCAGCGGAAAAACATTGCGTAAAGCGGTAGAAGATGGGTATAAAAACGCTTTCTCTGCGATTTTTGACTCTAACTTAACAACGGTTATTACTGCTATTGTGTTGGTTTACTTTGGAACAGGTCCTATCAAAGGATTTGCAATTACCTTAATCATTGGTATTTCATCCTCGTTCCTTACAGCAGTATTCCTCACACGTTTGGTATACGAAGCACAATTTGCAAAAGGAAGATGGCAAAATCTTACTTTTACCACAAATGCTTCAAAAAACTTTTTGACCAACCCCAAATTCAAAATTTTAGAGAAGAGAAAGAAAGCTTTCATGATTGCAGGTGGTTTTGTTTTGATAGGAATAATATCACTTGCTACCCTTCAACTAAATAGAGGAATTGACTTTACAGGAGGAAGAAACTACGTAGTAAGATTTGATGAACCTGTGAAAACGACAGACGTTCAAGATGCATTAGCTCCTGTATTTGGCGATAATGTAAGAGTTATAACAATTGGCTCTAGCAACCAGGTACGTATCTCCACCAATTATATGATTGATAGTGATGACCCCGATATTGAAGACGAAATTAAAGGTCTATTAGGAGAAAATCTTAGCAGCTATATTGCTCCCGGAAACACCATAGATGATTACATTCAAAGTTCACAAACTGTTGGGCCAAGTGTAGCCAAAGATATAGTGCAAGGTGCTTTCTGGGCATTGCTTATAGCACTTATTTTCATGGGTATCTATATATTTGTTCGTTTCCGAAACTGGACTTTCTCAGTTGGAACCCTTACAGCTCTATCTATCGATGCATTTTCAGTAATTGCCTTATATTCGTTGCTCTACAAAATTATGCCATTCTCCATGGAGATTGATCAAACGTTTGTGGCGGCAATATTGACTGTTATCGGATATTCCGTGAATGACAAGGTAGTAGTATTTGACCGTGTGAGGGAATATAGAAATCTCTATCCTAAACGAAATCTGTTTGATCTCATCAACGATTCTTTAAATGCAACATTGGCACGAACTATTAATACCAGTGTGAGTACAATCCTTGTAATTCTTATGATTTTCTTCTTTGGTGGAGATGCAGTAAGAAGCTTTGTATTTGCCATGTTAATTGGTATTGTTGTAGGTACTGCAACCAGTTTGTTTATAGCTGCTCCAATTGCTTACAATATTATGACAAGAAAAGATAGTACAGAAAGCGAAGTTGTGATAACCAAAAAAAGAAGATAGCAACTTTATATCTTAGTCTTTGACTTGAACTAAATAATTAAAAAACGGATTGCAAATTAAAATTGCAGTCCGTTTTTTATTAGGGTTGTGTTGCTACTTGGGGTACGACTTTGAGTCGCACCCCGATGTGCAACCTGCATCTAAACCACGCGAGAGGACTCGTGCGGTAGCGCTTCGAGTCGCGTCCTGAAAGCAATGGCATACAAATTCACAGTTTTCTTACCTATTCTTGTTAAACGTTTTTTATCACTTTACCCACCATATATAATTTATTCTTATTATCTTTGCGCCGTATCAGTTAGGTAAATATTAGTTTATATTTAACATTTCAAAGAGAGCATTCTATCTGACAGATTCCATTTTTATCCTCGAATTTCAGGGTAATAGAAATATTGATTCTGAGACAATTTATATTTAGTACCTGCCAGAAAAGTCCTCGTAAATCATCATGATTTAATATGCTCACTTAACCCAAATATTTAACGCCGTTGCAATATATATTATTAATATACTTTCTGTTCGCTCTCGGAATATTTATTTTACCCGGTTGGTTAAAAAAGCATGTGGGTGTCATTCTGGCACTTGTTCAAACACTGTTTTTTGTTTACTTCTTTTCAAAAATACCGGAGGCTACAAACGGTAACGGAATAGTAACCGTAATCCATTGGATACCACAAATAGGACTTAATCTTGAGTTTTTATTAAATGGTTTAAGTTTGGTTTTTGCCCTCCTTATAACCGGTATTGGCACGTTAGTCTTCTTATATGCTTCGGCCTACATGAAAAGCTACGAGGGTACTGATAAATTTTATTTTCAGCTTTTCCTTTTCGGTGGAGCGATGCTCGGCCTTGTACTGTCGGCAAATCTTATACAGCTTTTTGTTTTTTGGGAACTCACCAGTTATCTTTCATTCCTGCTCATAAGTTTCTTCAACAAAAAAGAGCTGGCGCGTAAGGCTGCCTTTCAATCGCTTATCATAACTGCTTTCGGAGGGTTATTGTTGTTGACGGGTGTTTTGCTGTTGGGCAGCATTGTAGACAGTTATTCAGTGACCGACTGGTTAGAGGGTGCCCAAAGTATAAAAAGTAGTGAATTTTACCTCCCGGGTCTTCTCCTGATATTGGCGGGCGCATTTACAAAATCGGCACAATTTCCTTTCCATTTTTGGTTACCCGGAGCCATGCAGGCTCCAACGCCTGTGAGTGCTTATCTGCATTCGGCAACGATGGTTAAAGCAGGCGTATTTTTGTTGGCATTGCTTAACCCCGTGCTTGGCGGAACAATCGAATGGACATATATCATCACCCTCGTGGGCGTAACAACCATGTTTTTGGGTGCCTACTTTTCAATTACACAAACCGATCTCAAAGCCATACTTGCCTATACCACCATTAGTTCGTTGGGTATTTTGGTGCTGCTTATCGGTATTGATACTACGCTTTCGATAAAAGCGGCTATGCTGTTTTTATTTGTGCATGCTTTTTATAAAGCGGCATTGTTTATGGTGGCCGGTTTTATCGACAAAAAAACCGGCACGAGAGAGTTGTCTAAACTTGGCGGCTTGTACAAACATATGCCCATCACATTTATAATCAGTATACTGGCTTTGCTTTCCATGGCTGGTTTACCACCTACGCTGGGTTTCCTAGGTAAAGAACTCATTTACGAAGCAAAAATACAATCGCCTGGTATTGCTTCACTGGTGCTAATATTGGGCGTTGCCGGAAATACACTGATGGTTGCCGTTTCCATGTATTTTATGTTTAAAGTATTTTTGGGTAAACAAGGTGATTATCCCAAACAGCCTAACGAAAAAGGATATCTCTATTTATTGGGTCCCGGCGTGCTCACCTTGCTCAGTTTACTACTTGGTCTTTCGCCGGCTGTACTTGGCGATGTCCTAGTAGAACCTGCACTCAGCAGTATCCGAAAAGAGTTCATAGATGTGGAACTTCAATTGTGGCATGGTTTCAATGATGTTTTTTTACTTAGCTTGCTTACGATAGTGCTTGGCATGACAATTTTTGTCATTGCGTTATACAAAAAGCAATTCCTCATCAAGTGGAGATCCATTAACAACCGTATTTTCATTATTGAATTTACCAATATATTTAATCAGTTGCTTGACGGTTTTTTAAATTTTTCGGAACGTAACACAAAACTATTACAACATGGTTACCATCGCTTCTATATACTCACGGTAATAGTGTTTGCCTCCGCTTTACTCTGGTTTGAAGTTTATGTTACGCGCAACTGGGTGTTGGAAACTCAATTTAGTTTAACTCCATTGTACATCTCAGGTTTGGTGGCCATCATTACCTGCTCTACCATATACGCTGCTATAGCTCGATCGCGCATTGCGACCATCATTTCAATGGGTGTTACCGGATATGGCATTTCACTGATATACCTTTATTATAGTGCTGTTGATTTGGCCATTACTCAAATATTAGTCGAAACGCTTGTCGTGGTCATGTTTGTGCTGGTGTTGCAACGTCTGCCGCTTTTTGAAACATTGTCGTCTAAACTTACCAGAGTACGCGATTTAATTATCTCTCTCACCTTTGGTAGTGTAATGACGGTGTTAGCCCTCAAGGCTTTAAATGTTGAATTTAATCATTCCATATCGGATATGATGGTGAAGAACAGCTTTGTTAAAGCACACGGGAAAAATGTGGTCAATGTAATATTGGTGGATTTTAGAGCATTAGATACTTTAGGAGAAGTTACGGTGCTGATTATTGCAGCTATGGGTGTTTTTGTTTTACTTAAAACCAAAAAAACATGAATTCAGTTATTCTTCAATTGGCATCACCCTATGTAAGGAGCTTGTTGGTGTTTTTCTCCCTTATTGCACTGTTGCGCGGGCACAACTATCCCGGCGGTGGCTTTATAGGAGGCCTGCTGGCTGCACTTGCCATCGTGTTTTATAGTTTTGCTTTAGATTGGTACCAGGTTCAAAAAAAATTAAAAGTAAAGCCGGAGACATATATAGCATTAGGTTTAGCCTTTGTGTTATCCAGTTTTTTGCCCAGCCTATTTCAATCTGAAGTCTTGATGAAAGGTGTCTGGGTAAGCATCCCCATGGGTATATTGGGAAAACTCGAACTGGGTTCACCACTGCTGTTCGACACAGGAGTTTTTATGGGAGTGATAG
>Ga0172381_10006010_pt1 | contig 12223 bp, 10 predicted proteins | sample Leawel6488metaG_FD_119754 | JGI IMG/M metagenome (GOLD analysis project Ga0172381, IMG submission 119754) | Leachate microbial communities from a municipal landfill in Southern Ontario, Canada - Leachate well 64-88 metaG | ecosystem: Engineered > Solid waste > Landfill > Unclassified | place...
ACTGATGGCAAAAAGGTTACTTGTGAAATAATCGTAGAGGTAGAAACCTGGGAAGATATTTTCCAACCGCACAGACAAAGAAACCGCAGATAGATAAGAAATAATCAAAGTAATAATACAACCAATCACCCCGAAGACTGCTCCTTCAACAATAAAGGGAAGCTTAATATACCAGTTACTCGCCCCCACCAATCGCATAATTTCAATTTCCACGCGATGAGAATACATTGCCAAACGAATAGTGTTGAAAGCAATCAAAATGCTGATAAGCACAAACAAAATAGTCAAAGCGCTAATTCCGTTTCTAACATTATTAAGCGCGTTGGAAAGATTGGTAATAACAGTTCGGTTATCTTTGTAATCCACCTCCTTGATAATCGAGGTATAATTTTCATTACTGCTTAAATAATCGTCAACCGTCTCAAACTGTTCCAGCATATTGGTCTTAACGTTGAGCACGGCAAAAAGTGGATTATCGCCCAACTCTTCGATGCTCTGATTGATATATTCTTCATCCGCGTGCGCCGTTTGAAATTCTTCCAGCGCCTGTTCCTTAGAAACATAGACGACGTCCTTAACTTCTCCCATAGATTCCAAATCTTTCTTAAGGTCAAAAATCTTATCTTCAGAAGCATCATCTTGAAACTGAATGGAAATGTCAATCTTATTTTGAAATGACTGCAAAGTATAGCTCCCAACCGCATCAATCGCCAAACTAACCGTAACAGTAAAAAGCGCTATCACAATAATGATAATGGTTGCCATATTCAACCAGACATTCCGGGTTAAATCCTGAAAAGCTGAAGTTGTCAGTCGTTTAAAGCTCCTACTCCAAAGCATCATTTTTTATTTTTTAGAACTGATAAAATTATATAATGTATTTTCCTTTATCAAGCTGATCTTTGGCAATCCTACCACCATCAATTGTAATCACCCGTTTGTTAACAAGATTCACAATCTCACGATTATGCGTTGCCAAAATCACAGTTGTGCCATATTGATTGATTTTGGTAAGCAGCTGCACAATATCCCAAGTATTCACTAGGTCCAAATTCCCCGTCGGTTCGTCCGCCACGATAATGTCTGGTCTGTGCACTAACGCCCGAGCAATCGAAACCCTCTGCTTTTCCCCGCCAGAAAGTTCATCAGGATATCGACCCAGCTTTTCCGAAAGCCCCACGATGTCCACAACTTGAGGCACGTCATTTTCAATTTCCTTGTCGCTTTTTCCTGAAACCTCCATAGCAAAAGCCACATTCTCAAACACAGTCTTTTTATCGAGCAACTTGAAATCCTGAAAAACCACACCGATATGCCTTCGTAATATTGGAAGCTTATTGACTTTAATCTCTGTAATATCACGACCTTTGATAAAAATTTTCCCTCCCGTCGGTCTTTCTTCGGCAAAAATCATCTTCAAAAGCGTTGACTTCCCCGCCCCGCTCTGTCCAACAATTGAGACAAACTCCCCCTCCTTTATATGAAAGTTTATATCATTAAGCGCGACCCCGCTATCGTTGTATTGTTTAGAAACATTATCAAAAAGTATCATTTTCGATTCTCAATTATTTTCTTAGTTCTTCTCATTATTTGCTAGATGTTTTTAATTTGAAAACTTTTCTTTCATTGTATTCAGAAACTTTTCCGTTATTCCACTGCTGTACCGGACGCAAATATCCGACCACACGCGAATAAACCTCACACGGTTGCTCAATCAAACATTTGGGACAAGTAAAATGTTCTCCCGCCAAATAGCCGTGACGTGGGCAAATACTGAATGTTGGAGTTAGCGACAGATAAGGAAGAGCGTGCTTTTCGAAAATTTTCTTAATAATCAGTTTCGCCTCTTTACCGCTCGGAAGCCTTTCGCCAACAAAACCATGCAAAACTGTTCCGCCAGTATATTTCGTTTGAAGCGAATCTTGCAACTTAACAGCCTCAAAAAGATCGTCCGTATACCCTACGGGAAGCTGGGTAGAATTTGTATAATAAGGCACTTTAGCCTTTTTTTCTTCTTGTACTTTTTCTTTTACCGCCTTTGTCATAGTTTTAAAATTACGTTTTAAAAATATCTGGTCTGGGACAAATTTGCGATAGATATGTTCGGTCTTCTCTCTCGCATCTTATATCCTCATTATACATCATAAAGTTATTTTAAGGTAGTCTCGTTTTCCACCACTTTTTTCTCGGCCTTATTTTCCTTTAAGAAAAAGAAAAATCCGGCAGAAATATAAAATAATACGGATATAAATGTTAATAACGGGTCACAATATATGATTTTAACTGACCTATCGGAGCACTGCCTATACTTAAGTTGTCGTTTTTTAACTAGAATATTATTTTCAAAAGCGAGTCATAAGATATCAAATATACGAACCTCGGAACGGTTCATCAAACCTACAAAATAATATCTCCCGCTATGAAACCCTAACTTTTGTCATTCTGGTAAGAATCCCTTGTCCCCTTAACAATATCACAATATCTACTGTTTCAATTAATAAATAGTTCAAGGGATCCCTGCGGGATGACAAAGTGTTGGTTTTTGTTGCAGGAAAATAAGTTTTGTATGCTTGAGCTGTCTAATAAAAGATATAGGACTTCAGTCAAAGATATAAAAATATGCGAGTAAGAATCATATATTGCGCATACCCCCCAAATGCCAACTTTTGATTATAATAAAATTAACTCCTCAATCTCGCCTCGATAAAACTCTCAATATCTCCATCCAATACATCTTCCGTCTGCGCCGTTTCCATCTTTGTTCGATGGTCCTTGACCATTTTGTAAGGATGCAAAACATAGGACCGGATCTGGTTTCCCCACTCCGCCGATTTATACTCTCCCCGCAAATTTTGTTTGGCTTTCTCTTCCTCCTCTTTTCTCAGCGTATATAATTTTGATCGTAGCATATTCATCGCCTCTTCCTTGTTCTGCATCTGACTTCTCTCATTTTGGCAAGCTACCACAATTCCGGTCGGAATATGCGTAATGCGCACCGCTGAATCAGTCTTATTGACGTGTTGTCCGCCAGCACCTGACGAGCGATAAGTGTCAATGCGGATTTCTTCATCTTTGATTTCCACCTCAGAATTATCCACAACTTCTGGAAGCACCTCCACAGAAGCAAAAGATGTCTGCCGCAAGCTGTCGGCGTTAAAAGGTGAAAGACGCACCAACCGATGCACTCCTATTTCATTTTTCAAATAACCATAAGCATATTTTCCCGAAACCTTGAAAGTCGCGCTCTTAATCCCTGCCTCCTCGCCACGAGAATCTTGAATAATTTGCGACTTGTATCCTTTTCTCTCGCAATAGCGAAGATACATCCGCAAAAGCATCTCCGCAAAATCTTGCGCGTCCACTCCTCCAGCGCCACTACGAATTGTCACAATCGCATTTGCCCCGTCATATTTCCCATTCATATAAATCTGAAACTCGTTCTTTGAAAAGCTCTTTTCTATTTCCGCAATCTTATTTTCTATTTCTTTTCCGAGCGCCTCATCTTTTTCGCTCTCAGCCAAACTTGCCATTTCTTCCAAACCAAAAACCTCATTCCGAAGTTCACTCCAAAAAACAACAACGCTTTTGCCGTTCTCAATTTCTTGCATTGTCTTCCCTGCCTTCTCCGGCTCGTTCCAAAACCCCTTTTTCAGACTCTCTTTTTCCAGTTCCTGTACTTCCTTTTCGACTTTAACCAAGTCAAAGACGGTCACTTACGGCAAGTATACGCTTCTTCAAATCCTCAATTTTTTCGATGGTTTCTTTCATAAAATGATTATAACACGAAATTAAGTTATTAAAAATTAGCGAAAAAAGAAGGCCCTCAAAAAAGAATAGGCCTTAATAAATTCTAAAATTTTATATATCTCTATGGATTATATTTTTTCCACAAAGATATCATACAAGTCTGAAGCTGGCTCACTTCCTTTGATATTACCTCCAAAAAGTGGGCTTTTCTCTTTTTTTTTGGCCTTCTCATAACATACTCTAAAAGAAGGAAATCTACTTACGATTTTATTTGCAAGATCTTCTCCCGGAACTGAACCTAACAGAATTTTAGAACAGTCCTCTTTTTCAAAGAAGCCTTGCAGCTTACTTTCGGGAAAATAGGTCGCGAATACTTTAACCCATTTTTCCAAATCATTAACGTTATTCTCCCCAGAAGGAATGTTTTCTTCACTCATTTTTTCCACTCTCCATCTTTCTTTATTTTGTTTTTCCATTTTTTTGTTTTTATCGCCTTCCAAAGATGAGACATCTCTGATAGACGACTTTATATGATACATTATCCTCGATTTTAGTCAATCGCCATATCAAAAAACAGTCTATTAAGGACTGCCTCTACTACTGAGCCATCTGTCGGGATCGGACCGACGACCTGCGGTTTACGATACCGCCGCTCTACCAACTGAGCTAAGATGGCCAAAAAACTAAAAAATGCCAAGAACAAATCTTGCATATTCATATTATATTTTATTGGAAGATAGGTCAAGACGCACTGTTGACTCGCATGCCATTGATTCAATCATTCCAGTTAGATTTTACGTCTTCATAACACACAAAGATTTTTAACCTTATATGCTCCTTTTAAACGGACGCAGATTATAGTTGCCCTTTAATCTCCTTTTCAAACCGTTTAAAAAATTCCACCATAAAATCGTGCCTCTCCCGGGCAATCTCTTTTCCCGTCCGAGTAATAATTTTCGATTTCACTTTTCTGAGCTTGAAATAATATTCCAACAGAGCAGAATCTTCTTCCGTATAACTGAAGTCTCTGGCGTCTTTTGCCAACTTTTTCTCATTTCCCGTGTAAAGACAACAACTTCCCGCATTACCCGCGAAGAGAAAATCCCTAGCAATACCGACAGCGCCGATCGAGTCCAGCTTGTCCGCATCAAAAAGCACTTTTGCCTCTATGGTCTGCGGCCGATGCTCATTACGGAAACGATGCGTCAGGATGCAGTGCAAGATATTCTCCTTAGCTTCTTCTCCGATATCACAACCCTCAAGAATCGCTCTCGCCAATTTTACTCCCTCCTCAGCATGATCCAGTTTACCTTTGCTTTTTATCTCTTCCCGTCTACCGATATCGTGGAGATATGCCGCAATTTTTACGATACCCACATCCGCCTTTTCTTCTTTGGCGATTTTGACGGCAAGATTGTAGACCCTCTCAACATGAGTCCAATCGTGACAGCCGGAAGCGCCGACGAAAAATTCCTTAGCCTTGGCCCGGATTTCCTCAATCATCTTATTATCTATTTTCATATTTTGTCATAATTATTCAAAAAACCTGAACGCGCCAGGTTTTGTTAGGACAGAGTCGACTTATGGAGCGAATAACGGGAGTCGAACCCGTCTCTCAACCTTGGGAAGGTCGCATAATACCGATATACTATATTCGCAATTTGCCACTCAATTATATCACGCCCCTTTTCAAAAGCAACTAGCTTTGACTCGCGAAAAAATAATTCCACCATTTGATATAATTAGAAACGCTATTTTTCTGCTCTTCCTCCTTGATTGCCATATCTTCCGCGCTGAGAACTTTCTCATCAATCATCACAACCTGCTCCCCTTCCTCTTTCAAATTCAAACGCTTCCTCGCCTCCGCTTCTCTGTATTCATCAGTCTGATAATATTCCAAAAGTTGTGAAAGCTCGTAGTTGTCCTTTTCCATTGATTCTATCTCCGTCTTCAACGTATCAATTTCCTTCTTAATCTTATACTCACGATATAGTTCCCTGCTGAACGCCGATCCCAGTGAAAAAATGACGACCAAAACCAAAAGAGCTACCAGCTGAAACGGAAGTTTACCAAAAAGTTTCTTTTTTGCGCTATTTTTTTTAAACATTTTTAATAATTTATTTTTGCTTTATAAATAGATTTTACCCATTCGAGCAACAGATTGCCACATAATAATCAAAATATCAAAACTATCTTATTATAGACGGCGCACAATATTAGTGCTAAAATCCAAATAAAGATAAACTCAGAATTACGCTAATCACCGTTAATTTTTATTTAAACCTTAATCGCAACATCTTATGAAAAAGAAAAAACTGTTCAACGCTATAAAATTTATTACCGTTTCGTTAATCGGACTCAGTCTTGTCGTTTCTCTTTTTGCGCCCTTCTTCCTCAGCTATTCACAAAATTAATATAACATATTTTTTACAAATTAGAAATGACGAAGCCTCTACACAAAATTGTATCTGGCTATATAAAACATAGATATTAAACATCAAAGAAAACTATGTCAGACAAAAATTCTGTTTTTTGTGCGTGAAACACGGGGACAGGTTTGAATCTGCTTTTCAAAGTTTGATTTATTGCGCAGGAACTGTGTCTTTGACCAGTTTCCTTATAGTCTAATTCCAAGATAAAAACTTTTTATGACGAACAAACATCATAACGAAAAATATTCTATCGAAACTTAAAAACGTTACAGACCAGATCGGAGACCACGCTTCCGCAAGAAATAAATATTTTCAGACACAATTATTTGAACGGTTCCAAATGAAACACAAGACACAAGATACTGTTCATTCCTCTAAGAAAAAATAATTTAAATAAAAAAATCCAAGCATCAAAGCTCGGATTTTTTTATTAGAACGACTCTACTATTTATATATCCAAATTCTGCACTGTCTTAGCATAAGTCTGAATGAATTTCTTGCGTGGCGCAACTTCATTTCCCATCAAGATATCAAACACCGAGTCTGCCTCTTCTGCATCTCTAATAGAAACTTTTTTCATAATACGCGTCTGTGGCGACATTGTCGTTTCCCAAAGCTGTTCAGGGTTCATCTCCCCCAGACCTTTATAGCGCTGGATACCGATTCCTTTCATATCCCCTTCTCCAACATCTTCAAATTCTTCACCAACTTCCGGCACCTCACTGCCCTCCTCAGCTTCCACCACCACAACCTCTTCGGCTCCTGACTTTTTTCTTTTACTCGCTTCTTTTTGCATCTCTACAATCGCCGCAGCTCTTTCCTCTTCTGTAAAAGCATACAAAAATTTCTTACCATATTGGATTTTATATAACGGTGGTTGAGCAATATAAATATGACCACCAGCAATAAGTTCTTCAAAATATCGATAGAACAGCGTGAGAAGCAACGTTCTGATATGCGCACCGTCCACATCTGCATCAGTCATAATTATAATGCGATTATATCGAAGTTTGGTTATATCAAATTTTTCTCCGATTCCTGTCCCGAGCGCGATAATGAGATTTTTGATTTCCTGTGAAGTGAAGACTCTGTCTAGTTGCGCCTTTTCCACATTCAAAATTTTTCCACGAAGCGGTAGAATTGCTTGAAACGCTCGATCCCTTCCTTGCTTTGCCGATCCGCCTGCCGACTCTCCCTCAACAATATAAAGCTCACACCTGTCCGCTTTTTTCTCACTGCAATCCGCCAATTTTCCCGGCAACGTCATCCCTTCCAACGCACCCTTACGAATGATAGTGTCCCGAGCCGCACGAGCCGCCAACCTCGCCTTAGCAGTTAATACACACTTGCCAAGAATTGCCTTAGCATCGTTCGGATTCTCTTCCAGATAATAATCCAGAGCCTCGCTGGTAACACTATTCACTATGGATTTAACCTCTGCATTACCAAGCTTACCTTTAGTCTGCCCCTCGAATTGTGGATCGGCCATCTTAACATTAATGACGGTCGTTAACCCCTCCAACACGTCATCACCGCTCAGATTCTCATCTTTTTCCTTGAGAAAACCTTTCTTACGGGCATAAGTATTAAGCGAGCGCGTAAGTGCCATACGGAAACCGACCACATGAGTACCACCATCTATAGTGCTGATGTTATTAGCAAAAGCAAAAATATGATCCTTGAAACTATCGTTGTATTGCATTGCAATCTCCACCAACACATTATCCTTCTCTTTCTCGACATAAAAAGGCAATTCATTCTTAACTTCTTTGCCCTCGTTCATCTGTTTAACATAGGAAACAACACCTCCATCAAAATAAAAAGAATAGCTTCTAATTCTCTCCGGGTTACGTGAATCGGTAAGCTTAATGCGCACCCCCTTAGTGAGATACGCCTGCTGACGCATACGATCTACGATTCTTTTCCAATCAAAATCGATTTCCTTGAAAATCAAAGAGTCCGCCTCAAAAAAGGTTTCAGTTCCAGTGCCTTCCGCTTTACCGATTGATTTCACATCTGCTTTAGGCACACCAGCGTTGTATTCTTGCATCCACAGTTTTCCATCACGCCTGACTTCTACTCGCATATAAGAACTAAGTGCATTCACTACGCTCGCTCCGACTCCATGCAAACCTCCAGAAACTTTGTATCCACCTCCGCCGAACTTTCCTCCTGCGTGAAGCACGGTCATAATAGTTTCCAGCGCCGATTTTTTGGTATGAGGATGTTTATCGACTGGAATTCCACGCCCGTTATCCTTAACACGGACCCGATTGTCTTCCATAAGTTCCAGCTCGATATAATCACAATATCCGCCCAAAGCCTCATCGATTGAGTTATCAATAACCTCCCAAACAAGATGATGAAGTCCGTCCAAACCGGTCCCACCGATATACATTCCCGGCCTCTTTCGCACTGGCTCCAAACCCTCCAAAACCTGAATATTCTTAGCGCCATATTCGCCATTATCTATTTTTTTTGCCATACCTATTTCTAAAATTATTTACTGAGATAATATAAAATACATAAATAAAAACCATAAACTATTAACTAGTCTATGGTTTAATTGTAGCAGACTTCAACTTTTTCTTCAATAGCTGGCAAATTTTTGAATTCCTATTATCGAATAAACCCTCTTTCCCGCGATAAAAATCAACGAATATTCTTTAATCTCCTATTTTCTAATTTCCCCACCAATTTTTCCGACGACTCCAATAATCCTATCCATAATAGCTTTGATTTCACCATCACCGAGTGTCCTATCCTCCGCCTGGCATACAACTTTGAAAGCAACGCTTTTCTTGTCTACGCCGACATTTTCTCCTTCATAAACATCGAAAGGAACGACTTTTGTTATGTTTTTATCCCCCAAGCTGAAAACCGAGTTGGCTATTTTCTGCCACTCCAAAGACTTATCAACCACGACTGCCAAATCAAATTCACTTTCTGGCAACTTGTTTATACCCTTAAAAACTCTGCCATCTTTTTGTAGCGATACCAATTTTTCCTCATCGATTTCAAAACCGAAAACTCTGACTTCCATATCCAGTTTTGATAAGATCTGCGGATGGACGACTCCCATTTTCCCGACAGGCTTGCCATCTATGATTATAATAGCAGATTGTCCGCCGTGCCACAGTTTTCCTTCTTCGGACATCGCTTCGTATGTTACATTTTCAAAGCCTAGATTTTCCAAAAAAGCTTCTACTCTGCCTTTGCCTACAGTAAAAAGTTTTTCTTTGTCGATTTTTCTTGATGATAAAACACCGCTCAGATATTTCTTTTCCAAAGGAAGTCCACCCTCTTGCTTGAAAGCCACCCGCCCTGACTCGAATATCCGCACATCGTCGCGATATTTAAGATTCTCTTCCACATTCTTGAGGAGTCGCGGCAAAAGGCTGGTTCGGAAAAATTTAGCGTCTTCACTCAGATAGTTCTTAAGCTCCAAACATCCATCACTACCGAGATCAAAAATCTCTATATCTTTTTCACCGATAAGCGAATAATTATATACCTCAAAAAAACCCAATCCTTTCCAGACAGAATTAACCTCTCTTTCCATTTTCCACATCAGGTCCTGACAAACTTGTTTCATCTCCACCTGAGCCGATTGCGCGCCGATATTGTCATAACCGTATATCCTCGCAATCTCTTCGATTACATCGTTCACTTTTTCGATATCGATTCTGAAAGTCGGCACCGTCACTTTGATTTTTTCGCCTTCGCTTGTCGCGCGCAGTTCAAGCGAATTCAAAATTGCCAGCGCCTTTTCTTTTTCGATTTTAATGCCCAACAGATTTTCTACCCGATTATAATCAAATTCGATTTCCTTTTCCTTGCGAGGTTCAGAATAAACATCAATCAGGTCTTCATTAATTTTACCACCGGCATTTTCCGTAGCGAGCTTCATAGCTTCCTTAAGGCACATCATCGTGATTTCCGGATCGATTTCTCGCTCGAAACGATGCGAAGAATCGGTAGATACTTTCAACCGCTGCGCCGTCTTGCGGACTCCCGTACCGAAGAAATTTGCCGATTCAAAAATAATATTCTTGGTCGATTCCGTGACCGCAGTTTCTTTGCCTCCGATTACACCCGCAACCGCAATCGGTTTTTTCGCGTCACAAATCACAAGATCATTTTCCGAGAGTTCATACTCTTTATCATCGAGAGCTAAAATCTTCTCACCTTTTTTAGCAAGCCGCACTACGATTTTGCCGTTCAATTTATCCGCATCGAAAGCATGCATCGGCTGACCGAAAGCAAACATTATATAGTTGGTAATATCGACGATATTGTTGATGGGCCGAAGTTCCACACTCTCCAACCGCGCCTTTATAAAATCTGGCGATTCTTTAACGGTGACATCATTCACGACTGCCGCGCTATACCTGCAACACAATTCTTTTTCCAAGACTTCAACTTCCAAAACACTGCTTTTATTTTTTCGCTCGACCGAAGTTTTAACATCAAGTTTCTTAAGCTCCTGCCTCGTAATTGCCGCGACTTCTCTTGCCACACCTAAATGACAGAGACAGTCATGCGCGCGATTAGGCAAAATATCGATTTCCAAAACCGTATCATCCAGTCCGAGAGTTTCTTTGATCGGCGTGCCGATTTTTAATTCCGCATCCAGAACCATAATCCCCTCATGATTTTTGCCCAATCCCAGCTCGTCTTCCGCGCAAATCATCCCGCAAGATTTTTCTCCGCGCACTTTACGCTCCTCGATTTTCATACCGCTGGGAAGCTCGGCTCCGACTAGCGCCACCGCCACTTTCTGCCCGACCTCAACATTCGGCGCGCCGCAGACGATATCCAGAGTTTCCGTTTCCGAAACTTTTACTTTTGTCACACTGAGCTTATCTGCATCCGGATGCTTGTCTTTGAATACTACTTCGCCCACAACAACACTGTCCAAGCCCGCACCCAGCTTCTGTACCGATTCCACCTCGAAAGCGTGCGCCGTCAAAAGCTCAGATAGCTCTTCCGGCGTTTTTTCTATTTCAACGAATTCTTGAAGCCATTTATATGATATTTTCATCTTAGTTAAGTTTGCTAGTTAAATGCTTGACAATTTATAATTTTTAGTACAACATACAAGGTAATTATACAATAAACAAAAGGTTGGTGACAACATATTATCGTTCAGTCCAGACACTCTTGAAAAAATCTGGGGAGAAGTAGTAACAAAATACCCTACTACACCAGGTTTGGATTACAGTTCATCCGAAGAGCAGTTCGAGTCGATAAGGAAAATTAAATATACGGAATATAAACTGATAGTATTCAGGGGAATCATCAGCAAACTGCAAATTACCGGCACTTATTTCAAGTTTGAGACAAAAAAGGGAAAAACTTTGGTGTTCGATGTAGGATATATCCATTATGGAACCATATATTTCAACAAAAGCACTCCATGCGAGATAATATATTTAGGAGGAATAATCAGAGTAACTAACCTTGAATAATTTATAAGAAAGCTAGATCTTCAAGATTCAGACTTTCTTTTTTTATCCTCAAAAACTTAAAACTGCTCCAAAAATCTCAAATCATTTCCATAAAAAAATCTAAGGTCATTGACACCGGTCTTAATCATCGCGATGCGTTCCAACCCTACACCGAATGCAAAGCCTTCGTATTTGCCTTCCTCTAGTCCGACTGAAGTAAATACTTTTTGATTCACCATTCCCGCTCCTAAAATCTCGATCCATCCGGTCATCTTACAGATGCGACACCCCTTGCCGCTACAGTACGGACAAGCGACATCGATTTCAAATCCCGGCTCCACGAATGGAAAATAACTCGGACGGAGCCTTATTTCTAATTCTTTTCCGAAAAGTCCTTTCATAAATTCCGCCATCACTGATTTGAAATTTGCAACCGTGAGTTTTCCGCTCTCGTCCACCATCAGTCCTTCGACTTGATGAAAGTTCGACTCGTGTGTCGCGTCCGCATTCTCAAAACGAAAAGTTCTTCCCGGCACGATGATGCGAAATGGTGGTTTGTTCTCTTCCATAAATCTCACCTGCATCGGCGAGGTG
>Ga0172381_10006012_pt1 | contig 12222 bp, 20 predicted proteins | sample Leawel6488metaG_FD_119754 | JGI IMG/M metagenome (GOLD analysis project Ga0172381, IMG submission 119754) | Leachate microbial communities from a municipal landfill in Southern Ontario, Canada - Leachate well 64-88 metaG | ecosystem: Engineered > Solid waste > Landfill > Unclassified | place...
AATGACTAAAGTAAATAAACAATTCATTGAAGCTATGCAGAAAAGGATTGATGGAAAGCCAGCGGAATATGATGGAGCTGATAACCCTAAGAATTATAAAAATATGTCTGAGTACGAATTGTCCAGACTGATTAAAAAAGATGCTGAGCAATTATTCCATAATGTTCTTTCAAATCCTGATAAATTCATAGCAATGGAACAATGTATAGATATTGCAAATCGTTGTTGGATGTTATGGGAAAGATTGGAGGCTACCAATGGATAACTTTACAAGTGAAATTGAAAGAGATGTATTTTTTGATGAAGTTAGAGAAGAAAGTTTAAAAGTTGCTAAACAGTTTTTAGCAGATGAGCTTGCAGACCAATTTGCTTTAAGACTCACAACAGAAATATTTAGTAGGGTATTTTTAAAAAGACAGAATTATCATGGAAAAATAAAGTTTATAGATGATGTTCTAATTAAAGGAGAAACAATGAATGACCTAAAGCTCGAATACAATAAAATCCTCACAGATAACAATATGCACCCATATACAGACCAGCAGATGAAGATTACGGAGTTTGTGGATAAATTGATAGGGATGATAGGGCAAGTAATAACCGAAGATGGGATTGTGGAGGTGCTGGAGAGTTATCATGTAATTATTAATCCTAAATATACCTATAAACAGATAGCCTCTCAAATCCTGGAAGATAAAGGTTGGGAAGTGGTAGGCAAAATAAAACCAGATAGTTTGATGACAGATTTTATTTTTAATTCTACCAAGTATTTAGGTAAAAACATAATAGTTGCAATTAGGGAGGTTCCATGCCCTTAATAATTTATACAAGTAAAGAAGATACCTGGTTGGAGAAGGTAAAAGAGTATGCATCTTTTAACGGTTGGAGTCTATCAAAGGCAATAAGGCAGATACTGAAAGTGTTTGTTGAGGTTAATATGCAAGATAGGGCTAAAACTACAGCGGTTATTGAAATAGATCAATCAACAAAAAATAACTCTGTCACTGATTTATTTGATACTAATTTAAAAAAAGTTACTCAAGAAAGATTAGAAGATTTTAATAAAGCTGGAGAAGCATTTACAGAACCTGAACTACCCAAAATAGACCTTGCAACCTTTGAAGCACAGATAATGAGTAAGGTAAATACTCCGATAGGTTTGGAAGCATGTATTAAGGATAAGACAAACGATAAAGGGGAAATTTCATGCTATTTCTTTGACAATGCAAGAGAACACCAGCCTTATTGCAAACAATATTGCTGGGTTCGAACTGACATCTGGCACGAAAGGGCAAGGCCATAGTGGGGACTAAGAGATGTAGTAAATGTGGTTTTGGTGGCACGCATAAAAGAACACATGATTGATAAAATGCAAACTTTAGAAAAAGAACTTAAAGAGATAGAAGTTAAACTATGAAAATTCTATTTATTGCTAATTCAATGGAAGGCACTCTAAAATATAGGGTAAACTTACCGGCTAAATATCTAAATGCGGATGTTGCAGTAGAAACCAATGTTATGACTTTGCAGGTTAAAATCATGGTAAATATTTTAGGTAAAATGCAACCACAAATAAAGTCAATAACTGATTATTATGTTGTTATTTTACAGTATGCAACTGACCCTGACTTGATATTTCTAATCAAGAGATTAAGTAAGTTAGGGATTAAGACAGTAATTGATATGGACGATGACTTGATAAATTCAAATCCATTCTATCCTATTAAGAAAGAAACTACCATTAAGATAATTGAAGCCATAAAACTTGTTGACCTTTTAACTGTAACAACAGAGAGCCTTGTTGAAACCTATGGTAAATACAATCAGGTTAAGATACTGCCAAATATGATAGATATTTCGGAATGGGATAGATTATATAAAACAGAAATATATGATCTATTTCCCGTTGTAGGCTGGTATTCCTCAGGTATTAGATATGCAGAGTTTTGTGATGTTGTCGGCTGCTGGATACCTGAAGATGTGCATTTATATTTAGCCGGATCTAAAATATTTGAGAAATTTAAGCATGGTTACAAAATGGTAATTGATAGGTTTAATCCTACTGATACTCCTAAGATACTATCAAACATTGACATCGGCTTAATCCCTTTATCTCTCTGCAAATTCAACAATGGTAAGAGTGATTTAAAGGGCTTAGAATATGGCGCTATGAATATTCCATTTATTGCAAGTCCTACCGAACCATATAAGAAGCTAATAAGGCATGGTGTCAATGGATTTATAGCTAAACACGGCAGGGATTGGACGAAGTATATTAATCTGTTAATAAATGATAGTAAGCTTAGAAATGATATGGGTAGTGAGGCAAGGAAAGTATCAGAAGCAAGAGATATTAAAAGTAATATTGGATTATGGGAGGATTGTTATGGAAGAATATGACCCTTACGAACTTTATAACAAGCATCAAGATGAGGTAGCTAAATATAACGTAGCAAAACGGAATATGCCAGATACGGTTGAGAGGATAGAAAAGAAATTAGATGAATTGACAAAATTAGTTAAGTTAGCTATTCCACCAGAAACACTAGCAGCTATCGGCGCTGTAGAATATCAAATTAGAAATTTTAATAAAGAAGAAGGCAAAAAATAAAAACCATAGCTGAAACAATTAAGGATTTGATTAACAGGGAACAAATTGATATAAATAGTAATGAATTTGAATCAATATCAATTACGGTTCAGTACGGTAAAGTAATAGGATATAAAATCCTTAAATCTAAGAAAATTTAATATAAAGTCCTAAACAGAGAAACTGAGGGATTAAAAATTAACCTTTAAACGGGTTAGTCTTTAGTCCCTTTTTTTATTGCCAAAACAAGGAGGAGAAATGAAGTACAAAACCGGACAAGCAACAGAAGTACCATTGCTAAATTTAATAAGCAAAGGAGATTTAGAGAAGCTCAATAAGAGATTTGGCCGGAACTACAAACCGGAGAAGGTTAAGACATTTGCAAGGATAATCGAAGCCTTCCGGTTTAAAGAATTAAAAAAACTCATGGAAGAAAAACCTAAAGGGGGAATGTATGAATAAAACAAGAAATGTAGGGACTGTAAGGACTGACATTATTGATGAACTAAGATGCCGTTATGATCTGTTTATTGAGGTAATGGAAAATCCACAGCGGGCAAGTTATATCGGATTAATCAACAAGTTAAAGCCTGAAAGCAAGGCACCTATTAATTTACAGCTCTTGGATAAGAAAACACGGATAGACTGGAAGATAAGAAGAATCATAGAGCAGATTGAGGCCATAATAGATAGGCAATAAAAAAGAGCGGTATTACTACCGCCCTAATCTTGATATGATAACTTTACTAATCGACGTTCTCTTGTCGTATGCTTCCTTCCGTAGCTCTTCGTACAGTTCTGTAGGTAGGGTAATTGTGATTCTTGTGTTGTCGGCCATCATTCCTCCTTAAATTATCGGGTAAAGTGTGGGATGCCATCAAAAATCTTATGTCCTGCATGTCCCATAACATCGTAATAAATATTATCGTTGTCTGCGATTAAATGCGTACTTTCATGTTGATCGTAATATTCATCTTCCGTCAGAGGTTTTAGGTTTTCGGGGTTGGTAGTATATTGCCTAGCTATTTTTATTATCTCTTCGTCTTCAAGATCATTACCCTCCCATTCCGAGATATCTGGTTCCTCATCCCATAGTGCTTTTAAATCATAATAAAGTTGGCTAGTTTCACCATATTCATAACCTGCATGGGCATACAATAATTTATCTTTTTCATCGTCCCAAACGTAGAGAGTTATTCCTCCTGCATTATTTTCCAACACTTCATATTTTTTCATTTTCTTCCCTCCTTTTGATTATAAATTTAAATAATTTCTACGCCTAATTTTTCGGCAGCTTTGAAAGCAACAGCTTCAAAAGTTTCACCATCGGCAGCTTTCCACTCATCAGACATGCCAGCTAAAGCACACAACTCTTCTAACAGATCTTTATCCCATGTATCGGATTTTTTAATTTCATCTGCTATTTCCTGAGCGGTTTTCATTTTAAATCCTTTCAACTTACTTTTTATAATATTCTCATCATATCACCACTACACCATTATGTCAAGAGATATTTTTAAGATTTATAAAATATTATTTTTGTGCTTAAAAATAACAACTATACATCTGTATAGCAAAACACTTGACAAACTTAAAATTGACACCTATTATAACTCTATAATTGCGCAAGCAATCACAACAGAGCTGGGAGGCTCTTTTTTTATGGTAATTATACCATCATTGTATGTAAAGGTAAATATAGTTGAAAATGGATACAATAGATATTTTAATTGAATCTATAGAGGATCAAAAGATAAAAAGAATCTTAAATGCTTTGAATAAAAGCATACAAAGAGACAACTCTCATATTGCTGAGATATTTAAAAAAATAAAAAGTTTGGAAATTAACTCTCAATAATTCGAGTATTTTTATTTTCTCTGGGAAATTGTTCTGAAATAACATTAAAAATAAAACCAACTGCGTGAGCTAAACTTCTAATAGCATCTTTTAAAATTTCTTTATTATCGGCAATTTGGTTTATGTAGTCAAAATCATTGAATTTAATTAATAGTTCAAGTGCATTATCTAAATCAGCATTAGATTGTTCAATATTAGGCATTATTACTCCTTTTTATAGGTTTAATAAATGTTCATTGATAATTTAATAAATATCATTCGGTAAGCAGAATTTAAGACCGAGTCCCATGCTATGAATGGGTTATTCGGTCTTCTAAGCTTTTGCACTATTCAGAAATAGGGATTATTCTTGCTCCAGGCAAGAGTTCCCGAAAGATCATAGCAATCTTTCATTTCATCTTTAATCTCTTGACTTGGGAAGTTTAGCACCCAAAAATTCCCCTTTCGTTCAAGAGAAGCCAAAAAGGTTCTTCGACCTCTAATCGAAACCTAACTTAGGCTAAATGCACTGGGAACTACAAAAATGCTTCCAAGACATAGCATCACCCTTTCTTGTAATTCCCTTTTGTTAAGGATTAAAAATATTATACCAAAATATATTGAGAAAGAGGTATAATAATAGTGGTGATTTTATGAAAGATAACTCAATAGAAAAAAAGATAATAGGCACAACATGGTCAGAAGTAATGATTGACTTAAACAGAGTTACCCAAAAAATAGAACCTAAAAATGATAAGGATACTTCTGAATCTGATTCATCATCAGATAAAACATAGGTTGTTCGTTTTTCCTGTTATTATATCTGAACGTATATTCATTGATATACTTATTCAAATGCTTTTTGCTTACCGAATGATAAACGCCATTGATACCGCGTTTCAGTAATGACCAGAAACCCTCTAAGCTGTTGACGTGAATATCGCCATCAGCATAAATATTGGCACTGTGAACGATAGACTCATGCTGATAATTTAAGTATTTCAAGTTGCAATAAGAACCAAGTTCGTCGGTATATATTTTTGAATTAGGAGCGACACTTCTAACAATTATTGGCAATAAGGTTTTGGCTTTAGCGTCTTTAACGGTTTTTGCTATAATTCTTCCGTTACGTTCAGCAAGTCCAAAAACGCAAGTCTTATTTTCTGAACCTCTGCCGGTTGTACCATGATGTCTGCCTCCGACATAAGTTTCATCGGCTTCAAAAGTACCATTATTTTTAAAGAAATTTTCCTTTAACATTATTCTGATCTGGTGAAACATTCTCCATGCAGTTTTATAAGTAACTCCGAGTTCACGCTCTAATTGTTTAGCACTTATTCCGCAACGTGTAGAACTCATAAGATAGATAGCATAAAACCAGCTTTTAAGCGGTGTAGTTGATTTATGAAATATAGTGTTTGCTGTAGGGTGTACGTGGTTACCGCAAAACTCACAACAGTACGAAGGCCTGTCGATAGCCTTATAATGCTTTGTGATTTTACCACACTTTTTGCAGAATATCCCATCGGGATAAAATTTGTTCTTTAACCATTCAAGGCAAACATCATCAGAATTAAATTTATATAAAAAATCTTTGACAGTACATTCTTTTTTCATTTCAAATATCCTTATTTAACTTTATAATAAGAATATCATAACAGAATAGTTACATACTGTCAAGGGATAATTACCCTTTTTTTATGCTCAAATATCCAATCCAGAAACTCACAGCACAGGAAATCCAGGAGTTGAAATTTGATCAGGCGCTAAGAATCATAGAAGAGAATACCAATACACTCATGGATATAGAGCAGAACAGAGGTTTAAAGTCCGTAGTACAGAACGGATAAGAGCCTCAAATATCAATCCTAAGGCATTATAAATAACAATAGGGCAATAAGCATTGGCTGATTTAGATATGGAAATAATAGAAGATGTTAAAACCATTACAGTACGTTACAAGAAAAAAACTTAAGCTGGCCAGACAGGTATTTGAAACATATAAGAAGCTTCATAACCTGGAAAAGACTGGAGTAGCTTTAGGGCTTGCAACAAACACCGTCAGGAAATATGTAGCATTAATAGAAGATATAAATGAGAACAATAAAGTAAGTAATAAAGATAATTATTATAATAATAATATAAATACTAAAGAATGCCCCCCCCCTGTAACAGGTTCTTATGATAATAGGGATATTGGGAATTGTCAAGGGGAAATTAAAAATAATATAGAAGATGATAATTTAGAGACAGAGACAATCTTGGAAAGTGAGGGAAGTGAGACGGATGTATTCCTCGCTAATAAAGTTCCAGACATAAGAGCGACTAAAAATAAGATTTTAGCTGAGAAACTCGATACCATAGCATTTAAATATTTAGAGTACCTTGATAATCCATCAGAGCAGCAATTACATCGTACATCCCTTAAGGATCGTGCAGTCATAGCAGGTATTTTACTTGATAAGAAATCACAGTTAGAGCATAAGGATGCAGATGTCATTAAAAACCAATCCATTATATTTAACCTCTTTGGAGATAATCATAAATTATCAGAGTTTATAACAGGCAATATGAAGCGCCAGCAGGCATTAAGAGAGCGACCTGTCAATAAATATACACCGGCTATTAGTAAGTAGTTAAGTATACAAGTTTACAATATGCATATTATAGGAACCAAACATTTGTACGCTTTAAGCACAGATTGACCCCCCAAGCGCATATTATCAAGCTTATTATACATATTATGCAAGTTTTTGATGATTTAATGCATGATATTAATTAATTCTAGTGGTAGGCATATAGGCATGCAGGCAGGGCAATTTATACATATAGAAGGGGTACCCACCCCCCAAACTTTCAGCGCCAAAATATTATATATACCTTACTCATAAAGTTACTCAAAACAAAGGAAGTGTAGTTTGTATCGTGTGTTAGAAGATTGGGAATTAAAGTATTACAAGATATCAATTAATAAGCATTTTAAATTCTTTAAATGGGAGATAAGTTTTAACTTCCAGATTGTTAATAGAAATAACCTTAACAAGGAATGGGAAAAAAGAGTTAAAGAAATGATACCTCCAAAAACCACTTTTAGTAAGGGTTAATTTTTTCTGGCTAATTTTTAAAAGGAGTATATGAAAGTTACTATCCTGATGCCTACGTATAATAGGGCATCTTTCTTTTTACCCAGGGCAATCCAGTCGGTATTAAATCAGACCTATGAAAACTTTCAATTGATCATAGGAGATAACGCCTCAACCGATAATACGGAGGAAGTCGTCAAGTCATTTAATGACAGCCGGATAACTTATATCAAAAGTAAATCAAATACTGGTACGCAGAATACTTTCTTCAATGCGGGGCTTAAATATGAGACTAAATATACGTCTTTTATAGAGGATGATGACCGCTATTATCCGCTGCATATTGAAAAGCTTGTCAGTAAAGCGAAAGAAGGTTTTAAAGCCGTTTACTGTTTTGGAATAAATATCTTATATGACGGCAATGGCAATATCCCTTTAGCCGGCCAGACAAGATGCAAGGAATGGAATAAGAATTGGTTCATATTCGGCGGGTCTTATTTTAACTGGATAGACCAGTCAGATATTTTAGTGGACAGGGAAGCGCTTTTATCTGTAGGAGGTTTCAGGGAGGACGCCAACTTTCAGGATTATGCGATTATGGCGAAGATGTGCATGAGATATGAAGTAGGGTGCGTGGCCGAGATCCTGACAGAATGTGCAATTGATGTAAATAAATACGGCCAGCATGCAGAAAATAAGTGGCGAAATTCCGATACGTTATTAAACCATATAGATATATTTTAAGGATTTAAAAGACGCCTATGGAAAGTTTAACTGAGTATAGGAAGTATCTTGGAGAAAACAACAGGTGGGCGTTTCTTGAAAAGTGGGACTATGGGTTTACTTCTGTCAGGAAAGATATTTTAGATGTCATGGATATATCACCTGGTATGAAGATACTGGACATAGGATGTTCGGAAGGCAAGACATTAGAGTTTTTAAAAGACAATTATATCTCTTATGATCTTAAATTATACGGCGTAGAGCCGGATAGAAAAAGCGCTATTAAGGCTAAGAAATTTGGCAGGATATCTGCCGTAAGCGCAGAGAAGTTTTTGAAAGCTAGTAAGGTCAAATTCGATATTATCATAATGGCCGATGTCATCGAACACTTAAAGGAACCCTGGATAGTCGTGAGGGAGGCTGTTAAGCACCTTAAAGATAGCGGGGCAGTATATGTTTCCATACCAAACTACTTTCATTCTACCGTGATGTATAACCTGTTTGAATGCGGTAGTTTCGGTTATGCAAGCAATGACATTATAAATAAGGAACACCTGCGTTTTTTTACAATGAATGATTCGGTCAATCTTTTAAAGATGGCTGGCCTTAATCATTTTGATATATATGGCAATACTATAGATGCTGATGATAAACCAATTGAAGTTGCCAGTAAATTGCAGGATTTATTTAAAAAAGATTATCACTTTGATGTGTACCAATTTGTAATAAAAGGGACTAAGTAGGCTAAAAAATGCAAGTTAAACCAAATAAGAACGTTCAGGTTTGGAAACCGACAAAGATTAAGAAAAATCCTAAAGGTAAATGATGTATATCATAACAGTAGACCAGAATGGCAAGGTCAGTCAGGAAAAAATTAACAGATTAAAAAGGATACATGAAACCCCGCAAGACCCTGTTGTTGTCGTGTATACAGATACATCACTCCCTGATGGGTATACTGTTGACAGATTTGACGGACTTGTAAAACATCTTGTAAAAAGTGAACCTAAATACGCGGAAAATGCAGATGTAAAAAGAGCGTTACATGAACAGAACGAAAGACTGTCAAAGGTGAAGTTCTTTAATAGATGAACCAGATACATAAAGCCGTTGACAAAAACCTTGCCAGACAGGCAGGGGCGATACTTACTGACTCACTTTTCGACTTTGCAAAGATAGTTCTAGGCTATGACTTAATTGAAGAAGATGTCCATTTTGATTTATGCGAGTTTCTATGCGATAGGTATACGGACTACAATGAGCCTGTAAAAAACTGGAAATTATGCTTGATGCCTCGAGGAACTTTTAAGACAACAATAGCACTCGAGGCTTTTGCAATTCAGCAGATAATACTAAATCCCAATATAAGGATTTTAATAACCACAGAGAATTTCTCTAATTCAAAGTTTTATCTTAGCAAGATCAAGAAAGCCTTTGAAAATAACGAGTTATTAAAAAGTTTATATGGGGATTTCGTTGCTCCTACCGGATGGCGTGAAGATTACATAACAGTATCTCAAAGAACTATAAACGCCAAAGAGCCTACCATAATGTGCGGTGGAGTAGATAAGACAATTACAGGTTTTCATTACGATCTAGTTATAGCAGATGACCTTGTAACCCCGAATAATATCGGGACTATAGACCAGATAAATAAAGTCATCAATTACTACAAGGATTTTAATAATCTTTTAGATAAGACAAAACCTTGTCGGGTAGTTATGATTGGCACTAGGTGGAATTTTAACGACCTGTACCAGCATATTATAGACAATGAGTATATGAATTTTAATATATTCATCCGTCAGGCTCATAGACCGGATGGAAGCCTGTTTTTCCCTAAGATACTTCCGCAAGTTGAGCTTGACAGGCTAAGGCTTTCACTGGGGAACTATCTTTATTCCTGTAATTATGAAAATAACCCTGTAGATAAGGAACATGCTAAGTTTAAATCTGACTGGCTCCGGTATTATCCGGCAAACAAAAGCAGACCGCTAGACAGGGATTGCCCTAATTTAGAAGAACTTAACATTTATACCACTGTTGACCCTGCTATATCGGAGCGAATTGAGGGGGATTTTTCAGGGATAGTTACAACAGGTGTTGACTATGAAAACAACAAATATGTACTTGAAACCAAGCGTTTAAAAGTTAATCCATTTGAGCTTATAAATGAGATGTTTGAAGTTTATAAGAGATTTAAACCTTTAATGCTCGGTATAGAAACTGCGGTATTCCAGAAGACTTTAAAATACTGGATTATGCAGGAAATGCAGAAAAGGAATATTTATCTTCCAATTATTGAACTTAAATCTGAACAGAAATCAAAGGAATACAGAATATCAGCGCTGCAGCCAATAGTTGAATTTGGCTCAATTTATTTCAGTAAATCAATGGTTGAGCTTATTGATGAAATTCTGACCTTCCCGATTATGCGCCATGATGATTTGATAGACCCTTTAGCTTATCAGGTTCCAATGTGGAGTCCTCCGGTGAAAAGGGAAAACAGATCAGTCAAAAAAGGCACTTTTGAATACTACATGAAATTAGCTGTAGGTGAAAAGAAGAAAAAATATTTGATAGGGCATGACGATTATAAAGAATTATTGAAAGTGAGGGGATCCTGAAAGTAATTATACCAATGGCAGGAAGAGGGGAAAGATTTGCAAATTCAGGCTACACAGTTCCGAAACCGTTTATAGATGTAAGGGGTAAGCCGATGATTCAGCTGGCAGTTGAGAACTTAAATATGAATTGCCCCCATATATTTATAATGCAGGAGGAGCATTTCCAGACCTATAAAAAGGTAATGTATTCTTTTATGCCGAAAGGTTCAGAAATAGTGCGCATAAATGAGATTACGAGAGGGCCGGTATGCACCTGTCTAAAAGCTGAAGAACTTATAAATGACAGTTCGCCGCTTGTTTATGCTAATTGTGACCAGTTTTTAAAAGACTGGGGGACTCTCAAATATGACTGCGGAAGGTATTTAGATGAATGTGAAGGGACTGACGGAGGACTGCTTGTAACAAGGGACAGAAATCTGTGGGGAAGTTTTGCCACACTTGATAAGAGCGGATATGTTGACATGTCAGTAGAGAAGGTAATCCCGGATGATACAGATATAAGCTCGACTGGAGTTTATGAATGGGCGAGTGGAAGTGACTTTGTAAAATACGCTAAGTCCATGATTGAAAATAACCGACACGCGCCCAATGGTGAGTTCTATGCCATAGACGTATATAACGAAGGCATTAAAGACGGAAAGAAATATATAGTTTCATTTATAAAGAAATGGTGGAGACTCGGAGTTCCTGAAGATTTGGAAGTCTATTTGAGGGAAACATGATAACCCCTAAGAAATGTGCAGAAATTTTAAACAGGTGGGAGATAAACTGGACACCGGAGTATAGAGGCTTTACATGTGCAGGATGCTTAAAGAAAATACGCAAGGCATGGCACATACATTTTATGGAAGACGGGTATAAAAGAGAATTTCATCTATGTAAAAAATGTGGGAAGAAATACAACTTATGAAAAAGGTAAAAGTATGAGTGAACTTACAATCCTAAAAAAGCCTGACGCTACGATATGGAAGGCAAGAATAGAAATAGGGCAGAAAAGGAAAAAAGACGCTTTTGATGAGCGTGCCAAAAGAATGAGGCAGATGTTTAAAGGCGACCATTTCCCGGACGCTCCCGAAGGTGAATATATAGTCATAAACTATTGTTATGCAATCTTAAAAGCAATCCTTCCGCAGATATATTTTCAAGACCCATACCTATTTTTAGAGGAGGGCGATGGCGAAACCGCACAGGATGCCACCAAAGCAGCAGAAGCGGTATTAAATCATTTCTGGTACAAGATGAAAGCTAAACGACAGATTAAAAAGATTATACTAGATGCTTTAATTTATGGATTTGGTGTAGGAAAAATTGGTTATAACACAGATACAATAAAATCCAAAATTGAATCTGGTGCAGATGATA
>Ga0172381_10006013_pt1 | contig 12222 bp, 15 predicted proteins | sample Leawel6488metaG_FD_119754 | JGI IMG/M metagenome (GOLD analysis project Ga0172381, IMG submission 119754) | Leachate microbial communities from a municipal landfill in Southern Ontario, Canada - Leachate well 64-88 metaG | ecosystem: Engineered > Solid waste > Landfill > Unclassified | place...
AAATATTTTAGTTGATGCTAAAACAAATATTGTTTTGCAGAGAAACAATATAAAACTATCCGACTTAAAAGTAGATGACAATATAGTTGTAGTGGGGGAGCCAAATAGCTCTGGCCAAATTGAAGCTGTGCTTATTAGAGTTATGCCTGCAATTAAAAATTAATTTTTTATAAAATGAACCTGTTTATTAAAATAAAGGAGTTTATATTAAAACACAAAAAAATCAGCATTTTGGCGGTTATAATTTTATTGGGCGCAGGGTTTTGGATATACAAATCTTTTGCAGGCACGGGCGAAGAAGCCAAATATGTTTTGGCCCAAGCTTCAAAGCAAACAATTGTTTCTTCTATTTCAGGAACAGGTCAGGTTTCTGCGCTTAATCAGGTTTCTTTGTCTCCGGGCTCGGGGGCTTCAGGGAAAGTTGTTTATTTGAATGCTGTCTCCGGGCAAACCGTTTCTGCCGGCACTTTGCTGATACAATTAGACACAACCGAAGCGGAAAAAACAATAAGAAGCGCAGAATCAAGCTTGCGCTCTGCCCAAATAACTTTGCAAAAACTACAGGGCGACGGCTCCTTGGCTGTTCCGCAGAATAAACAAGACGCTATAGACACTTTAGACCAAGACTATCAATCGGCGTACAATACTGTTTCGAGTGTGTTTACAGATTTGCCCGCCGTGATGACAGACCTGCAAAATATAATCTATGGGAATACCTTTACCAATAACCAGTATAATATTGATTATTATACATCAAATGCTTATACCTTGAACCAAAGCATTACGTCGCTCAAAGACAGCTTGGTAAAATCGTATAAAACTGCTTCAGATGAATATACAAAAAATTTCAATGCTTACAAGGAAACCAGCAGATATTCTGATAATGCAACAATTGATTCTATAGTCAACGAAACATATAACACCACCAGAGATGTCGCTCAGGCGATAAAGGATACAACCAATCTTATTCAGTTTTATAAAGATGCTCTAACTAAATCTAACCTCAAGACAAACACAACCGCAGACACGCATCTTACAACTGCCAACAGCGATTTGAGCAAAATTAACTCTGATATGTCTAGCTTGCTGAACATTCAAAGCACTATAAATAAAGATAAGCAGTCCATAGCGGACTCAGATTTAGATATAGAATCACAGAAACTGTCGCTACAAAATAGCCAAAACAGCCTTCAAGATGCAAAAGAGGCGCTTAGCAATTATTATATTTATGCGCCGTTTGCCGGCGTTGTTGGAGACGTGAGCGTTAAAAAAGGCGACACAATTTCTTCCTCAACTTCTGCGATTACTTTTATTACTCAAAAGCAAATAACAGAAATTTCTTTGAGTGAAACCGACATTCCAAAAATAAAATTGGGGCAGAAGGCGACATTGACTTTTGACGCAATAGAAGAGCTGAGCATTGTAGGACAAGTTACGGAGATGGATGCCATCGGCACAGTTAACCAGGGGGTTGTGAGTTATAATGTACAAATTGCTTTTGATACGCAAGACAACAGGGTAAAACCCGGCATGAGCGTCAGCGCCAGTGTTATTACAGATACCAAACAAAATGTTTTGACAGTACCAAACAGCGCGGTCAAAACTAAAAACGGAAGTTATTATGTTTTAATTCCCTCTGGTACCGCCACAACGCAAAAAACAGTTGAGATTGGCGTTGCCGATGACACTAATACGGAAATCATTAGTGGGTTGGCGGAAGGCGACCAAGTTGTGACAAGAACTATTTCTGGCACCGCAACAACTTCTACAACAAGCTCGACAAAAACCACAAATAAAGCAACTCAAACCTTTATGGGAGCCGGCGGTCCGCCAAATTAATACGCAATTACATGATTGAGATAAACAACATAGCAAAAGTATATCAAACAGGCACCGTTGGGTTTCAAGCGCTTTCGGGAGTAAGTTTTACAATAAAAGACGGAGAGTTTGTGGCAATTATGGGGCCGTCTGGTTCTGGAAAATCAACCTTGATGCATATTTTGGGAGCTTTAGACACGCCAACATCGGGCACATATATTTTGGACGGAAAAGATGTTTCAACATTAACCGAAGACGAGCTGGCTGATACCAGGAAAAATAAAATTGGGTTTGTTTTTCAGGCGTTTAATCTTTTGCCAAGAGCCACTGCCATAAGAAATGTTTCTCTGCCTTTGGTGTACGAAGGAATGGAAAAAGCAGAAAGAGAGAAAAAAGCCAAAACGGCTTTAAAATCCGCAGGCCTGGATGAAGAATATTTTGACCATTTGTCCAACCAGCTTTCCGGAGGACAAATACAGCGCGTGGCAATAGCTCGGGCGCTGGTAAATAATCCAACTTTGATTTTGGCCGACGAACCAACCGGAAACCTTGATTCAAAAACCGGAGAAATTGTTTTGGAAACTTTCAGAAAATTAAATAAAGAACACGGCAGAACAATTATTTTAATTACTCACGAGCAAGATGTTGCCGAGCACGCCGACAGAATTATTTTTATCAAAGACGGAAAAGTAGTGAGCGATTCTAAAAATCACAAAAAATAAATGAAACTTATAGACACATTAGAAGAAACTTTTTTGGCGCTATTATCAAACAAGGCCAGGACCGGACTCACAATTCTGGGTATTGTGATTGGAATAAGCTCGGTGATTGTAATGGTGTCGGTGGGGCAGGGCGCGACCTCGTCTATACAAACAAGCATTGAATCTACTGGGTCAAATTTGTTGATGATAATGCCGGGCGCCACAAGAAACATTGGCTACTCGGCTCGCTCGGCAGGAGGCACTGCGCAGTCGCTTACAATGGACGATGCTGACGCAATAGTTGCAGAAGTTTCTACTGTGCAATATATGACGCCAACTGTCAGCGGAAGGTATCAGGTGGTTTATAAAGGAAATAATACAAACACTTCAGTTATTGGAACCAGTGATACTTACACCCAGGTAAGAAATTTGAGCGTGAATGAAGGGTATTTTATAACAAATCAAGATGTGGAAAGTACTTCAAAAGTTGCCGTAATTGGCCCCACAGTTGTCACAGATTTGTTTGGCGAAGATGCGGTTGCCAGCGATGCTGTAGGCCAGACAATAAAAATAAATAAAATAGAATTTAAAGTAATAGGAGTTACAAAAGCAAAGGGTGGAAGCGGGTTTCAAAACCAAGACGACAGAATTTACATTCCGTATACCGTTTCGCAAAAATATTTGTCGGGGAATAAATATTTATCAGAAATTGATTTGCAGATAAGCGGTTCAGACTTGATGACCCAGGCGCAAAATGATGTCACCAGTTTATTGCTTTCCCGCCACAATATTGCAGATTCTGCCAGCGCCGACTTTACGGTGCAAAACCAAGCTGACTTATTATCAAGCATTTCCAGCGTCAGCCAAACTTTAACAATTTTACTTGGAGCAATTGCCGGAATTTCATTGCTGGTGGGAGGAATAGGCATTATGAATATGATGCTTACAACTGTCACAGAAAGAACAAGGGAAATTGGGCTAAGAAAAGCAATTGGGGCAAAAGCAAAAGATATTACGTTTCAATTTTTGACAGAAGCGGTTGTGTTAACGTTTTCTGGTGGAGTTGTGGGAGTTATTTTGGGGTGGGGAATTTCTTTTGGAGTGAAATATTTTAATTTGTACCAGACAAAAGTTTCGTTATTTTCCGTAATTTTGGCAGTCGCTGTTTCAGCCGGCATAGGAATTATTTTCGGATATTACCCCGCCAAGCGCGCCGCCAAATTAAATCCAATAGAAGCACTTAGATATGAGTAATTAAATTGTTCGCCAGTTAGTTTTCCGCTAGCGTTCGCTCGCCAGCGCGAGCTCACTCAGGCTTCGGCAATTTTCCCGCTTCGCGGGACCAGCAAAATTGCCTGCAGGGTACGCTACAAACTAACTGGCTCACAAACATAATATGCAAAAAAATATTTTAGTTATAATCGCGATAGTTGTTTTGTTGGTTGTTGGGGGTGGGGCATTTTACGGAGGAATGGTTTACGGTAAGAGTCAGAATGTCATGCCAAATTTTGCGGCGGGAGATTTTCAGAGCTTAAGAGGTAATAGAACCGGCAACGCTGGGGGCGGGTTCACTTCTGGGGATATTCTTTCAAAAGATGCAAGCAGTATTACTGTGCAGTTACCTAATAATGGCGGGTCAAAAATTATTTTTTATTCTGATACGACTCAAATAAATAAAACTGCTTCTGGCTCGGCAGACGACCTTGCAACCGGCATATCTATAACTGCAACAGGCACAACAAACGCCGACGGCAGTATAACCGCCCAGACAATACAAATAAGACCGGCCGGGCAAAAAGCTGGACCAAATTAATAAAATCCGGTACAATAAAATATCAATATAAATTAACGTAATAATATATGAGCAAAAAAGCAGTAATAATTTTGATAATATTATTAGTCGTCGTAATAGCAATTTATTTTTTAATGCAAAATAATAATGTGCCATCGACATCGACAGCATCATTACCAAATGCAAATCAAAATCAGCAAATGGAACAAACTTCTTTAAATTTTGATATTCAAGGTATGAAGGTAGAAATTGTACAACAGGGAACTGGAGAAGAGGCAAAAGCGGGGGACACGGTTTCTGTGCACTACACTGGCACATTGTTAGACGGCACAAAGTTTGATTCTTCGGTTGACAGGGGCGAGCCCTTCTCTTTTACCTTGGGTCAAAACAGGGTTATACAAGGCTGGGAGCTGGGAGTAGCAGGCATGAAAGTTGGCGAAAAAAGAAAGCTGACCATACCGCCCGAATTAGCCTACGGCAGTCAAGCAGTAGGGGGAGTGATACCAGCAAATTCAACCTTGCAATTTGACGTTGAATTGCTCAAAATAAACTAAGCCGAAAAAGCCCCAGTCTGATTAGTCAAGGGGCTTTTTTAATACAACTGTAAGCCCATTAATGTATATTTAATATATGGACGACATTTTTGAAGAAAGCCTTAATCGGGAAACAATAGTGCTTGGCGGAGGATGTTTTTGGTGTACGGAAGCTGTGTTTAAAATGCTGAAAGGAGTTATATCGGTTGAATCTGGTTACGCGGGCGGAAATAAAGAGAATCCAATGTATGGAGAAGTGATTTCTGGAAAAACAGGCCACGCAGAGGTTATAAAAATTGAGTATGATCCTCAAATTATTTCGTTTATTAAAATTTTAACCGTATTTTTTGCAACACACGACCCGACAACGTTAAACAGGCAAGGAAATGATATCGGCGAGCAATACCGTTCGATTATTCTGTATACCAGTAACGAACAAAAGAAACAGATTAAAAAATTTATTAAAAATCTTAACAATTCAAGCAAAAGAGGCAAAGAGATTGTTACAGAAATAATGGCATTGGATAATTTTTACCAGGCCGAAAAAGAACATAGAGATTATTATAAAAACCATCCCGAGCAGGCTTACTGCCGGGTTGTGATAAATCCAAAGCTAAAGAAGGTTCAGGAAAAATTTATTGAATTGCTAAAAGATTAGTAAAAAATATGGAAACAAGAAAAGTTTTAAAAGATATTGAGAAAAATTCTAAAAAAATGTCTTGGCCAATTGTTGGCCCCAAAAAAGGCAAACTTTTGGAAAAATTAATAAAGCACTATAAGCCCAAAAATGTACTGGAGGTGGGGAGTTTGGTTGGCTATTCAGCTATCTTAATGGGCCAGCATTTGCAAAAAAATGGAAAAATAACAGCCATTGAAATAAACCCGGAATTTGGCGCAATAGCCAGAAAAAATTTTGAAACGGCAGGGCTTAAAAAATACGTTGATTTGATAATTGGAGATGCAATGAGTGTAATACCAAAACTAGCAAGACCATTTGATATGGTTTTTTTGGATGCCGCGAAAGACGAATATTACAGTTATTTGTTGCTTACCGAAAATAAATTGGCGAGAAATGCCATTATAGTTGCAGATAATGTGAAAATGTTTGAAAGCCAACTAAGGGACTATCTTGATTATGTGCGACAAAGCGTAAACTACAACAGCGAAAACTACGAATTCGGCGACGACGCCATGGAGGTGAGCTTTAGGGTGGCATAAAAGTTGACTATTTTAAAAAAGTTTAATAACATTATTTTAATGTGCTTTTTGTTTGTTTTGCTCGTAGCAAAACTGACGCAACAAAAAGTCCGTCGCCACCCCTGCTTTCCCAAAAGGAGAGCCCATTTATGAGTGAGTCGAGGTCCACATCGTGAAGCCACCGGCCCGTTGGAGCCTTTTTTGAAAGGAACCCCCTTATGAGTGCGTTGCTACGTACCTGACAAGCGACTGAAGATGCGTCTGCGACCCCGGCGGGTTGTGGGCTGGCGAGAGCGGGGGCTCTGCGAAGCGAGATCTGTTGAGCGATCTTATTGCGTGGAGACTTTTCTCCTTCCAGAGCCCCTATTCTTTTGTTCTTTGACAATTTTGTCCTTTACGGACACCCAAGTCTTAACGGCAGACCCTAGCCGTTTTTTGTTGCAAAAATTTTTAAAAAGCATATTATAAATATTAGATTAAACGGGGCCATTTAGCTCTACGGGAGAGCACCTCGCTAATGCGAGGAGGTGTGGGTTCGAGCCCCACAGGCTCCGCTTCGCCAACTCGTAGCTGGCGTTCTAGTTCTTTCCAAGGTAAAGGAGGTGCCTTAACGTGTACACTGTAGACTTTTACGTCAGGGACTTACTCAAAAGGAAGACACAGTCGCAGTCAACGAAGAGCAGACCTAGGTCTGCTGGCAAACCGCGCGAACGGAAACGCGTATCGCGGTTGACCAAGTCCTTGTCTCGTCTTAGTTTCTAATTTCTCTTAGGCAAATCGGAGGTGCTTTATGAGATGCGGACCACAGATAAGATCGGGTAGGGGGGCTTTCCCTACCAACGAACTCGGCGAGTTGCCGTTCACTGCCCGCGCTTTGGGTATTCTAGCCCATAAGCCCGACCGCAAGGATGTTACTCCTAGCGAATCCGCGCCCGTGGAGGCCCTAGGGGCTCCTACTGTCATCGAGAACACAAACAGCAGGTAACTGCATAGCGATGCGATAACGCATCATTTCGTAGAGACCCAGGTCACTGACCCGGGTCTGTTTTTTTATCACTCTTGACAGGGGATTGATAATTTTATACGATGGCTTATATGATAACAGAGAGGCAGGAAAAATTATTGGATTTTCTAATTAAAGAATATATAAGCACCGCAGAACCTGTGAGTTCGTTGGCTTTGAAAAAAGTTTCTGATTTGGATGTTAGCGGAGCAACAATAAGAAATGATTTACAGGAATTAACCAAACAAGGTTTTATTGATCAGCCTCATACTTCAGCCGGCAGAGTACCCACAAAAAAAGCTTATAAATATTTCGCTGATAAAATAGCCGGAGAAAACGAAGACAACTTTTCAGATTTTATTTTTCGCCATGTGGCAGAAGCTCATAGACAAATAGAACAAGAAATGAAGTTAGCAGAAGAGCTTATGAAATCTTTATCTGAAGTTTCTACCACGCTAAGTTATACAAGAATTCAGAGGAACGATAATCTTTTGGAAATATTGCAAATACTTGGGCCGTCAAAAACAGCGCACGACGAGAATATAGATTTAATAAACAAAATTATTAAAAAATTGGAAAATTTTTAATATGGCAAACTTTGTAAAAGTAGGGCACAGAGGCGCAATGGGATACGAGCCCGAAAACACGCTTATATCTTTTAAAAAAGCAATTGAGCTGGGCGCCGACATGATAGAGCTGGATGTTCGTTTATGCAAGAGCGGAGAATTGGTTGTAATGCATGACAGCAGTGTAGACCGCATGACAAACGGCCACGGAAGCGTTGAGGGAATGACCTTATCAGAACTAAAGGGTTTGCAAATGCAAAAAGGCGAAAGAATACCAACGCTCACCGAAGTGCTTGATTTTGTAGATAAAAGAGTAAAAGTAAACATTGAGCTAAAGGGCAAAAGAACCGCTTGGCCGGTAAGCAGAATGATTGACAGATACGTGGAGGAGAAGGGTTGGAAATATGATGATTTTATGGTTTCATCTTTTAGGCACAATGAACTTTGGAAAATGAGATTTTTAAGCTGGGACATAAAAATTGGAGCTTTGAGCGAAGTTGTACCGCCGGTGGAATTTTTTAGCTTTGTAAAAGCGATCAACGCGTATTCTGTAAACGTGCCAATAGATAGAATTGATAAAAAATTTGTCGAAAAAGCCCACAAAAGTAAATTAAAAGTGTTTGTGTATACAGCAAACAAGCCAGAAGAATTGAACAAAGCAAAAGACATAAACGTAGATTATATTTGTTCAAACTTCCCCGATAAAATTTAAAACAAAAAAAATGACAGAAGAAATAAAACAAGACGATAAATTAAGCGAGCTTCAACTCAAGTGCGAGGAATATTTAAATGGCTGGAAAAGAGAAAGGGCAGACTTTCTTAATTATAAGAAAGATGAAATGGAACGAATTGGCCAGCTAGTAAAATACGCCAATGAAGAAATAATTTTAAAACTAATCCCAGTTTTAGATAATTTGTGTTTAGCCGCAAAACACATAGAAGATGAAGGTGTAAAACAAATAAAAAAACAACTAGAAGATTTTTTACAAAAAGAGGGAATTGAGCCCATCGAGGTAGTAGGCAAGCCCCTTGACCCCAACACAATGGAAGCCACAGAAGAAGTAGAAAACGGCGGACGTCCGACGTCCGCCCAAACTGGCGCCGTAGTTGAGGAAATTCAGCGCGGCTACATAATGCATGGCAAGTTAATCCGCGTAGCCAAAGTAAAAATCGCGAAATAAAAAAGCGCTAAACCTGAAGGTTTAAACGCTGTAAAGCTGGACGCCGGATGTTTTGAGCTCGAGCTCGCCGTCGACTACGATCTGTATGACCGCCCCTTCCTTGATGATAAGGGATTGGCTAAAAGAAATGTAGTCTCCTGGCTTGATTGTGCGCGCCAGCCGTATTGCTTCCTCCCTGGTTTCGGCCGGAACCAGGTAATATTCAGACAGTTCGTTTTTGAGAGCGAAGAATCTCATGGTGCGCCTCACTGGTGTGGTGTCAGAGAAAATTATCAGAGGACCAATTAAAATGTAAACCTAATAAAAATAAAAGTCAAACAAAAAAATATGGAAAATAAAGAACCGCAACAAATACAAGTTAATTTAGATCCGAATTCGTATATGATTACGATGGTGAATATGGGGTTTGACGAGGAGATGTTCCACTTCTTAATCACCAGCGCAAACCAAGGCAGGCAATTTGTAGCCACCCCAAAACACGCCAAACGAATTCATTTATTACTGAAACAACAAATAGAAAATTACGAAAAACAATTCGGCGAAATAAAAACCAGCCTTCCTCAAATGACCAAAAACACCTCCGAAAATAAAAACATCGGCTTTTAAAAATAAAAAAAGCCCAAGCTTTTTGGGCCTGGGCCGCTGAAACGGTGACGAAATATCGCCACTAAAATACGAAGAGCTCGACGGGCGTCGCTGGAAGTTCCACACATCCTTGCACCCTTATTTGGACGGCGGACACACCCTCTAGCGAGAACGCCATGCTAAAGGGAACGTATGTCCCTGGCCGTTGCTTGCACCACTCTGACTGTTTGGCTTCCTCCAGCGTTTTAGCTGGAATCAGAAAATACTCACAGGACTCCACTCGTTTTAACGGAAAAAGCATCATCGGAAACTCTCCCTTGCCAGAGAATTGTTGCGGAACAATAATATAAATATACAAAATTAAATTAAAAAGTCAAGAAAAGCTTCGGTTATCACGCGATAACCTGAAAAATAATAATCAAAAATATGAAAATATTTGTAACAGCATCTTTTGGAGATACGAAGGAAGAGATTGAGAGACTTTGTCGTGCTATCAAAACGGCAGGACTAGAGGATTTCTGTTTTATTAGAGATGTCGAAAATTATCAGAAAATCTTTGATGACCCAAAAGAATTAATGCAAAGAGCAAAAGTGGAAATTGAAAAATCCGACGCTCTGTTGATAGATATGACCGACAAGCCGACAGGAAGAATGATTGAAGTGGGGATGGCATACTCTCTCGGCAAAAAGATTATTGTCATAATGAAGCGCGGCACGCAAATCAAAGACACCACAGGGGGCGTCGCCGACACAATAATCGAATACGATAAAATAGAGGATATCACCGAAAAACTTAGGTTATCACGTGATAACCTAAAAATAATAAAAAATAATTAAATTAAATAAATAAATAAAATAACATGAGCAAAATATTAGGGATTGATTTAGGTACTACTAACTCGGCTATGGCCGTGGTTGAGGGCGGGGAGGCGAAGATTATTGAGAATAAGGAGGGGGCTAGGACTACGCCTTCGATTGTGGCTATCACCAAAACCGGGGAAAGGGTTGTGGGTGTTTTAGCAAAAAGGCAGGCGGTTACTAATCATGAGAATACTATTTTTTCAGTTAAAAGACTGATTGGGAGGAAGTTTTCGGATGCGGAGGTGCAGAGGGATAAAAAATTGTTGCCTTATGAGATTCGCGAGGCGGAAGATGGGGGAGTTGATGTGAAGATGGGGGACAAATGGTTGAACCCGGCGGAGATTTCGGCTATGATTTTGCAGAAGTTGAAGGCTGATGCAGAGGCAAAAATTGGCGAGACGATTTCAGAGGCTATTATAACTTGCCCGGCGTATTTTGATGACTCGCAGAGAAAGGCTACAAAAGTTGCGGGAGAAATTGCAGGGTTTAATGTGAAGAGAGTTATCAATGAACCAACTGCGGCTGCGCTGGCTTATGGGCTGAATAAAAAGAAAGATGAGAAAATTGTTGTTTATGACTTTGGCGGAGGAACTTTTGATATTTCTATTCTTGACGTGGGAGCAGATACTGTGGAAGTAAAAGCAACGGGGGGTGACACGCACTTGGGCGGAGATGATTTTGACCAGAAAATTATGAGTTGGGTTGTTGTGGAGTTTAAAAAAGACAACGGAGTTGATTTGCAAAAAGACAATTTGGCTTTGCAGAGAATTAAAGAAGCTGCAGAAAAAGCAAAAATAGAACTTTCTTCAAGCTTGGAGACAGAAATTAACTTGCCGTTTATTACTTCAGACCAAAATGGGCCAAAGCACTTGCTTTTGAAATTGACCCGCGCTCAATTTGAAAACATTGTGGGCGAATATATTGATAAGTCTATTGAGCTGGTTAAGAAAACCTTGAAAGAAGCGGGGCTTGAAACAAAAGACATAAACGAAATTGTTTTGGTGGGCGGGCAGACAAGAATGCCAAAAATGCAGGAAGCAGTAAAACAGCTTTTTGGCAAAGAGCCAAACAAAGAAGTTAACCCCGACGAAGTTGTGGCAATTGGAGCAGCTGTGCAGGGCGGAATTATGCAAGGCGAAGTTCGCGATGTTTTGTTGCTGGATGTTACTCCTTTGTCATTGGGCATTGAAACCTTTGGAGGAGTGGATACAATTTTGATTGCAAAAAACACAACTGTGCCTACTGCAAAAAACCAAGTTTTCTCAACTGCTGCAGACAGCCAGACTTCGGTGGAAGTGCACGTTTTGCAGGGTGAAAGGCCAATGGCGCAAGACAACAAAACTTTGGGCAGGTTTATTTTAGACGGAATACCACCGGCTCCACGAGGTATGCCTCAAGTTGAAGTGAGTTTTGACATTGATGCCAATGGAATTTTGAATGTGTCGGCAAAAGACAAAGCAACCGGAAAAACTCAATCAATTAAAATTGAAGGCTCGGCCGGAATTTCTAAAGATGAAGTTGAGAGGATGAAAAAAGACGCAGAAATGCATGCGTCTGAAGATAAGGCAAAGCAAGAAGGCATTGAGGCCAAAAATAGCGCTGATGCTTTGGTTTATACTTGCGAAAAGACCTTGCGAGAGTCGGCTGACAAAATAAAGGTAGAAGACAAGAAAGACGTGGAGGATAAAATAAATGCCTTGAAAGAAGCTCAAAAAGGTGATAATATAGAATCCATTAAGGCAAAGACAAAAGAACTGTCAGACGCCATACAGAAAGTGGGGGCAGAGTTGTACAAACAACAGCCACAAGCCGGCAATCCCGAACAGCCCAAAGACGAAGGAAAAAATGATGCCGAAGAAGGTAATTATAAAGAGAAACAATAATGGATTACTACGAAGTTTTGGGGGTGTCGAAGGGCGCTTCTCAAGATGAAATAAAAAAAGCATTTCACAAGCTGGCGCACAAATATCATCCTGACAAGGGAG
>Ga0172381_10006015_pt1 | contig 12220 bp, 8 predicted proteins | sample Leawel6488metaG_FD_119754 | JGI IMG/M metagenome (GOLD analysis project Ga0172381, IMG submission 119754) | Leachate microbial communities from a municipal landfill in Southern Ontario, Canada - Leachate well 64-88 metaG | ecosystem: Engineered > Solid waste > Landfill > Unclassified | place...
ATCTGTAAAATCCACGGTAAGGCCCAACACGCGGCTTAAAACCTCCAAGACCGCATACGACGCCTTAGGATTCTCGATCTGAATTGTATAAAGAGGGATCTCGCCGAGAAGACAAAATCCGTCGAACCCCTCCCGTTTCGCCAACCCCAGGAAGAGGCCGTTCAGGCCGCTGATGTGACCGTCGCTCAACACTTGAAGATTGTGTTTGGCAAGCTCTTTTTTTATCGGCTCCGATGTTGCGGTAAACCAGACATTCGGAGGCTGGTTGTGATCTATCGCCTGCGGCATAGCGGCAAAGCTGATGACCCTGCGCGCTTTGAATTGTTTTGCGACCGCCAGGATAAGCTTACAATACTCATCGGCCCGCGCCAGATCCGGCTGGGCGTCAGAAATAAAAATGATCACATCCGGAGAAACGCCTTTACCTTTATGAAAATAAAACTTATTATACGGCCAGTCCGGCAGGGTCATGATCCCGTCGTGCACATAGCTTTCCATGAGGTAGAAAAACTCCCTGGACGGGATCCGGGCAAACTCTTCCGCTTTGAGCGCGTCGACCAGATATGTGGCGGCCTTAAACGCCACTTCCCCCATCCCGGGCCATGCCACCACTAAATAAGGTTCTTTCAGCCGCGGCTTGCGGGTAAATTTTATTCGTTCCATAAAAACCTCTGTATTGTTACGGGCGTTTAAACATCAACGTCCGTAAAAACTTATCTAATATTTTGCCTCCGGTATATACATTCTTTACCAAGGCGTACTCGTCCACCATATGCGCGCGGCCGGAACATCCGAATCCCGTGGCGATCGCGGGGATCCCGCGGTCCTGAAAAAAAGTGATCACGGTCGCGCCCTCGGAACCATGGACACGTCTGGGTTTAGCGCAGGCCCCCAGCGCGTCCAGATACGCGGTAACCAGCGGATGAGAGCGGTCTATCTCATACGGCTTCTGAATATCCCCGATCTCAACGGACACATGCTTGCTGAATGCGCGCGCCAAACGCCTGATATCCGCTATGATCTTATGCGCCGACATCCCGGGCAGATATCGCACATCAAGCTCACAACTGCACCATCCGGCAACGATATTTACCTTATCCCCGCCCCGGATAGTTCCCACGTTGATCGTGGGCATGCGCAGATATGGATTTTTCTTTGTTTTCTTAAATCTATAATCCCGCAGCCGGGACAGAAAGCCTGACATCTGATCTATCGCATTTACGCCAAGCCAGGGATAAGCGCCATGCGCGCGCCTGCCCCGCATGGTAAGTTTTAAATGAACAAGTCCCTTCTGCGCCACGATCACTTCAAAATCATCCGCATCCAACACAACCGCGGCATCGACGCGTAACAGCCCCTTCTGAATAAGCGGGATAAGGCCATGAACCGACCCGCTCTCTTCATCCGCTGTCGCGGCAAACACCAGATCATACCCGAGCGTCACGTTATCTTCGCGCAAGCTGTGGATAGTTTCAAGCGCGACCGCGATATTACATTTACAATCTGTGGAGCCAAGGCCGTAAATCCTGCCTCCGGAGACATGTCCGGTAAATGGATCATGCCGCCAGCCCTTACCAGCCGGAACAGTATCAAGATGCGGAGTGATCAATAAAGACTTACGGACTGCGCCCGAGCCCTTGAGGCGCGCGATCACGTTCGGCCGGCCCTTTTGAAATACATGCTGCCGCGACGCTATGCCCAGCCGCGACAAATATGCCGCCACCCAGGCGGCGATATCCTTCTCCGAGCCCCCGGGGTTTTCCGAATGGATACGGATTAAAGCCTGTAATGTTTTTATCAGGCGGCTTTTTTTTATCATGTTTATCTGTTTTTTAACGTCATGCTTCGCGCCGGATCTCCGCGGCGGAAGAGGATATGAGGAATTATCAAAATTATCGCTTCCTTATTTGACCGAGGAGTTTTATTTTTGCATAAAATTTTTTGTTTGTCAACCACAAACCCCCTCCCAAAACGGCCCGCGGCAATGGCAACGGATCATGAAGAACAATGGGCGCAATCCCCTCCGGAACAACCGCTGCAGCCCGAGGACGAAGACGCTGTGGTGGCTCCGGAACTATCTTTTGAAGTAAAAGCGAAAGCGGACACCAACCGTTTTAGATCTTTGCCGCTGCACTTCGGGCAGACCAGCGGAGTGGCGCTCGACCTGACGAGAAGCTCAAACTTATCCTTGCATTGATTGCATTCAAATTCATATATAGGCATCACGCCTCCACTTGCGGCTTTGTTAAAAAGCCTGATTTATGCCCAGCCAGAAATGTATATCCTGTTTCGGATCATTGACCGGCTGCGCGGCGTCGAACCGTACCACGGTTTTCTCGAGGCCGCCGCACACGCCAAAGTGCAGCCGGAGACCGACACCGGCGTCTTTCTTAAAACTTCTGCCGCTGAACGAGGAATACCAGGACTTCCCGACGTCAAAAAAACCAACGGCCTGTACAGCGTTCAAACAAAGTATATCATCGAGCAAATATATCCTCATATCGTTCCGCAAAGGAAGGCGGTATTCCACCCCGGCAAGCATACAATGGCTACCCTGGACTTCCTTGCTGCTGTAACCGCGCAGGGCGTCCGGCCCGCCAAGCTCAAAAAGGTCTTTATCGGAATGTTCCCCCCATCCGGCCTTTACCCGCGCGGCGATCTTATGCTGCTGTTTCTGCGCGACCAGAAAATAATTCTGCAGTTCCATGCTTGTGCGCCAGAACGCCTGGTCCCCCCCCAGCGTGTGTCCCGCGAATTCCTGAGTAGGGATCACGCGCCAGCCGTAACTCGGATCTCCATAAGGGCCATACCTGCCCAGGGACCCGGTGATGCCGAAAACCGCTTCATTCTTTTTGCGGTAACGCAAATTACGGACATCCTCCCGGCCATTCAAACCATCAGTAGAATCAAGCCGCTGATCCCTGATAAAATACACCGTCGCGTGGTCATTAGTATCGAACATGCCGTAATTCGCCGGCCACAACTCGCGGCGCCAGTACACTTTTCCCCCGGACACATCGTGTTTATCCTTGCTTGATTCATAATCAAAAACCTCAAATCCTATGGAGTTCTGCTTCCCGACAACATTGTTGACCTGGTATCCGAGAGTAGAATCAAACGCCTTGCCGTTAAAGTCATACGCGGAACGCAGCCGCAGAAGATTTTCATACGGCTTCTGCACCGACGAAGCCATCCCCAAAGATGAACCTCCTACAGACGGGCCGGCAACCGCGTTGTAAGAATCGCGGGGGTAGAAAAAAGGCATTTCATAGGCAAAAAAGTAGACCGGGGCCAACCGCATCGTTGCGCGCCGCGGCCAATGGTTATTGGTGCGGTCCAGATCAAGCGTAACGACCTGTTGGGGGTCGATTTCAACGCGCGCTATCTTCTTGCTGCTGTCGGTTACAATGCCATGACGGCTCCCAACGCCATCCCACGCATCAATCTGCTGCGTTCCATCCTCAAAGCTCACTATCGTTTCGACGGGCATTTGAAGCTCGCCGCGGTTCTCGATCATGATCGATCCCGCTTTGACCGCGACAAGCGCAAAATCGCATTTTTTATCCGTCTTGAACCACTGCTCGAAGAAATTATCCAAATTCCTTCCCGACTCCTCATTGGCGATACGGCGGAACGCGTCAAGGCTGAAATTCTTAAAAACAAATTCACGGGTATAGCGCCGCACGATCCTGTCGAATGTTTCGCGCCCCAGATATGATTCGAGCATAATCAGTATCGCCGATCCTTTCCCGTACGCCAGGGCGAAGATAGACGAGGGTTCCCTGAAACTCGATAGCTTCCCTACGACCGGCCGGTCATATCCTCCTTTTGCCAGATACATATACCGGGATATCGCCGTGTCGCGGAAAGAAAAATTCGGTATTAACCAAGTCAAATACTTGGGGAGATTCATTACCTTCGCGTCGCGGCCATACGTATCTTCCAGATAACGCAGGACCCAGTACGAATTCATGCCTTCGTCGAGGAACATTTCTTGATACTCATCCGACCCGACAATATTATAAAACCACTGGTGGCCGGTTTCGTGAGAAACCAGGAAATCGAAATACCGCGAGAGGATGCCGGGCAAACGATAAAGCCTGGTGTCTATGAAAATAAGCCCCGAGGACTGGTCTCCGCCGAATCCCAGGTAACCCGGAACGATGGAAAACTCTTTATACGGATAGGGGCCGAAACGCGCCTCGTAATAACGCATAAGCGCCGCCGCGTGGCCTGCGGCCGCCTGCGCCGCCGCGCGGTTCCCGTGAACATAATACGAAAAGATCTTATAATTACCCTGCCGAAGTTCCACCGCTTTAAAATCAGGGGATATCCCCACGCCCAGGTCGCGCATCGGCGCATCTTTTTCAAAAGTTACGGTTTTGGTCCCATCCGGGTTGATCGTGGACTGTCCGGGAACACAGCCGCTTACGACCTGTTGATCCTGCGGTACGGTCAGAGAAAGTTTATAATAAGCGGCGTCGCTGAAAAACGGCTGATGATAGATATAGAACGGGTGATTGTGCCAGCCGGCGTTATCCAACACGCTCAATACGGGATACCAGCGCGTCAATAAGATAATATTTTCGTGCCAGCCGAATCTCCCGTATGAATGCGGCACCCGGACAGAAAACTCCATATCCACCGTAATGGTCTGGCCCGGAAGCAACGGCTGAGAAAGAGCGATATTCAGGATAGTCCGGTCTTCCCCCTCTATTATATAGGGAAGGGGAGTTCCCGAGCCGCGCACCGCCTTAATATCCAGATCCCCGGACTGGAAACCTTCGGGATAAGGATTGACCTTAAAATACCCGGCGTACCGATTCATAACCCTTATTTCATTTTTTGTATAACGGCGGTGCGGGTAAATATGAAAATAGAGATTGGATACAGGCTGATCCGACCCGTTGGTAAACTTTACAACCTGTGTCGCGCTGATCGAGTGGCGGGACACGTCAACCACGGCATTAATATCGTACTCGGGCGCATCCGCGCGCGCGGACAAAGCGCGGGGCACAAAACAGGACATTCCCCACGTCAAAAAACAAAAAGTGAGAGTGAGGCTCCTTAGGATCATCGCGGCCTTTTTCATAAAGCGAGAGGGCAGCTATTGCATTTCGGGTTATTTTTAAGGCAATATTCTTTGCCTAACCGGACTATCAAGGCGTGGAATTCGTTAAAAATCCCGGGGTCTTGCGGCAGCCGTTCCACGCAATACGACTGAACTTCATCATACGTCTCCAGGTCGGAGATAAGATGATGGCGGGAAAAAATTCTTTTAGTATACGCGTCTACCACGAAACTCGGTTTGCCGAATGCGTATAAAAGTATGGAATCCGCGGTCTCCGGCCCGATCCCGTTAACAGTCAAAAGCTCGGACCGCAGTTCCGGCAATGGGACGCGCCCCATCCTCATAAGGCTCCCGCCATATGAAGATATAACGAGCCGCAGAAAACTCCTCAGTCGCTTTGTCTTCAGGCGGTAATAACCCGAGGGCCTTATGAGCTGCGCGGTTTTACGGCTGCCCAATTTGTAAAGCCGCGCCGGATGCAAGACGCGTTCTTTTTTAAGATTTGCTATAGCGAGGGCCGCGTTGGACCAATTCGTGTTTTGGGTCAGGATAGCTCCGACGCTGATCTCGAACGCCGAATCGCCGGGCCACCAGTGCTGCGGGCCAAAATGCGCGGCGAGCCTTTTGTATACCCCCCGCAAATCAACGCTCATTACTGCGCATCCTTAGGATATAACGGATTATAATTATAATAGGCGAATATCGTATAGGCGGTTCCTGAAACCGACCCTGTTGTTTTGCCTTGCGGCGTAATCCATCCATGGCCGGTATCGACGGAATCGGCGCTGGCATATGGCAAACATCCTTCGCCCTGGCCTGTAGGCGAGGGGCTTGAAATGATCATGTTGCACAACGATGCCAGATAGTCATCAGCTGTTTTCTCATACGCCAAAGCTTTAGTCGATATGCCTTTGGCGCGATAATAATCAGCCATGATACGATAAGAAATGATCATCTGCGCCGTCCATTCCGACGAAATAACTCCGCCGCGCGCAACGTTGCGCTGGGGAGCGAAATCGAACCCATTAATGACAACCTTCTTCCCGTCGGCAGCCGTAAACTCCACCTCCGCCTCGCAATTGTCGCGGGCAAACTCCAGGATCATGTCAGGATTCATCCCGAGCTCGGTAAGTTTCTCCGGGCCGAGCGCCGCTATAGACCACGCGTACGTATCCGTGGCTATGGTAGAGTCGCCTTTCCCGCGTTTAATGGGGACTTCCGACTTATCGTAGCTATGCGCCATAAGCCATTGCAGCACCTTGTCGCGGCTGACGCGATACGCGTCTTTCTTTGTCATATCGTACAACATATTAAAATACGCGTACGCGTCCAGATTATGCTCCGTGGCATACCAGGGGGTGGTGGGGCCGCCGCGAATACCCCCTTCCGGATCCTGAGACTGGATATCCATAACGCCGCGGGCAATATCCTCCGCCATGGGCAAAAAGCGGATATCCGCTGTCTTTTTGGTATACCGCAGGGCGGCAAGGCCCAGCCAGATATTAGGGCCGGAGTGAACTATGTATTCTACGGGAGAGCCATCGTTGACAAAATAAGCGTTCACGAACAGGCCGTCAACTTTCTTGGCTTTCTTGCTGAAAAAATCCAGCAGCTTGCGCGCCCGCTCGAAGTCGGAGAAATTCACGTATGTCTGGGCCACCAGCGACTGATCGTAGATAAACGCCCAATCCTGAAGATTCCTATCGCCCTCATATGACATCACCAATCCCGTGCGGGGATTCTGGTGAACGGTCAGCCACCGGTACATTTTGTCGAAGTTGGCTTTTTGGAGATCGGATTTGCGCTGGTCGAGCCTGAGCAGTTCCTCCGTTACCGTGTTCTCTTTTTGCTGCAAACTTATCAACTGATCCTGGAAACTGGCCTTATCTTTGGTCAGCTTATCGAGCATATCATTGAGTTCCCGGATCCGGCCGGCTGCGCGCGCCATTTCATCTTTCGCCTTTTCCTCGAACGCGGTCTTCTCTTTTTCCGCCTTCTGCGCCTTGGATTGCTGAGCCGCGCGTTCATCTTCAAGCGCCTGGATCCTGACCTGGAGCGTCTGCAAATTACGCTGGGCGTCTTCCTTATCGCGGCTGATATCCTTTATCTTTTGCTTGGCGCTTGTCGACTCCCGCAGGATCTCAATAAGCTGCGCGACGAGCGCTTTGTTGCCCTCTATCAGCTTGACATTAACATAAGTATACGCCCCCAGCGCCAGGGCCAACGCGACGACGATAACGGAAAAAGCCGGAACGACCATCTTCTTGGTCCACGCGTACCGCAAAAGCCTCATCTTATGGACAGAATCGATCTGCACATAAGAAAGTCCTATGCCAAGCTTCTGAATTTCCGGCGTCTTATCCTGCACCCACGCGACTGAAGCGCGCGCGGCCACCGCGGGCCTGTTAAGCGGCATCTCAATCTTGAGCGCGACCGTAGCCTGCCGCGTTTTAACAAGAAGCGCGAGATCGGCGTTCAGATCATGAACATTCAACAAGATGCCGCCTTTGCCGATATTATGAGTATAGCCCTGCAGCCAATCTGAAAGAGGCGTTATTCCATCAAGCGCATATATCCTGAATTGAACCGGGAATACAGAGTCCAACCTGACGTATCGCCTTCGTTCTGCCTGGGGATCCGGACGGGTAAACATTATTTTTTCCTTTCAAGCACTACCCTTTGTTTTACGCGCTTGCCTAACTGGTAGATAAAATCCTTATACGCTGAATACTCCTCTTGCGGAATAACGCGCCGGCGCAACTCCACGGTCTGGCGGAACACAAGGGTCGATCCCCGCATAGTGTAGACCGCCTCGTACTTCATCCATTGGTTATCTTCACGTATCGGAGCCGGCATATACCGGATCACATAGCCCTGAGGCAGGATGATCGTGGTTTCACTATTTTTCAAATCCAGCATTTCGTATTCAACGGGATAACGCCGCGCCGTTTTTGTAACGGCGGACATATCAAAACCGGCCAGAGCGGGCATGATCCGCAGCGGGCCCGCGGGCATCAGGAATTCCGGGCCGCGGAATGAATAGCGCAACACGAGCGGCTCGTTCAGATCATCAAGATGATCGACCGCATAGCCGTCAAGACGCGCGCCTATAGAGATCTCCTGTATCTTCGCTGATAGTATATCCTTGACCACATCGGGAACGGTATACAAAAGCCAATACCGCTGCGCCTGGTCGTACACGCCCGCGCTGGATACGGAGCGCTCTCCCGCTACAGCCTCTTCTCCGGAGATCGTCAACGACAACCGTTGCAAAAGCGTGTTGTGGCCGGCAGGATAAAGCGGCGTTCTCGCCACCTCGAAACCATTCTCTTTAATAACCAATACCACGCGATCCTGATCCCCTGCCGGAAGGTCCCCGAAAGAACAGGTTTCCGCGGTGGGATCCATAAAAACTATTTTGCCTTCCCAGGAAACCGCGGCGATACAATGATTGAAAAGCATTGCGGGAAAATCGGGATTCATATTAAACGAGTCGCGGGCCGGGATCAATACGGGCCACGCGGTAAAACCGGCCTCTTTAAGCATAGTCACCAAAAGGATAGCCTGATCCTTGCAGTCGCCGTATTTGTTCTTATAAATATCCGCGGCCTGATGCGGCTCATATCCCGCTTCGCCATATTCTACCGCGACATACCTGATCTTCTGCGCGCAGAAACTATGGATCGCCCTGAGCCGCGCCTCATCTCCGGGCGCGCCCGCGGTCAATTCAAAAACCTTTTGTTTTATATCTCCGTCCGCCCTGATCTTATCCTTTGCAAGCTGCCACCACCAATCATAGATATCCTGCCATCCGCCGAATGACGATATAAGCACCGCCGGATTAACCTCCTCGAGAGGAGGCATTGCCGGCTCAGGAATAATCTGCGGGATATTCTTAAACTGCCACCGATACGTTCTTGTTCTTTCTGTTTCCGATATTGACGGCGTGAGCGCGGCGCCGAATACATTGTACCGCTCATTAACGGCCTTTAGATTTACGGGCCGGCCCTTGGGCACGGTCAAACTAAACTTGCTGTCGAGAACCGGCTCTTGCGTCTGTAGCTGGACCGGGATGACAAAATCCTTTTTATTGATGAGCTGCGACCGGGATACCGTCACCGCGTATTCAATGGTCGCGCCTTCAGCGACCGCGGGGAACGAAATAATAAGAACACGCGCATTGCTGTACAAAGGAAAATTAAGATATTTGGACACGTCCCGGATATGGCGGCTTCCGACATCGACCACGGTGCCGTCCGGCCGGATGGTCCTGGCATATTCGAGATCGACTTTCTCGTCCGTAGAATCATACTCTATGGGCGCTTCGGAGAAATTTTCCTTTCCGCGCTCGTTCAGGATGCGCACGATATAATGCAGCCTGTACACGGCTTTATTATCCGGCGTTACCTCAACGCTCTCATCGCTCAAAAGGATCAAAGCTCCAGCCTGCGGATACACGCCGGGGGCCGGGCATTGCGCCAGCATGGCGGCTACACCGGGATCGACATCCCCGATCCGGAGCGGATTAACACCTTTTTCTATAACCGCGATCCTGCCCTCTGCCCGGGCCGCGTAAGCCGGATCCTTAATGTCGCGGTACACCTTGATCGCCCGGTCGAAAAGGTTTAATTTCTCGCTGGCAAGGCCTTCGTAATATTTTAATTCGTCGTCTCCGCGATCGCCGCGATCACACACTTCCAAAACAGCGGCATAATCTCCTAACCGGTACAGCGAGATCGCCAGGGATTTCTCGGCGCGGGGATCTTTCGACCTGCGGAAACTGCTTGCAGCAGAATCAAAATCGCCCTTGTGATAATACAGCATGCCGGCTTCGTATTGCAATCCCGGGGATCCAGGCGACGCGGCGAGCAATTTTTCATAAAGCGCTTCTGCCGAGCGGATATGAGCGTCCGCCGCGACGACATGCCGCTGCGCCTGCGGAAGGGAAGGCTCGGGCCGGCAGCCGCACGCCGTGCCGGCAGCCGCAATAAAACAGGCAATAATGATTTTTCTCATTCTATCCGATAACCTCCAGATCAAGAATGCTGTCGATCTTGAACATCCTGTCCTCGTTTTTCATAAAACAAAACCCGATCAGATACGACTGCCGGCTATCCTGTTTGATCTCTTTAGGAAGGACCACCCGTTCAGAAACTACTCCGTCTATACTTGACATATACCGTATCTTAATCCGCGCGGCGCCTGCAACCGCTTCCCGGATCTTAACCAGTTTTTGCGCCGTAAGGTCCCGCAGTATTTTTTGCTCTACCCCGAACAAACCGATACAATGCGCCAGGCCCGATATACCTTTATTGCGCAGTTCGCTTTTGAGCTTCTGAAAAACCTGCCACGTCATATCCACATCGGACCGGGCCCGGTGTTCCTGATGCTGCCGGATACCCAGGGAATCTGACACAAACCACAACGCGTGGCGTTGAAGAGACGGTAAAAGCCTGCGGGCCATAGCGAGCACATCTATAAGCGGAATGTCGTCAAGCGATCCCGCGCCGCTTATGGCCATTTCGTTCTTCAAAAACCCAAGATCGAACGGTAAATTATACGAGCACAAACAACTGCCTTTTATAAAATCCAGGAACCCGGGAAGGACCTCTTCGATGGAAGGGGCATCACGCAGCATGTCTTCCGATATTTTATTCACGGCGAATGCCCCGGGAGACACGGGCCGGTGCGGATTAACCAGGCTTTCAAATTGCCCGATCACACTACTGCCCTTCACCCTGATCGCGGCGATCTCCACGATCCTGTCGCCGGAACGCGCCTCAAGGCCCGTTGTTTCCGTATCGAATATGGTAAACTCTACATTCTCAATATCGCTCTGCATGTGGCCTTTGTATGATATACGCCGGGATCACCTGCGCCGGCCGGTACGAACGCTTAACGCCCTGCAAACGCTCCAGACCGGAATCGTCCATTACGTTGATATACCGGTACATGGACATCTCCCCGCACACCTGCCGGAATATATATTGGCTGATCCCCTTAAAAGACAGATCAGAGATTTCATACAGGATACAAAACGTGTCTTTATTCAGCTCGCACCCTAAGGTAAAAGCCCTGACGGTCTTATCGACAACAATAATCCTGCCTATTACGTTAAGCGCTTCGGGCTTGAGCAGGATCGCCTCAAGACACGTACGGCTGTCGCCAAGCATGCCGGTATATACACGGTCCGATGTGGTCGCCGCGCGCGCCTTTGCCCATGCGTCGTAGAGATCAAAGCACGCCTGACGGCATGCGGATGTATACGGCAGGTAGCCGGCCGTATACGTCTTTAAAAAATAATTGCACCCGGCGCGCTTTGATTTATACGGGTCTCCGCGCAGACCCGCCAGCTTCGCGCGCTCGTACACATAATCTCCGCCCTTGGCTACCGCCTCATATCCGAGAGACCTGTAAAACGCGACATCGGCTTCCTCGACGTTCTCTATGCGGGAATATGTTTTATTTTTATTGCGCGCGTCCATGTAGGCGAATGCCGCGCGCACAACCTCCGGGGTCGCGGATGATCCCAGAGGCCCGCAGTTCATAAAAGCCCCGAAGGCGTCATGAAAAAAAACGCACACGGTATTTTCAAGGCGCGCCCACGCAACCCGGTACAAATTCCTCCACATCATCATCTGCGCGAACGAATACGCGCTCAAATGGCGCGGCACGCAGCGCAAAGCCGCTTCGATGACCTTCTTATCCTTGAACGCCAGGTCTCCGCATTTCATAAGGACAGCGGTGCTATATTAAGGACACCGTCATAGCTCTGTACAAGCCAGGGATTCTGCTTCAAGCTCTGTATAAAATCCGGACTATCGCATTCAACGGCGAGAGAAGCGATACTATCCCTCATGGCCTGTGTTTCATAATGCTCCCGCGCGTATGCGCAATTCATATCAATCGCCAGGAATACCGTTCCGCCGCGCCTGTTGATCAAGAAAGGATACAACCGGCATTCGAACGGCCTTTTGGAATAAACGGTGCACCGCTCCCTCCGGGCGTCAAAAAAAACGCAAAAGCACGTTCCCGACGCGGGGTCTTTGGGAGAGGGGATCACGGTATCCTGTACGCCCAGCGACTGCTGCTCGTCGGATGTCAGATGAACGCCCCACTCGCTGCGCTCCCGGGAAAATCGGCAGCACC
>Ga0172381_10006018_pt1 | contig 12217 bp, 8 predicted proteins | sample Leawel6488metaG_FD_119754 | JGI IMG/M metagenome (GOLD analysis project Ga0172381, IMG submission 119754) | Leachate microbial communities from a municipal landfill in Southern Ontario, Canada - Leachate well 64-88 metaG | ecosystem: Engineered > Solid waste > Landfill > Unclassified | place...
AAGGCTTATCTCGATAGGCAGGAAAAGCGTGGTGTCGCGAATATCAAAGAATATAATGTCGAGTATGCCAGACGTTTTTCTTTTCCATTCTCAGCTTTTATTCTGACGTTGATCGGTGTTTCTTTGGCATCAAGGAAAGTGAGGGGTGGAATGGGACTGCACCTTGGTCTGGGATTAGCCATCAGTTTTACCTATATTCTTCTTGATACCATTTCCGGAAGCTTTGCCCAAGGAGGTGTCCTGACTCCCATGTTGGCCGTATGGGCACCCAATGTGATCTATACCTTGATAGGGATTGGACTATATAGGAAGGCTCCGAAATAAGTTTCTGAGGCTTTTGTAAAGTAGGCTAATTATATTTTTTGCATCAATTAAGATTATAACCTTAAAATCTGATATTTACTATTATTACAAACAATTATAAGGAGATTTGTAAATGACGAGACGTACTATCGGCATTCATGAAAAAATGCCTATTTTTGAGAGCCTACCACTCAGTCTGCAACACCTCACAGCAATGTTTGGAGCCACTATCCTGGTTCCGATCCTGTTGGGTGTCAATCCGGCTATCGCTTTATTAATGAATGGTATAGGTACTTTGCTCTATTCCTGGGTGACCAAAGGTGGCATTCCAGCCTATCTGGGTTCCAGCTTTGCTTTCATCGCACCGGTAATTTTGATTTCTACCAACTATGGTGGTTTTAGTCATGCTCAGTCCGGATTTATTTTCTTCGGAATATTTTTTATCCTTATTTCTTATGTTGTAAAGAAATGGGGAATCAAATGGATTGATATCGTCATGCCACCGGCAGTAATGGGTGCTGTGGTTGCCATTATCGGCCTTGAACTTGCGCCGACGGCTGCACAACAAGCTGGTCTTGCTTCTGGATCCACAGCGGTCGGACAAGTCGTTCAACCATATATCGCAGATACCAATACATTGATTGTTTCCATGTTTACCTTGTTCATTGGAATCTTCGGATCTGTCATGTTTAGAGGATTTCTTCAAGTCATTCCTATTCTGATGGCTGTTGTTGCCGGTTATATTCTGGCTCTCTGCATGGGAATGGTTGATACTGCAGCCATCAGCAATGCTTTATGGTTTACTTTGCCTCGGTTTACGGCTCCGGTTTATGACACCAATGCCATATTGATTATTGCTCCTGCATGTATCGTCGTTCTGGCTGAACATATCAGCCACTTGATTGTAACCGGCAAGGTCACCGGTGAAGACTTGATGAAAGATCCGGGTTTGCACCGTTCTTTACTTGGTGATGGCTTGAGCAATGTTGTTTCCGGTATGGTTGGTTCTCCTCCCAATACTACATATGGTGAAAATATCGGTGTGATGGCCATTACGAGGGTCTATTCTGTATGGATCATCCGTGGTGCGGCTCTCCTTGCCATCATGTTTTCTTGCATGGGTAAGGTCGCTGCTGCCATTTCCACTATCCCGACTCCTGTTATGGGGGGTATTACACTGCTCCTTTATGGTGTGATTGCAGTACAAGGTCTACGTATTTTCGTGGAGCAAAAAGTTGATTTCAGCAAAAATAGAAATATGGTACTCGGTGCAATTACATTTGTTGTCGGTGTTAGCGGTGCCAGCATTAAAATTGGTACTGTTCAGTTGATGGGAATGGCTTTTGCCGCTATTGTAGGTGTTGTGCTTTCACTTATATTCTGGGGGTTCAATAAATTGCACCTGATGAATGAAGAGGAGTAACTTATCTAAATTAAATCATAAGAGAAAGGGTGTCACTCCGTTTGGAATGACACCCTTTCTCTTATGATGATGAGATACATCATTTCTAGGATTCTTTGGGTTTGTCTTCAACGATAAGATTGATGGGATTATCAACTTCTTCATCGAGAAGAGCAAGCTTTAGCACCTCTTTAATGTCCTTTACGAAGTGGAAAGTCAGTCCTTTTAGGTATATATCCTTGATGTCCTCGATGTCTTTGCGATTTTCTTCGCAAAGAATAATTTCCTTGATGCCTGCACGTTTGGCAGCCAGAATCTTTTCTTTGATGCCTCCGACAGGAAGAACACGTCCGCGCAAGGTGATTTCACCCGTCATGGCCAAATTCTTGCGAACCTTGCGTTGGGTGAAAGAAGAAACCAATGATGTAGCCATTGTCACACCGGCAGACGGGCCATCCTTTGGAATGGCACCTTCCGGAACATGGATGTGAACATTCCAGTTCTCAAATATCGAATCCTCAATGCCAATTTGTGAAGCATGAGCCTTAATATACTCGAGGGCAATTACTGCCGATTCCTTCATGACATCCCCGAGATTTCCCGTCAATGTCAGTTTGCCTGCTTTCCCTTTGCTTAGGCTGGATTCAATAAACAAAATCTCTCCGCCTACAGATGTCCAGGCCAAACCTGTTACGACTCCAGCGTATTCATTGCCTTGGTAGCGGTCACGGGTGAATTCAACCATTCCCAGATAATCTTTCACCTTTTCAGGAGTGATGGTTTCTGTAAAGTTGTCATCTTTTGCGACTTTACTGGCCACCTTTCGCATGATTTTTGCAATCTTCTTATCCAGTTCACGTACACCTGATTCGCGTGTATATGATTCGATGATTTCCTTGATAGACGGTTTGTTGATCTGAAGCTTATCTGTGGGTATTCCGTGGTTGTCCAGCTCCTTTGGTATCAAATGCTTGTGGGCAATCTCAATTTTTTCTTCAGCGAGATATCCTGAAATGTCGATAATCTCCATGCGGTCACGCAATGGTGCAGAAACGGTGCTTAGATTATTGGCCGTTGCTATGAATAGCACTTTTGACAAGTTAAAATCAATATCAATGAAGTTATCATGAAATGTACTGTTTTGTTCAGGGTCAAGGACCTCTAGCAAAGCTGAAGAAGGATCTCCGCGAAAATCATTTCCCAACTTGTCTATCTCGTCCAAAATAAAAACGGGGTTTGATGTCCCGGCTTTGATAATACTTTGAATGATTCGTCCAGGCATGGCTCCAATATAGGTACGACGGTGTCCCCTGATTTCAGCTTCATCATGCATACCGCCTAGGGAAATTCGTACATATTTGCGGCTCAAGGCTTCAGCAACGGATTTTCCCAACGAGGTCTTGCCGACTCCAGGAGGGCCATAAAGGCAAATGATGGGGGATTTCATGTCACCCTTCAACTTCAGTACTGCCAAATGTTCTAGAATACGCTCCTTGACTTTTTCAAGTCCGTAATGATCACGGTCGAGCACTCTACTTGCTCGTTTTAGATTGAAATTATCTTTGGAATATTCGTTCCAAGGCAAATCCAACAAATAGGTTAGATAATTGAGCTGGGTTGAATAATCGGGAGAATGTGGACTGGTGCGTTCCAGTTTTTCCAACTCTTTTTCGAAAATTTCACCGGTCTGCACAGACCATTTCTTCTTGGAAGCTTTATCACGCATATCCTTGGCGTCATGTTCCTGAGTACTTCCTCCCAATTCATCCTGGATAGTCTTGATCTGTTGTTGCAGAAAGTATTCACGTTGTTGCTGATTGATGTCTTCACGTGCTTTGGATTGGATGGAAACCTTAAGTTCCAGCAATTGTGATTCCCTGGTCATGATTTCAAGCAACTTATAGCAACGGTCCTTGAAATCATTCATCTTCAAAAGGCTTAGCTTATCTTGAAGCTTGAAAGCAAAATTTGAACAGATGAAGTTGACCAGTGCAAATGGCTGTTCAATATTTCGGATGGCAAAAGTTGCCTCTTGAGGCATATTGCCAGAGTTCTTGATGATCTTGATGGAAAGTTCCTTGATAGCTTGTATCAGTGCCTCAAATTCACGATCTTCTTTAATGTAAGGGGTTTCATCGATAATTCTAACACACCCTCTGAGATATGGTTCGGTTGAAACCAGTTCATCCAGAAGGCAACGTTTCATACCTTGTATAATAACCGTTGTGGTATTGTCAGGCATTTCAAGAATCCGTATGATACGAGCGACAAGACCGTTTGGGTACAAATCTTTGAATCCTGGGTCATCAACATTGGAATCAATCTGAGTAAAAACAGCCAGTAGTGCTTCTTTCTGATACGTTTCACGAACAAGTCGGAGCGATTTGTTACGCCCAATGGTGACAGGCATAACCACTCCAGGAAACAAAACCATATTCCGCAATGGAAGTATAGGCAAAGAGTCCGGAAGATCAGTCTGTTGTAGGTGTTGGTCTTCTTCGTTCTCGGAAATCATCGGAATAAATTCAGAGTCTATTTCCTCGGCGTCATTTGAAAGGCGTTTCTTTATTTGAATGTCCATATGGTTCTATTTATTGAAAGATAATGTCAATACTTATGCCAAAATGCAGGTTATGACATATTGACGTAATATTTGAACATGAATGATCAAATATATGCAAAAAAGGCAGAAACTATGCTTCTGCCTTTAATTATTTATGGGAGAAAGTTAATCTTCGCTCTTCTTGTAATTACTGTTCAATGCTTCAACAACGTCGTTTGTAATGTTGTAAACAGGATCAGCTATCATGATGTTATCATTCATGGTATTACTGATAATCATCTGATATTTCTTATCCTTGTTGTAGGAACGAAGGAATTTATAGATGGAGTCTCTAAGTTTCTCGTTCATTTTTTGTTGTTCCTTGACCAAATCTTGTGTCAGGTTTTCCTCCAGTTGCTGCAAATTTTGCTGCTTTTTTACCAAAGCTTGTTGCTGACTTTTAAAACTTTGTTCAGAAAGGAAAGCATTGTTCTCATGCTTACGTTGGAATTCCTGCATATCAGAATCTAATTGTCGGGCTTTTTGTGTCAGTGTAGCTTGTGCGTTTTCTCGCTTTCGGATCAAGACCTCGTTTAAATCTTTGGAAAAGGAATAATTCAGTAACAGGGAATCGATATTGATGTAAGCTATTGGCATCTCCTTTGAACTGGATATTGCTTTGGATGAAGTTTGGGATGATTTACAATTACTATCATTACTGCAAAAATGCAATATGTACAAAACGATAATACTGATAGCCAGGACAATGTTTACGATGGTGTTTGTATGTTTCATTTTTTGTTTGTTATTCTGGAAAATATCCAGAGTAGTTTCATTTTTTGTTCAGTTCTTATTTGGAAAATTCATAACCATATTTAATCAAAGCCTTTTTACTCTGATTTGAGACATATATTGAGTCTCTTATGGATTTTGAATTGCAAATATACTGTTTTATCCAAACTCGTTACTATAATTTTCTTATTTTTGTCAGACAAAAAACTCGTGTTTGCGCCATTTTAACCATTTTTAATAGCTTCTTTATACGATTGCACATTTATTGGAGTTTTAATTAAATATTTAAAAAAATATTATGAAACGAACATGTTTGTAAAAACGTCCAAGTTTATGATAAATTGGACATGTGAGTTCCATATGACCTTAAACGGAAAAATTATTATCATATGAATCAAAATATTATGTCTCTTGAACCCGCTTTATTATGGGATTATTTTATGAAAATCTGCCGTATTCCCAGACCTTCTGGAAAAACTTTGGCTATGCAGGATTGGTTATTGGCATTTGCTATAGAAAAGGGTCTAGACAGTAAACGAGATTCAGTAGGTAATGTGCTGATATCCAAACCTTCTGCTGTTGGGTATGAAAAAAATCCAGCTGTTGTTTTGCAGTCTCATATGGATATGGTTGCTGAAAAAAATGCGAATGTCAGACATGATTTTTATACTGATCCCATAGAAACCTATATTGATGGCGAGTGGTTGAAAGCTAAAGGTACCACCCTCGGTGCAGATAACGGTATCGGAATGGCAGCCCAATTGGCTGTACTTGCTTCTGATAACTTGGCACATGGCCCTGTGGAATGCCTGTTTACAGTGGACGAAGAAACCGGACTTTATGGTGCTTTCGGTTTGGAGGCTGACTTCTTTACCGGAACACGTCTGATTAATTTGGATTCAGAAGAAGAAGGGGAAATCTTTATCGGTTGTGCAGGTGGAATAAACTCGAAATTTTCTTTTAATTATAAGACTGAACCTGCACCTTCTGACTATTTCTACGTCAAAATTGCCCTGAAAGGTTTGACGGGTGGACATTCCGGTGATGATATTGAGAAAGGTAGGGGTAATGCCAATCATTTACTGGCTCGATTCCTTTGGCATGAGAATGCAGAAACAGACCTGCGTCTGGCAGACTTCAAAGGTGGAAACCTCTCCAACGCCATTCCGCGTGAAGCTACCTGCATTGTTGGTGTACCTTGGAGCCAGAAAGAACAAATCAGAGTTCATCTGAACTGTTATTTGGCTGATCTGGAAGAAGAATTCGGAGACATTGAACCAAACCTCAATCTGGAACTGGAATCGACCACAATGCCAATCGAAGTGGTATCCAAATCTGATAGTACCCGTTTCATCTCTGTCATGTATGCCTGTTTGAACGGCGTCATAGCTATGTCCCATAAACTTCCCGGTCTGGTGGAAACTTCCCTTAATCTAGCCTCTGTTAAACAGGGTGGTGAAAAAGAATGGGTTATAACAACTTCTCAGAGAAGTTCAGTGGAAGTCTCCAAGTTTGTACTCAGCCACCGTTTGGAGGCCCTGTTTTCACTGGCCGGAATTTCCGCTAGCCATGGAGACGGATATCCCGGATGGAATCCAAATCCTGATTCTGCATTGATGAAAATAGTTGCGGGCACTTATAAAGATTTGTTTGGTACTGACGCCAAGGTTAAGGCCATCCATGCCGGACTTGAATGTGGTTTGTTCTTGCAAAAATATCCCAGTCTGGATATGGTTTCCATTGGCCCTACCATGAGGGGCGTACATTCACCTGATGAAAGATTGCATATTCCGGCTGTGAAGAATTTCTGGATATTGTTGACAGAGAGTCTGAAACGTTTATAATGGATACCTTGTTGCTGAAAACAACCAGAAAGGCTGTCTTCGGCAATTTACAAACAGAATACAATGAAGTCGATTATTCCCGCTTTTCTGCTGATTTTATTAAGCACAACATTCTTTTTCTTCAGTTGTTCACAGGATGAGGGCTTTGCTTCTAATCCGATGGATGCCTTGCAATTTTCCACGGATACTCTTTCTTTTGACACTGTATTCTCGACTATAGGCACCACCACAGCCTGGTTGAAAATATACAATACCGGCAACCGTAAGATCAGGATATCCGACATCAATCTGAAAGAAGGTACAAATGGATTTCGCATCAAGGTGGACGGACTTTCCGACAAATCTTTTGTCAACGTGGATATTCCTGCAAAAGACAGCCTATATCTTTTTGTAGAACTGACTTCTTCAGAACAAGGTTCCGGTCAACCTTTGCTGGTCAGTGATGCCATTTTGTTTCAGTCTAATGGCAGACAAAAGCAAATTGTATTGGAAGCTTACAGTCGGGATGCTATTATCTGGCATGGCAAGACCATTACTTCGGATACGACACTGACTTCTGACAAACCTTTTATCATTTACGATAGTCTGGTTGTTGCAAAAAATGTAACCCTTCATATTTCAGAAGGGACAACACTCCATTTTCACGATGCCGCAAGTGTTTTAGTGTACGGTTCCATCAAGGCCTCCGGCTCTTCTTCAACACCTGTCACATTCTGCGGAGATAGGCTTGATGATGTATTTACGGGCTTTCCTTATGATAATTATCCCGGGCAATGGGGATATATATATTTGGCTGAATCCAGTTATTGGAATGTGTTCGATCATGTGAATATCAGGGGTGCATATTATGGTGTGGTAGCAGATTCATCCTCTTTGGATAAAACAAAACTGACTCTGAAGAACTCAATAATCCATAATATGACTTCCAACTGTATTTTTGGTTATCACTGTAAAATTCTCGTAACTAACAGTCAGTTGACCAACAGCGGAGGCTCAACAGTCTATCTGGTGGGAGGCACTTCTGATTTTATCCATTGTACCATAGCAAATTATCAACATTTAGTCAACAGGAAAGGTTTTGCACTTGATTTGGTCAATTTTTTTGAAGAAAGTCCATTGAAGGCTTGTTTCGTAAATTGCATCATCTATGGACCCCAGACTTCAGAGCTTAATTTAAGCTACTTAAAAGAAGTCCAGGTCGTCTGGGACTTGTTGTTCAAGAACTGTTTGGTCCGAACGGATCAAACGATTATTTCGACTTTTGCCACAACCACAGATTGTACCTTTTCCAAAGACCCCCTTTTTTTGAAATTAGGCACTGAGGCTGAGAATTATCAATACGATTATCGAATCGATTCACTTTCTGCAGCACGTGATTGTGCGGACATAACATTCTCAAATACATACCCGGACGATATCAACGGCGTGTCTCGTTTGGCTGATTCCAAGCCCGATATTGGTGCCTACGAATATTACTATGAAAATAAATAAATGTCAATTAATTAAATTGAATAACTTTGTGATTCAATAAAGAAGACATTTATGAAAAAATCTTTCACCTTTTTTTGTTTCTTGATTGCCTTGTCTTTGCCTTGTACTGCAAGGGAAGGTTTTCGCGTGATGTTTTACAATGTGGAAAACTTTTTCGATTGTCAACATGATAGTCTGAAAAATGACAGGGATTTTTTGCCGGGTGGAATGATGGGGTGGACTCCAACCCGTTTCTGGAAAAAGGCAGGTCAGATATCCAAGGTCGTTTCTGCCGTAGGAGAGGATAAGTTCCCGGAAATCGTCGGACTGGCTGAAGTCGAAAATGAGAATTGTATCCAAAGTTTAATCAGGTACTCTCCTTTAAAAAATGCAGCCTATTCGTATATACATGATGAATCTCCGGACGCAAGGGGGATTGACGTTTGTCTTTTGTATAACCGCTATTTGTTTACAGTTGTGAGTCATACCTCCATACATGTGGTCTTTCCGACAAAGCCAAAAAAACTAACCCGTGATATTTTATATGTTTGCGGGAAAACTTATTCAAATCAAATCTTACACCTTTTTGTCTGCCATTTTCCTTCCAGATTGGGAGGTGAACTAGAGTCTGAAGATGCCCGCAGAATCGTGGCCAGATTGATCCGGACAAAGGTGGATTCCATTTTCTCTGTTCAGAAAAATTCAAACGTATTGATTATGGGTGATTTCAATGATTATCCTACCAACCGGTCTCTTTCTGTTGACTTGTCGGCTACACAGCCTGTACCTTTTCCAAAGGATAAGCATTTGTATAACTTGATGCTGCCTTTTTGCGGAGATCCGGATGTTGGAACCAATAAATACCAGGCAGAATGGGGAATACTGGATCAAATAATTGTTTCGGGAAACTTGTTGAAAAAAGCTCAAAAAGCACATATCTTTTCTGCTGATTTTTTGCTGATTCAGGATGAACGCTGGTTGGGTAGGAAGCCTTTCCGTACCTATCATGGAATGTCCTATCAAGGAGGTTTTAGTGACCATTTACCTGTTTTTGCCGATCTGGAAATCCAATAGTTTACGTATCCTTTTTCGGATTGCCTTTTTAGGCCTGAATTTCTTGTATTCGGACACGATGTAAGTATTTGCACATTATTCTCCTTTTTTGTACTTTTGCACTTCTTAAAAATAGAGTATTAACACCAACCATAAGATATGTTTGAAAATTTAAGTGACCGGTTAGACCGGTCTTTTCAGATACTGAAAGGACAGGGAAGAATCACCGAAATCAACGTTGCAGAAACGCTTAAAGATGTTCGTCGTGCCCTTCTTGATGCCGATGTTAACTATAAGATAGCCAAGAAGTTCACAGAAGACGTCAAGGATAAAGCCATGGGACAAGACGTGCTGAAGTCCGTCAAGCCCAAGGAAATGTTGATCAAAATCGTACATGATGAGTTGTCAAACCTCATGGGTGGAGATCTGGTTGACATCAATCTCAAAGGAAGTCCGGCTGTCATTTTGATGTCCGGTCTGCAAGGTTCCGGTAAAACCACTTTTTCAGGGAAACTGGCCAAGATGCTAAAATCCAAACGTGGCAAGAACCCGATGTTGGTGGCATGTGACGTGTATCGTCCTGCCGCCATCGAACAATTGAAAGTGATTGGTGCCCAAATTGAAGTGGAAGTCTATAGCGAACCTGATAATCAGAATCCTGTCACCATCGCACGGAATGCCGTTTCCTATGCCAGGAAAAACGGATATGACTTGGTCATCATAGATACTGCCGGTCGTTTGGCTGTGGATGAAGTGATGATGAATGAGGTTGCAGCACTCAAGAAAGCAATCAACCCTCAGGAAATCCTGTTCGTTGTCGATGCAATGACTGGTCAGGATGCCGTGAATACAGCCAAGGAATTCAATGACCGTCTCGATTTTGACGGTGTCGTATTGACCAAATTGGATGGTGATACCCGCGGTGGTGCTGCACTTTCTATCCGTACGGTGGTGAATAAGCCTATCAAGTTTGTAGGTACCGGTGAAAAGATGGAAGCCATCGATAGTTTCTATCCCAAACGTATGGCCGACCGTATTCTCGGTATGGGTGACGTCGTTTCTCTTGTTGAGAAGGCGCAGGAGCAATATAATGAAGAAGAAGCCCGTCGTTTGTCCAAGAAAATTGCGAAAAACCAATTTGATTTCAATGATTTTGTAGCCCAGATTGCTCAAATCAAGAAGATGGGTAACCTAAAAGATTTGGCATCCATGATACCAGGTGTAGGTAAAGCCATCAAGGATGTGGATATAGATGACAATGCATTCAAAGGTGTTGAAGCCATCATCGGTTCTATGACACCCAAAGAAAGAACCAGTCCAGACATCATCAATGCCAGTCGTCGTCAGCGTATAGCCGCCGGTAGTGGTACCAGCATTCAGGAAGTGAACCGTCTGCTCAAACAATTTGACCAGACCCGTAAAATGATGCATGCCGTAAGTACGGCAAAAACTGGTAAAAAGGGACTGGCCGGTATGCGTAGACACTAATGGTCAAAATTATAAAACTAAGAATAAATATATGCAACTAATTGATGGAAAAATTGTTTCCAAGGCTGTAAAAGAAGAAATAGCCGCACAGGTACGACAAATGATTTCCGAAGGGAAGAAACGTCCCCACCTTGCTGCCATTTTGGTTGGACATGATGGAGGAAGCGAAACGTATGTGGCCGGCAAAGTGAAAGATTGCGAAGATTGCGGCTTTACCTCAACACTGATTCGTTTTGAAAATGATGTTACTGAAGAAACATTGTTGGCTGAAGTTGAAAAACTCAATAAAAATAAGGATGTGGATGGCTTTATCGTCCAATTGCCTTTACCGAAGCATATCTCCGAACAGAAAATTATCGAAGCCATTGATTATCGCAAGGATGTGGATGGTTTTAACCCTGTCAATGTCGGTCGTGTCAGTCTTGGCTTGCCTGCTTTTGTTTCTGCCACTCCGGACGGCATTCTTGAGCTGATTAAGCGTTATAAAATAGAAACAGCTGGGAAACATGTTGTCGTAATAGGGCGCAGTAATATTGTCGGTAAACCTGTAGCCAATTTGTTGATGCAAAAAGGGTATCCGGGCAATGCCACAGTGACGGTCGTCCACAGTTTCTCTAAAGATATCAAGGCACAATGTCTCACTGCTGATATTATCATTTGTGCACTTGGCAAACCCGAATTCTTGAAAGCCGATATGGTGAAAGATGGCGTTGTTGTTATAGATGTCGGGACAACACGTGTCCCCTCTGATAAAACGAAAAGTGGCTTTAAACTGATGGGAGATGTGGCTTTTGATGAAGTTGCTCCTAAATGTTCCTTTATCACACCTGTTCCAGGTGGGGTAGGTTTGATGACCAGAGTATCCCTAATGAAAAATACACTCCTTGCCGGAAGCAAAGCAATTTATGGATTATCGATTTGATGTCATCCTTTGGGGAAGTCATCTGTCATTAAATGCAACACTATCTATGAGTTTGTGTAAATGAAAAATACGGGGGCAACAAAGCTTTCGTATTTTTTATGATAAAACATTGTATAAATACTTCATTATGAAAGTAATACTCCTATTGAAAATTTGAAAGGAAAAAATCAGGAAATACATTAGATTTTTGAAAAAGACATTATCTTTACTCCTGTTTTTAATTCGGAAAAATAGACTTATAAAAATCAATATTAATCAATTACACAAACTTTCAAACAAAAAATTTATCACATGAACAAACAAACAAAAAATTATGCATTGCCTATTGCAATGATGTTTGCCCTATTCTTTATGATCTCATTTGTTACAGGGCTACAAAATCCTATGGGCGTCATTGTAAA
>Ga0172381_10006019_pt1 | contig 12216 bp, 10 predicted proteins | sample Leawel6488metaG_FD_119754 | JGI IMG/M metagenome (GOLD analysis project Ga0172381, IMG submission 119754) | Leachate microbial communities from a municipal landfill in Southern Ontario, Canada - Leachate well 64-88 metaG | ecosystem: Engineered > Solid waste > Landfill > Unclassified | place...
ATATACAAGAGGCAAGGAACGTAGCCGCTTAATGGAAGATATAATATTGGAAGTCCAAGATTTAAAAAAATCTGGATATAAAGAAATTACGCTTTTGGGACAAAATGTAAATGCTTATGGAAACGATCTTAATCTTGGGTACAATTTTGCTGACTTATTAAATGAAGTTTCCAAAACTGATATTGATAGAATACGCTTTACAACATCTCATCCTTGGAACTTTACTAAAGAAATGGTTGATGCAATTGTTAATAACAAAAATATTATGCCTTATGTCCATCTTCCTTTGCAAAGCGGAGATAATGATATACTAAGAAGAATGGCTAGAAGATATACTATAGAAGAATATGTGGAATTATATAATCAAATAAGAAGTAGAATCGAAGGAGTTAGCATTACTACTGATATAATTGTTGGATTCCCAGGAGAAACACTGGATCAATTTGAGAACACATTAAAAATTGTTGACGAGCTAAAATATGATGGAGCGTTTACTTTCCTTTATTCTCCCAGAGTTGGAACTCCTGCCGCTAAAATGAGGGATGATGTATCTAATAAGGAAAAACACGAGCGCTTTAATAAGCTATTAGATATTGTTAATAAACGCGCACTAGAAAGAAACAAGGAATATGAAGGGAAAATATTGAAGGTACTTGTTGAAGGTCCTTCTAAACGAAACCCCAAAGTTTTCTCTGGCTATAGTGAGAACAATAAACTTGTGAACTTTATTGGGGATTCCAGTATGATTGCTAAAATAGTCAAAGTAAAAATTAAAAAGGCCAAATCTTTCACATTGGATGGTGAAGCCATTGAATAAAGAAACAAGTTTATTAATTGAGGAATTGCGAAGATTAATTTCCAACTATCCTTTGGTAAAAGAGTTTAATACTATATCTAAAGATATTAGAAAGAATACTAAACTATTAAAATATGAAGATATGTTAAAAGACTATCAAATTAATATGGTCCATTCCTTAAATGAAAATGATGATGATAAATATAATAAACTATTAAAAGAGTATGAATGTCTTAAAAACGAGTATTATAACAATCCTATTTATGTAAATTACTTGTTTCTAAAAAATGAAATAAATTCTTTTATCCAAGAAATAGTCGAAATATTAAACAATCCTTAAAAGAATGATTAATTTCATTCTTTTTTTCATAAAATTGTTTGAAAAGTGTATAATTTAATAAATTGCAACCAATAGTTGTCAATTTTCAAACTACAATAGATAGTGCAACCAAGTATTTTAATGATAATATTTGATTGCAAAACAAGGAGGTGCAATCTATGAACATTGAAATTGCGAATAGATTATTAGATCTTAGAAAGAAAGCTGGCCTTAGCCAAGAAGAACTTGCAAATAGATTAGGTATTAGTAGACAATCTGTATCTAAATGGGAACGTGCAGAATCCTCTCCAGATACTGATAACTTAATATGTCTTGCAAAAATTTACAATGTATCTTTAGATGAAATATTAAATACTGATGAAAGTATTGAAGAAATAGCTAAAAGCACAAAAACAAAAACTGATGAAAAAATACAGATTATAAAAGGTGACAAATGTATGATTATTAATGGAAAAGGTACTACATATGTTCCTCGCTTTAGCCAAAGACAAAAAAGAAAAATATCCAAAATGCATAAATTCCCATTCCCTATTTTTATAACTATACTTTACCTAATTCTTGGTACTTTATTTAATTGGTGGCATCCTGGATGGTTGTTATTCCTAACAATTCCTTTATACTACACATTAGTTGAAGCAATTATAAAAAAATCTGCAGCAATATTTGCATACCCTGTTCTAGTAACAATCGTATTCTTCATTCTTGGTTTCTACTATAATTGGTGGCATCCTGGATGGGTAATATTTGCGACAATCCCACTATATTATTCATTAATTTCCTTCGCTAAAGGGAAAAATAATGTTGATAAGGAATATCAAGAAACAGAAGAAGATAACATCGAAGATGATGATGAAGACACTGACGATGACGAAGAAGAAGAGGATGAAGATGAAAAAAATAATATGGAGTAGTATTTTATTACTAGTTGCAATTGGAGTTGCAATCTGGGCATCATTTGATTTTAAGGGTTTCCCTATAATTGCGGAGGAAGGTAATAGTATGAATAAAATAATTAATGAAGATGTTAGTAAAATATATTTGGAAATAGACAACAAACCAATTGAAATAACAGCAAGTAATGATGAAAACTATTATTTAGACTATACAGAATCTAAATTTTTAACTACAACTTACAGCTTTAAAGATGGAGAATTGACATTAACACAAAAACAAAAGAAAATTTTCTCTATATTCAATTGGGGAATTCAAAATCATGAAAAAGTAATTTTAAAAATACCAACTAAATTTATTGGTGAACTTAAAGGATTATCAAGTAATGCTTCAATAAATGCAACATTAAGTAATACAATGGAAAAAATTGAATTAAAGACTTCAAATGCCCAAATAAATGCTAAAGATTTTATATCTTCTAGTTGTGATTTTCAAAGCAGTAATGGGGATGTTACAATTCATAACACTTCTTGCTTAGAGGGCGTATTACATGTAGAAACAAGCAATAGTGATGTTACTATTTCAGATACAAATTGTCCTGAACTTGTAGCAGAATCCTCAAATGGCAATATAGTTATAAGCCATGTTAAAACAAGCAAAATAACTGCTGAAACTTCTAATTCGAGCATAGAGTACTATTATAATACTGCTAACAAAATTGTTGCCGAGACCTCTAATGGTAGAATAAATGGCAGCAATAATGAAATTGATGTTATGCAATTAACAACTAGTAATTCAAGAGTTGAACTTTCACTACTAGGCGAAATCAATGATTATAAATTATATGCAAAAACATCTAATAGTTCTATCGAAATTGGAAACTCTCGTTTTGGAAATGAAGTAATAATTGAAAACGATGCTACAAAAATTGTAGATGTAGAGACAAGTAATGGATCTATACTAGTAGATTTTAATTAATAATTAGTAATATATCATAAATCTTAAATAATAAGAAACCAAGGGTTAATTCCCTTGGTTTTTAACATAAGATTTTATTTTTTCTAATATGATTATTAGATTATCTAACCATTTTTTATCTTTTTTATCTAGCCTCATCTTAATTTTTTTGCTTCTAAATGTTAAACTTATGTTTCTTGATATTTCTTGGGTTATTTTGAAAAGAAATATACCAATACCATTTATTTCTACAACCTTAGGACTAAATGTTATTTCATAATAATCTCTATTATCCTGGCTACTATCAACAATATCATTCGATTTCAAGATTTCTAGCCTTCTTTTTTCTAACAACAATTTAACATTAGTTGGAAGTTTACCATATATATCTGTCATCTCTTCGCCTAAATTTTTTAGTTCTTTTAAAGTCCTTGCTTCATCAATTTTTTGATAAAGATTTATTTTATCCATATCATCATTAGTGAATTCCTTATTTATATAAGCATCTATAGCAATCGGTTTATTAATCTCCGGCTCTGGTGTCTTAATTCCTGTTTTTCTTTCTTCTATTGCCTCATGTAAGAGTCTAATATACATATCAATTCCTACCATATCTATAAACCCAGATTGTTCTGCTCCCAAAATATCTCCAGCGCCTCTTATGGATAAGTCTCTCATTGCTATTCTATATCCACTGCCAAGTTCAGCAAATTCTTTTATTGCTCTTAGCCTTTTCGTAGCTATTTCACTTAACTGCTTTTGTGGTTTATAAAGTAAGTATGCATATGCTAATCTATCACCTCTACCAACTCTTCCTTTTATTTGATAAAGTTGACTTAATCCAAAATGATCAGCATCTTCAACTATCATAGTATTGGCATTAGGAATATCAATACCATTTTCAATTATGGTAGTGCATACCATTACATTTGCTTCTTTATTATTAAATCTATACATTGCTTCTTCAGTATCTTCTTTGCTCATTCTTCCGTGAATTACAATAACTTTTGCGCCTTTAATCTTGCTTTCAATATCTTTTGCCACCGAGTATATATTAGATATCTTATTATACAAATAAAATACCTGACCTTCTCTTGCAAGCTCTCTTTCAATTATTTCTTTTATTAATTTACTATTTTTTTCGATTACGTATGTTTGAATTGGCATCCTTTGTAAAGGTGGTGTATCAATTTGTGATAGACTTCTTACTCCGATAAGTGCCATTTGTAATGTCCTAGGTATTGGTGTCGCAGATAATGTTAATACATCCACTGATTTTTTTAATTCTTTTATTTTTTCTTTATGCTCAACACCAAATCTTTGTTCTTCGTCTACAATAAGCAATCCTAAATCCTTAAACTTAACATCATTTGATAAAAGACGATGTGTCCCAACAACAAAATTCATTGATCCATCCGCTAATCCTCTTAAATATTTGTTTTGGTCACGTAGACTTATAAAACGGTTTAATATCCCAATATTTATAGGAAAATTCTGGAATCTTTGTTTAGCATTTTCATAATGTTGGTATGATAACAATGTGGTAGGGCATAGTAACGCAACTTGTTTTCCACTCATTATTGCTTTAAAAGATGCTATAAAAGCAACTTCTGTTTTTCCAAATCCCACATCACCACATAATAATCTATCCATTGGATAAGGACTTTCCATATCTTTTTTTATTTCTATTACCGAACGTTTCTGATCTGGAGTAAGCTCAAAAGGAAAAGAACTTTCAAACTCTTTTTGCCACTCATCATCTTTTTCAAAAGCAAAACCTGTATTATTAATTCTTTCAGAGTATAAGTTCATTAATCTATCCGCAATATCGGCAATTCTCCCTTTTATTCTACTTTTTGTCTTCTGCCATTCTTCTCCACCTAATTTATTCAACTTAGGTTCTGTTCCTTCTTTAGAAATAAATTTGCGAATTAATCTAAATTGTTCGAGTGGAACATAAAGAACATCATTTCCTTTATAACCAATATGCAAATAATCTCTATGTATACCATCCATTTCTATGGTTTCTATTCCTAAAAATTTCCCTATACCATGTGTCTCGTGGATAACGAAATCACCAATTTTGAGGTTCTCATATGATTGCAAAGGTATTCCTTGTTTATAACGAGAAATACTTCTATAACTAACACCACCATTACCAAAAAGTTCCTTAGCACTTATATAAACTAAAGAGTCTTCTTTAATATAAAATCCTTCTTTTAACACAAATTCAGTGTAACTTAATTTGCTTTTAGGTAGAACATTAAAATTTACATAATTTAAATCAAGTTCCCATTCTTTTACCCAGGATTTTACATAATCTATTTGATTTTTGTTTTCTAAGCACAGAACAACTTTATTATTTTTTAAGTAATTTTCAATAATTTGCTTAGCAACCAATGAATTACCATTAGAGTTTTCAATACTTGTTATCCCACTATATATATCGCTATCTTTTTTCTTAAATTCATTTAAATATGTCTTAAAAATTAGCAAATTTAAAACCTCATTTAATTCTTGATGTAATTTAAGATTTATATTATTTTCCTCTTCTAAATAATCAAAAGTTTCTTTAAGCAAAATATTATAATTCTCTTTTATATAATCATAATTAGAAATAACTAATATTGAATCTTTAGAAAAATAACTTATTACTGAATCTAGATTCTTTTGTAAAAGGTTATAGTATTTATATAACAAAGAATAATTTCTTGTATCTAACAATTCCTTCAAATCTTCCTTTTGAATTTCTAAAATATCTGGATTTTTAACTAATTCATTTATTTTATTTAATAATGTCTGTTCAGATATAATTAAATCTATTGCCGGTATAATCTTTACTTCTTTTGTTAATTCAATTGTTTTTTGAGTATCTAAATCAAAGAATCTTAAACTATCAACATCATCACCAAAAAACTCCACTCTTACTGGATTGTCGTAATTTACACTAAAAATATCTAAAACTCCACCACGGCGTGCATATTGCAAGGAGTGTTCAATCATATTTACTTTCTCATATCCACAACCCGAAAGAAAATCGCACAATTGATTAATATCTATTTTACTATTCAACTTAATATTGTGAGTATTTGCGATAAACTCTTCTTTTGAAGGTATATAACGGACTATAGCTGCAGTATGAGTAATAACAATTTTCTTTTCTTTTTCAATTAACTTATTAAGAACATATACTCTTTGAGCCAACAATTCTTTTGAACTGGCAATTGCTTCTATTCTAAATGATTCATCACTTGGAAAAAATAGACATTCATCACTATCCAAAAGATTTATTATACGGTCATAAAGCCTTTGAGCAGCGTATAAACTATTTTTTACAATTACCATAGTCTTATCACTACGAACAAAAGCGCTAGCAATAACTAGTGCCTCTTCTTCATTCTCGCTGCAGATAATTGTTTTGCCTTTACCTTGCAAAAAAGCATCTACTACTTTTTTCTTCCCAATAAGATCAAGAATTGCTTTCATTATTATCCCTCTTATTGTATTTTGTCATCAATTTATTAAAGTCCATTTTTGTAAAATCTATAAGAGCATCCACGATTTTAAATGAGATGTCTTTTACTACCTCTAGTTCCTCTTTATTAAGTTTACCTAAAACATAACCAGCTTTATTTGCTAGTACCGTCCGGCCAATACCTATTCTTATTCTTTTGAATTCTTGTGTTCCTAATTTCTGAATAATATCCTTAATTCCATTGTGACCAGCTTCACTGCCTTTTTCTTTTAATTTGAATTTGCCCAATTCAAAATCCATATCATCATGAATGACAACTATATCATCAATTGGTATTTTATAATAATCCACTATTTCTTTTACGGCTTGACCAGATAAATTCATAAAGGTCAAAGGTTTAAAGATAAAAACATCTTCATTGTTTATTTTCGTTTTACAAACCAAGCCTTTGAATTGTGCTTTTTGTTCATTAGAATTTATATTAAGTTTTCCTAAAAGAGTATCTATAATCATGAATCCTATATTGTGGCGCGTATACTTATATTCTGGACCAGGATTGCCCAAACCAACATATAACTTCATAGATAAATACCCCCTTTTTTTATAATTCCTTTAGATATGCAATTTCATCACTAGTTAACTTTCTAAACTGACCTTCTTTTAATCCGTTAGCAGTAATACCACCAAAAGATTCGCGATTCAATTTAATTACTTCATATCCTATTGCTTCAAACATTTTCTTAATCTGACGGTTTTTTCCTTCGTGTATTTTAAGAGATATAATTGATCTATTTTGCTTATCATTATATTTCACAAAATTGACACTTGCTTCACTTGTTTTATACCCCTCTATATTTATGCCTTTTCTCAAGGATTCAAGTCTACTTTCATTAACTTTCCCAGCAATACTTGCGATATAAACTTTGTCGACTTCGTTTTTGGGATGTGTTAATTTATTTGTTAAATCTCCGTCGTTTGTAAATAACAAAACTCCCGTAGTATCGAAATCTAACCTTCCTATTGGATAAACTCTTTTATCAACATTTCCAATGTAATCCATTACAGTTGGTCTTCCTCTATCATCCTTAACAGTAGAGACACAATTTCTTGGTTTATTCAAAATATAATAAACCTTCTCCTCAAAATTGATTTTTTTGCCATCAACTTCGATAATGGCATTTTCATCAACTGTTGTCCCAAGTTTAGTTACAATTTCACCATTAACTTTTACTTTACCTTCTACAATTAGAGCTTCTGCTTTTCTTCTAGAACAAAATCCTGAATTTGCAATAATTTTTTGTAATCTTTCCAAAATATCACCACTCACTTTTTAATAATTGCTGCAATTATTTCTTCTAATTCGCTGAAATTAGAGAAATTTATTTTAATAGATTTACTACTTATAGATACTTTCTTTTGCAAGTAATCTTTTAATTGTTGCTCTTCTTTTAGATACTTATTTTTTTCATGATTTTTTATAGAGTTAACTCTTTGCTCTGTTTCCCTAACATTTAACTTATTTTTCTTTATATCTTTTAGTAACTCTAGCATGTCTTCTTTATCTAATCCCACCAATGAACGAGCATGACTCATACTTATATTTTCTTCTGAAATTTCCTTTTGCACTTCTAAAGGGAGTGTTAATAAACGCAAAACATTCGCAATATAAGGGCGAGTTTTGCCAAGTTTTTTTGCTAGTTCTTCTTGAGTTATTTTTAAAGATTTTTGTAAATTAATATAGGCCTGAGCTTCTTCTATGACATTTAAATCTTCTCTTTGAATATTTTCAATAAGTGCTATTTCCATCATTTGCTCATTATTGAATTCTTCAACAACCGCTGGAATTTCTTTCAATCCTATCATTAAAGCAGCGCGATATCTTCTTTCACCTGCAACTATTTCATAACCTTCGCCCGCGTGTCTAAGTAAAATAGGTGTAAGTATACCTTGTTCTTTAATTGAGTTTGCTAATTCTTCAAGTTTCTCTTTATTAAATGTAACTCTAGGCTGATAGGGATTTGGAGAAACCAATTTTATATCTACATAACTACGTGACCTACTAGAATCTTTTTGTAATAGTTCAATTTGGTTAGGAAGCTCAGATTTCAAAAGTTGCTCTAAATTTTTGCCAAGTTTTTTAAATTCATTTTTGTTTTCTTTCACTTTTTATGACCTCCTTTGCTATTTCTAAATATGCTTTAGCTCCAGATGCTTGAATATCATACTCTAAAATGCTTTTACCTCTTGATGAAGCTTCAACAAGTTTAATATTACGAGGTATACCTATTTTATAAACTTTATCTTTGAAAGTTTGTCTAACATCTTGCTGTACTTCAACAGCAAATTTAGTTCTGAAGTCACACATTGTTAGAAGGATACCTTCAATTTGTATATCTTTGTTTGAAGTCTGTTGAATTTTTCTAATAGTATTTAACAACATAACAAGCCCTTCCATTGAATAATACTCACACTGCATTGGAATTAAGACTGTATCAGCAGCATTTAAGGCATTAACATTTAATAATCCGAGTGAAGGTGGACAGTCTATAAGAACATAATTATAATCATTTTTAATTTCTTTAATAACTTCTTTTAAAAGCATGGTAGCATTAGGATATTTATATAAATCTAATTCTGCTCCAGCCATGTTCAAAGAACCAGATAGCAAAAACATCTTTGGAAGAGCAGTTTGAAGAATAGCTTCTTTAGCGCTGCATTCCTTAGTAAAAACTTCATATATTGTATTGTTTGATAACGATGCATCAAAACCTACCCCTCTTGAGGAATTACTTTGAGGATCAATATCTATTATCAAAACTTTTCTACCATAATATGCCAAACTCGCAGCAAGATTAACAGCTGTGGTGGTCTTGCCAACTCCACCTTTTTGATTACATATTGCAATAACTCTGCCCATTTATATCACTTCCTATAGGGGGTGCGCCTTTATTTTTGCATAACTTCTTGGATATATTCTATCATGTTTATTCACTTTTTTAAAAAACAAATTATAATGAGTCATCTTCGAGAATGGCAATTTAACTTCTTGAATGTTTTGCAAAATAAACCCCAATTTTGACATGGCATTTTGAGATTCAGTTAATTCCTCATTATATGATGATCCTTTCATAGCCACAAACACTGCATTGTCTTTTAGCAAATCAGCAACAAGTTCTAATAAAACATTTAATCTTGCTACACCTCTTGTCAATATCAAGTCATATTTTTGGCTTTTATATTCTTCGGCTCGAGAAACAATTGTATTAACATCTTCTAGTTTTAACTGTTTAGCTAGTTGTTCTATAAAAGACATTTTCTTGCTAGTAGCATCTAATATATCTAACTTAATTGATTCATTAAATATTTTTAATGGCATGGAAGGAAATCCCGCGCCAGATCCCACATCTAATACATATAAATTGCTTATGTCATAATTGAACATTATTGATAGGCTATCATAGAAATGCTTTTCAAAAACATCATCAAAAGAAATTAAAGAAGTCAGATTATATTTGTTATTTTCTTGCACTAAAAAATTATAATAACATATAAATTGATCTTCTTCATGCTTATTAAGCTCTAGTCCTTTTTCTTTAAGTATATTTTTGAAATCTACAATATCCATTATTTCTTACCTCTAAGTTTCAAGTTCATCAAAAGAATGCCAATATCGGATGGATTAACTCCGGATATCCTTGATGCTTGACCAATCGTCATTGGCCTTATTTTCTTTAACTTCTGCCTAGCTTCAATTGCTAGGTTATCTATTTTATCATAATCAATATTTTCATCTATATGATACTTTTCCAAATGTTCTCTTTCTTTTGCTTCTTCAATTTGCTTTTTAATATAACCTTCGTATTTTATAAATATCTCTACTTGCTGACATACTTCTCTAGAATATTTTTTATCTATATCAATATAATTCAGCACATCTTCAAGTGTTACATATGGTCTTTTTATAACATCATATGCACTTATTGCATTTGTTAATTTAGCTCCTGTTACTTTCTCTAGATAATTATTTATTTTGTGGTTTTGATTAAACTTCTCTTCCTTCAATACTTTGATAAGTTCACTTATTAATTCTAACTTCATATTGAATTTTTCATAATCATCCTTGCCAATAAGACCAATATCAAATCCATATTTTTTCAATCTTATATCCGCATTATCGTGTCTTAACAAAAGACGATATTCTGATCTTGAAGTAAGGAGCCTATAAGGTTCTTGTGTTCCTTTTATTACTAAATCATCTATCATTAAACCAATATATGCTTCATCTCTTCTAAGAATTAGTGGGGCTTCTCCTTTTAATTTGCGCACAGCATTTATTCCAGCAATTAATCCTTGTCCAGCTGCTTCTTCATAGCCTGATGTTCCATTAATTTGACCTGCGCAAAAAAGATTTTCTATAATCTTTGTCTCTAAACTTAATTTCAATTGTAGTGGACTTATTGCGTCATATTCTATTGCATAAGCATATTTAACAACTTCACAATTTGCAAATCCTGGTAAAGAGCGAATCATCTTATCTTGAATTTCTACTGGCATTGAGGTAGAAAATCCTTGCAAATATATAGTATCAAGATGAACTGATTCGGGCTCAATAAACAACTGATGCTTTTCTTTATCGGCAAATTTCACTATTTTATCTTCTATTGATGGGCAATATCTTGGTCCAACACCTTCTACCATTCCCCCATACATTGCTGATTCTTTAAGATTTTCTTTTATAAGAGTGTGTGTCAACGGTGCAGTATGAATTAAATAACAAACATGTTGATCCTCTAATGGAATAAATTTTTTTGTTGAATAAGAAAATGCTAGCTCTCCTGGTGTCCCAGGTTGAATCTCCATATTGGAGTAATCAACAGAATCTCTTTTTATTCTAGGGGGAGTCCCTGTCTTAAGTCTCATTATCTCAAATCCATTTTTTCTCAAACTATCGCTTAGTCCAATAGCTGATCTTTGATGGTCTGGGCCTTCAATATAAAAATTATGACCTCTTAAAATCTTGCCATTCAAATATGTCCCTGTTGTTAATATAACGGCATCAGAGAATATTTTTTCTCCATTTTCTAGCGTAACTCCTATACATTTTTGATTTTCAACAATTAATTCTGTAGCCATTTTTTCAATTATTTCTACATTTTTAGTAGACATAAGTTTCTTCTGCATATATTTAGCATACTCTATTTTATCTGATTGAGCTCTGAGGCATTGTACCCCCGGTCCTTTTGCAGTATTTAGCATTTTCATTTGCAAGTATGTTGCATCTGCTGCTTTAGCCATTTCTCCACCTAAAGAGTCTATTTCTCTAACAACTACACCTTTAGCTGGTCCTCCTATTGAGGGGTTGCATGGCATGCTGCCAATATTATTTATGTCCAAAGTAATTAGGGTAGCCTTAAAACCCAACCTAGCAATTGCCAAGGTTGATTCTATTCCGGCATGTCCTCCTCCTACTATAACAATTCTATTCATTAAATCTACCTTATTTCATTTTTGAATTTAAATACTCTATCTCAATTTTTGGATCTAATCTAGGAAATAAATTATCTTTTTTGCAAACCTTCACATTATCTACACTATTAAAATCCAAAACATTATTATAAGAATCATTAGTTATTCCAAGTTGTTCTAATGCCTTATATGAAGTTTCAACAAGGAAACAACTTAACATTAAGGTCGCTTCCTTTAATACTAATATTAAGTGATTTAATACGGAAGCCAATTCTTCCTTTTTACTTTCAT
>Ga0172381_10006020_pt1 | contig 12215 bp, 11 predicted proteins | sample Leawel6488metaG_FD_119754 | JGI IMG/M metagenome (GOLD analysis project Ga0172381, IMG submission 119754) | Leachate microbial communities from a municipal landfill in Southern Ontario, Canada - Leachate well 64-88 metaG | ecosystem: Engineered > Solid waste > Landfill > Unclassified | place...
AAAAAATCACCTATTTTAATTTCTTGTATTTCTTTTGTTTTTTTATTTTTAATTTTTATTAAAGTGTTGAAAATAAAACACTTACCGACATTTGTCTCCCCCATTATAAGGTTAAATGTGGCGTGATCCCAACCACCACACATAATCTTATCCATATTAGAAAAACCAGTAGACATCTTTCTTAGTGAAATTAATTGTTTATGACTTTCTGGGTTATCAAAATCATCACCTAAATCTTCATCATCATTACCAATAACATCAATTTCATTGAAACTATTTTTTAATCTTCCTACAATATCCATTACATTATCGTAATCGACATCTTCCATTTTTTTTATTAAATCAATAGCATCAACAACTTTATTTCTTGTATAATTAGAAGATTTCCAAGCTTTAAATCTTTTATCTAACCATTCATCAGATATATCTTGTGTATTTTCTGTTAAAAGAGATTTGAGTGCTTCTTTAGTTACTATTTTATCAACATCATGCATAGTAATCATTGTCCAAATTTGAGCTGGACTTGGAACTATTTTATCCTTACTATTGATATAATTTTCTCTAATTACCTCATACACAAAACGTATTTGATCATTTCTGAAAAAGAATGGTTCTACTTTATAAAATTGTGCAGGATCATTAAGTATTTTAGCAAAAAAAAGTTTTTCTAAGTTTGTGTTTACTATTTCAGCCATTGAATCATAAAATTAATTTTTTAATTGAACAAGTCATCTTGATCAATACTTTCAAAATCAGTATCTTCGATACCCTCAACATCACTATCCATATCCATCTTATCGAGGAACAACTGTTGTTCTTCAAATGAAGAATAATCAAAATATTTATAGATTAATGGTTCTAATATGTTTAAAATTTCTTTATTAAAAACCTCTGATGTAAATAATTGTTTTTCTGGTAATGCTTTATCAAGATGTCTAACATACCAGAAATTTCCACCTGGATTTACTGTTATTTTACCATCATCATTTACAACTTTTTTACCTTTAGCTATACCTACTTTTTCGAAATTTTCTGGTGAACAGAAATATTCAAGACCTTTATATGGATTTGTACCATAACTATGATCAATTTCAAATTTAATCTTTTTTGGTTTAGCCATACGATTCTTTTTAGCTTGTGCTGTAACGATTACACCAGAAGCATTGAGGTCTAATTCATCTTCATGACCAGTTTTTAGTTTAGCAATACTTAAAAATACAATTGTTGATGCTGAATATTCAGCTCCTTTACCACCACTCATAATTTGAGTTGGGAAAAAGGCATTAATATCTTGATATGTATGATTAGTTGCAATCATAGGAATACGAAGATATCCTAAATCAGAATTGATAATTCTGAACATCTGTTTGATTGCTTTTGCTCTCGTCATATCTTGTTTATTCTTACCATCAAGAGCATCAGCTTTTTCTTTTTCGGATGCTAACTGACCAATACTATCAAGTAAAATAAGTATCCTAGGTATTTCAGCACCTCCATCTTTTTCGGTTTTTAAACCATCTAATAACTTTGTTAAGAAAGTTTTTAAATCTTCTATGTTATTAGATGATACTAATTTGAGCTTGTCAACTGCTGTATCAACTCCAAAATTCTTTAAAGATTCTCTACTTACAGAATGTTCAGTATCTATGAATAACACATAAAAACCATCTTTCTGTGCATTTCTTGCAATATTATACAAGACATAAGATTTACCTGTGTTTGGTTCACCTGCGAAGATTGTAATTCTATCTGCTGCTACACCCCCATATATACTCTTTGATAAAAGAGCATTGAGGATATAAACACCAGTACCAATACATTCTTGTTTTTCATCATTTTCAATGATTACTCTTGTCTCATCTGATATCTTATCAATTAAACTTGCTAATTGACCATAAGAAATTGATTTGGTTGGACTTTTGCTATTTTTTTTAGCCATTTACATATTTGATAATTTTTTTTGATACTATGATAGCATCAATGTTATTAATTTTATGATGAATATATGAAAAAGTTTATAAAACAGACATAAAAAATTTAGTATGACTAAATATTTTTGAATTATAATAATATTTAAAATATATATTAAAAATTAACTCTTTTTGTTTATTTTTTAACATTTTTATTATTGGACTAACCACTTTGAATATATAATAAAAACGTACTAAAAAAGAACATTAAACGCATATATGAATTTTTATTTAGTTTTTACTAAAAGTCGAAAGAGATTCGACAAATATGTTAAAGTCAATAGGATAAAGAATAAAGTCATTATTGATATAAAACAACAATTAGATGAATATGATATATCATATCCAGAATATAAAGAATATTTTAACTTATTGATTTATACAAAGATTACACATTCTTTACATAAAAAGAAAGATATATATTATATTCCTAATTTTTCTAATAATAGTCTTGATATAGAAGAAGTATTTAAGATAAAAAAATTATTAGAAGGTAATACTAATTTCAATATATTATTATTTTTTGATGAATTTAAAGATAATGAGGAAATTAACCAATCGATTCTAAGTAATATGAATATTTTTGATGCATCTCAAATACTTAAAAGTTATTAATGGTTTTTAATATATACAAAAGAAAATATTTATCTATTGTAATATTCCAAACAATAAAATTTAATTATTTATAATATGTATGATGAAATGCGTTTTTTATTTACTGTTAACCCTTATGTAAAGAATTCTTATAATGACACCGAAACAAATAAAGTTGCGAGTGTTAGTAATCCAGTGCAATCACAAGAATATAGAGAAGAATATGATGATAAGGATAAAACATATTATATGAATCAATATATTGTTAATAAAGATAATGTTAAAAATTTTATAAAATCTAATGTTAATAAACCATATAATACTACTAATAGTAATCCATATATAGAATTAATAAATGATACAAATCAAGAAAAATCTCCAAAATCATTACGATTAAAGAGTTCAGATTTTGCTTATTTAAGAGATATAGGTGTCATGCCATTAAATAGATTAATGATACTTAGAAGATTTTCAGATGGTTCATATATTAAATCAGATTTAAATGATTGTAATGCTGAACCGATATCTGTTGTAGTAGGATGGGTTAAAAAAGACACGAATATGCTTAATTTCTCTTTTAATGAAGTATGGAAAAGACAAGGTTCGGATGATATGTTACATCTTTTATTAAATAAAATGGTTAAAAATGAATTTGGTGTTGATTTGAGTTCATTAATACCTATTCCAGGTTGGGGTAATGGTTTTTTATTTGGTATATTACATAGAATGGGATTAACTGATTATAATGCGTTTAATTTACCAATAGGTGATCCAAATGTTTTAAAAGAATCTATTACTAGACCACATGAAGAATTTGGTTTGGAATCATCTTTTAATTTTGAATTAGAAACAGTTTATGAGCAAAAATATATAGCAGGAATAGACCCAACAGCTGCGACATTAGAGATACTTGTAAATCTATTAAGGATGGGAACATCGAATGTCAGAACAATAGGTAAAACTGGTTCTGTTTTAGAAAAAGGTTTGAAAAGAGCAACTGAAAATCCATCAAGTAGTACAGCATGGTCTAAATTAATAGGTGATGTGGTAATGAGTTTTACCGAAGCAATAAATGGTGCATTAACTGATGTTGAAACAGAAATATATAGTCTTATTAATAATAAGATGATATCTGATGATGCACCAACTACCGAAACAAAAAAACAAACTATGGGAGAAAAAAGCACTGAAAATCTTAGTCTCTTCAGAAATATGTTAATAAATAATCCTATAATTAATAGTATATTAGCATCAACATTAGCAAGATATCAATGGCCTCTTAGAGGTTCTATTGGAATGTTTACAGGAGAAGCAACAACTCCTTGGCATTTAACCATTGGAAATCCATATGCACCATTATTATCTATGAATAATATTTATTGCAAAAATGTTTCAGTTACATTTGGTAAGGATATGGCGTTTAATGATATTCCAAGAACAATAGAAGTTAAAATATCATTAGAACAAGGAAGAAGTTTAGGTAAACAAGAAATATATAGTTTTTTTGGTATTAATTATAAAAGATACTATTCAAAGGTATAAACTTAGAAACAACAAAATAACAGCAAAAACATGGAATATTATTCTTTTGAAAATTTAAAGTTAGATTCGACAGGACATTATAATTTATTTGAAAAAACAATGGTGAATAGACAAGATTTACCGATTTATACAATTGTTACAACAGATGAATTTAAAGGTAGATTAGATAATATATGTAAATATTTACACGGTAATACTGATTATTTAGAAGAATTAATGACCATGAATAATATTTTAAATCCGAATTCAGTAAAATCAAATACTACAATTAGATATTTTAAAGATACAGGAAACTATGAATTATTGTATCAAAGTGATCCAGTAGAAAATGATAAAAAGGATTCTATTTTACAGATGAATAAATCTAAGAGTACTAAGAAAGATTCAAATAGAATTGGTTCAGTTCCAACTATTAAACCTGATACATTAACGCAAGTTGATGTTAATCATAACAAAAAGAAAATAACAGTTATAAATAAATTTAAATAAATAATGTTAAAAGTTTTAGAAAGACCTTCAATAATACTTAAACAGATAAGTGTAAATTATATGGATACCATAGGTGATTATGCTGCTGATGATTATGCAAATGATATTGGTAGATATCCATATTTACAAATAAGAAATTTAGTTATTCAAACTACAGATACTATAAAAATAGTATTATATAATGATCAATTTTTACCTAAAATAGAAGTTTATTTTAAAGACCCTACTATGAAGTTAATTGATCCACTTTTTCCATTAGATGATGATATTATTAGTTTATTTATACGTTCAAGTAGTGAACTATTAATGCCAATAAGAATGGATTTTAAAATAACAGAATTTAATGTAGTTAAAAATGATGAAAATATCAATTACGTTCTTACTGGTTTATTAGATGTTAACTATTTATATTTTCAATTATATTCTACATATAATAGTACTAGTTTTGATTTATTAAAACGAATGGCAAGTGAAGCTAAATTAGGGTTTGCTTCTAATATTGAAAATACGAATGACTTGATGACATGGATTAATCCAGCTGATACAAATATGGAATTTATACAACATGTTGTTAAACATTCATATAGGAGTGATGAATCATTTATGTTATCTTATATTGATTTTTATTATAATTTGAATTATGTTGATATAGAAACCGCACTTAATGAAGATATTACGGGAATGGAAGGTATTTATTGGGGTGCTAATTTTACTAAGGTAAAAGATGAAACTGTTACACCGTTATTTTTAACTGATCATCCTGATAAAATAAATAGTAGTATGTATATTCAAAAGTATAATTTATTAAACAGTACAATGAAAATAAATTTAGATATCGGTTATCAGAAATATCTAACATATTATGATAAGAATGGTAACACGGAATATCAATTTTTAATGGATACAATTTCAACACCTGGTGCAAATAATAAAAATGTAATATTAAAAGGTAAAATAGGTAAAAATTCTGAGATTGCTAATAATTCATGGGATGGTGATTTTATGGGTGTTATAGATTCTGATAATGTACATAAGAATTATTTATATGCAGAAATGCAAAATAATCAAAATTTGGAATTCTTACAAAAAGTTAAAATAAAGATTACGTTGGGTATGATGAATTTTAATTTATATAGATTTCAAAAAATTGAACTTAGATTTTATAAATTACAAGAAATGAGTGATAAAAAAGTAATAGCAAATATCAATCCAGATACTCTTGCAAAAGATGCTACTAAAGATTATGATATTGATAGATTAAATCAAAGATTATCTGGTGAATGGCTTATAACTGCTATTAATTATACATTTAATAAAATAGGGGGATTTTCACAAGAAGTTACTTTAGTAAGGAGAGAACTTGGTTTCAATGAAAATGATTATAATGTAGAATAAATATATACTTAAAAATATAAATACATAAATGGCTGAACAAGATAAAACATCATTAAATAATACTAATTCAACACAAGATGATTTAAACAAACAAACTAAATCTACTATTTATACACGATCAAGTATTGGGTATGCTGGTGGTTATGGACAATACACACAAAAAAGTGGAGCACATAGTGTTGATGGAACTCAAGAACAGTCTAAAATAACTAAATCTACAATAGAAAGAGAAAAATCAACATCACCTGAGTTATTATTAGATTTACAGAGTGATAGATTTAGAAGAATAAATGGTTATAGTAGAGGTATTAAAGATTCAGCAAATGATTATGAGGACCCAACATTTTTAATATTTGATTTATTTATTGATAAATCAATATCACCGTTATTTAATGATGCTAAGTCATTTATAGATGAATATGCTACATATGTACCAGAATTAGATGAAAGAAAAAATTATTGGCAAGAATTTGTTGATACATTATTTAAAATATTTCCTAGTGATTCAGTTTCATCAAATCAAGATGGAATAAAAAGACATTATATTGAAGCTATTGGTGGTTTAGATGTATTACTTAATCCAATTATTAATTATCCCGAAGATATCATAACATTTAGTATAACAGAAGATATAGCAATGACTTTACAATATCTTGCAGAACTTTATAATAATTTAGTGTATTCATATGATACGCATAGATATTTAATACCTGATAACCTTTTGCGTTTTAATATGACAATTACTATACATGATATTAGAAATATGAAAAATGCAGATAAGACAGTAAATAATAATATATCAAAATTTGTTTATGTATTACATGATTGTCAGTTTAATTTTATGGGTACTAAAAATTTTGGTGCTGAAATAAGAAGAGCAGGTTTTAGTGCAGGTTCACCTTCATTATCAGCAGGTGGAGTTATTTCTATGAATTTTAAATCATATAGTAAGATAACAGCACCATTATTAATTGCGAATTCCAAAGTTGTTGATTTTAGAGAAAGAGAACCAAAGGATTCATATAGTAGAACAGATGGTGATTATAAAACATCAACGGAAGTAATAGCTACTGAGACGTATAACGAAACAATTAAAAATATTACTTATCGTTCTAAATCTGATATTATACAAGGATATAATTCTGATAATTTAACTCTAAATGGTTTACAAATTCCAGATGTAAATACAAGTATAAGGGGATTTCAAAATATTATTAAAAAAGAGATTGTTGAAGTTAGAGATGTTATAATTAAACAAATATATGAAGAAGTAAATCAACTTGTTACAGAAGGTCAAAGAATAATTGGTAATAAATTAGGTTTTACATTAGGTAAAGTAAATGTATATTATGATAGTTTAGAAGAAAAAATTTCTAATTTTTCTTATTTATTTGAATCATTTTTAGAAGGTAAAGCTGATGATGTTTTAGGTAGAGGAACAGATTATACAACTAAAGAGGGTAATGTTTATGGAACTGAACCGCAATATAATGAAAAATATCCAAGTGGAGATGTTCATCCTAATGGAATTTATAATCAGAAATTTCCGGAAGGTGATAAATTACCAGATGGTAAATATAATGAAAAGTATCCAAGTGGAGATGTTCACCTCGATGGAGCATACAATGAGAAATATCCAAATGGAGATGTTCATCCTGATGGTAAATATAATGAGAAATATCCAGAAGGTGACAAATTATCAGATGGTAAATATAATGAGAAATATCCAGAAGGTGACAAATTATCAGATGGTAAATATAATGAAAAATATCCAAGTGGTGATGTTCAAGAAAAAGGAACATATAATGAGAAATATCCAAGTGGTGATGTTCAACCTGATGGAAAATATAATCAAAAATTTCCAGAAGGTGATATTCTTCCAAAAGGTTCTTATAATGAAAAATATCCAGAAGGTGACAAATTACCAGATAGTACTTATAATGAAAAATATCCAAGTGGAGATGTTCAAGAAGATGGTAATTATAATGAAAAACACCCAGAAGGTGAAATATATCCAATTGAAGAACAGAATAGGAAAACACCAAATGGAAATATATATGGTAAGAAATTAAAGGAAGAAACCGAAGTAAAATTGGGAAATATAGTTAAAAAATAGTAAATAATAATGGAAATTTTTTCAGGTAGATTTTATATAGGTGTAGTTGAGGATAATAATGATCCTAAGAGAATGGGTAGATGTAGAATTAGAGTACCTTATACTTATGATGTTGTTCCATTAGAGCAATTACCTTGGTCATCACCTTATATTGAACCAAATGGTAAGTCATTTCAAATACCCGCAATAGGAAAACTTGTAAACATTGCTTTTTATAATGGTAACATTTATACTCCATATTATGTATATACTGATAGATATAATATTAATCTTCAAGATAAATTAGAATCCATAACAGAGGATGAATATAAAAATTTCGTAGCTTTACTTTTTGATCATAGAACTAGGGTTTATGCTGAAAAAGAGGGATTTACAATTGATTATTTAGTAAACAAAGTTACAATTAATAAAAGTTCAATTAACTTAGAATTAAAAAATAATGATAGTAAGGTAAATTTAGGTTCAGCTAGTGCAGACCAAGCAGCAGTATTAGGAGATCATTTTATAATGGATTGGTTCTTAGAATTTATGAAAATTCTTGTTAAACCAACTACTCTTTTAGGTAATTATGGTGCACCTATACAAAAACCAGAATTAGATGCTCATATTCAAAAATTTATAGCTAATCCAAAACAATTTATATCTAGTAATGTATTTATAGTAGATAATAATAAAGTAGATAAGTTAGAGAGAGATTCAATCACATCAGAAGTTGAACATGATGATACTATGTTTATGACACCAGGTGAAGCTATTGATGGTGGTGGTGCTAATGTCGAAAAAACTGAGATAATTAGTACAGAAGCACAAAATAATATGACTACTAATCAAACTGATACCAAAACTGAATTAAAAGAATCAGTTCCAAGTGTTTCTGTATCTGATGAATTATCTAAAACAAAACTAACGGATTTGGGTATTAATACCACTGGTATCCCTGCGACTATGGATGTTTCTGAATTAACAATGAAAGATATGATAAATTTATCTGAAACGGATTTAGCAACATTTGATTTAGATACGATAACAGATAAAAATTTGAATTTAAAAATACTTATAGCATTAGGTTTTAGTGCTCTTGCAATAGCGGGATTAACAATTCTTATTATAAATAAGATAAAAGTTATAAATGCAGAAGTTAAAAAGAAAAATAAAGAAGCTAATTCAAAAATCACTGTTGATGAGACATCTTATAATGATATAGATAAATATACAAAGAAAAGAAGAGATACAAGACGAAGAGTTAGTAATAGTGGTTATTCTGTTGACCAAAGAGATAGATCAGATATACTTAATTCAGATAAAGCAGTATCAACGAAAAAAAGGACTATTTTATATAAAAATAATCCTAATTATGGTAAATATTATAATGGTTTGTAATTATTTCTTTTTAAATAAATCTTTATTCATTGCTTTTAATGCTTCTAAGACTGCTTGTTTTGTACCATCAATTATAACATCATATAGACTATAAACATTATTACTTTTTGGTGATTTGTCCATATATTTAGAATCATTTAAGAGTTCATCTACATCAGCTTGATATTTTAAATAAAAATTGAATATATCATTATCTTCAATAAATTCATCAATCATATTAGCATCTTTACCTGAAGATATATAATCAGATATAAAATTTTCGATATCAATCATATTGACATTATCTTCGTTGGTACTTTTTAGACTTTCTTCGATCATAAGAATTAATCCGTTTTTTAATTCAGCATATTTATCACCAACTCGTTGTTTAATATCCTCATAATCTAATTTTTCATTAATGAAACTTGTATATTTTTCTATTTTCATTTTATATCTTTATTTTTTTTTATTTTATATTTTAAATATCGTATCCGAAATTAGCATTATATGATATTACATTTTCAAAAATACCACCACTAATAGTACCTTCATACATAGTTCCATTCTTCCATATACCATTCTCAAAATGACCTTTATACCATATTATATTTAATACTATTCCATTGTAAAATGTACCAGTTAACCAAGTTCCATCTATGAATGTACCTCCATACCAAATACCATTTTCCCAAATACCATTTTCCCATATAACTTTACTATTATCAATTGATGGATAAGTTACGCTTGATATTATATTTAAAGTAGAATGAAATTCTCCATTAATAAATGTACCATTTTTCCATGTAGCACCAGTATAGAATGTTCCATATTCTTTATAATTAGTACCAAACCTTGCTGTTACATTATCTTGATATGATGTTAAATTTCCATTTAACCAAATACCATTAGAAAAATCTCCACCTAAAAAATTACCATTATACCATATATCACCTAAGAAATAACCACTATAAAAATAACCATTATACCAACAAGAATTATTTATGAAACCGTTTCTAAAATATCCGTTTTTGATTTTAGCAATGTTCATCCACCCATCAATAAATTCACCACCTTCAAATATAGGTGATTGTAATGTAACTGTTTCATAATATGGATCACCTGTTTCTGGTGTTATTAAATTTATATAATAATAACTTTCACCACTATTTAAAAGTGTTTCACCACTAATATTATAATCAACGTTATAATTTAAAATGAAATCAAGTGTTATTTTATATGGAATAATGTTATCATCAGATACATTTATTGTACCGAATATACCATAATTAAAAGTTCCACCTTCCCATGTACCAGCTATGAATTGTGATTTATTTATATTTATTCGCTTAATAGATAATTCACCTTTCATCATTTCATCTTCTTCTATTTCATAACTATACCAATTACCTTTTTTCCATCTACCATCATACCAAGTTCCGGAATACCAAGTTCCACCTTCCCAAGTTCCACCAATCCATTTACCTTTATACCACACTAAACCATTATCATCTTCACCAATAATAGCATCCTCTACTTCTGCATTTAAAAACCAGTTATATTTTATTTTTATATCATCAATACTCATTCCACCAACCATTGTAAATGTTGGATTTGTGAAATTAACTCCTACTAATTGTGTGTTACCTTGTTCGTATACTACTGCCATCTCTTATATTTTAATTTGTTGTATTTGATATAATGATCCAATTTGAACCATTCCACATTAAACATATTCCATTTGTTATTGTTTCGTCATTAGCATTTAATGTTAAAAATGTTCCACTTGACCCATCGAAATTCACAATTATTTGAGCATTTATTGATGAATCTATTTTCACGCTTATATATATCACATTAACAGTTGTTTCTAAATTATCTAATTCTATTGTTGTTGTTCCAGTTATATCAATAGTAGCAGCACTTAATGTAATAACAATATTTTGTGTATAGGATGCAATTGTATATGTTAGTGCTGATGAAATTGAATATTCATGATCTATATTAACTGTATTAGATGTTAATAATTCATATGGTAATTTACTAGTTGTTCTATCTAATGTTGCAATCTGAGTTATACCACTAGTATCTCTGAACCAAACAGTAGGTGCTGTACTACTTGTGTTTAAAAAAAATTCACCTATATAAATATCAGTTGTTAACCAACCAGTTGTATGGTCATCATTAGGTGGTATAGTTGGTACTACACCTGCTGTTTCTGATCTTCTATGTCTTATTCTTGCTCCTTTAACTGTTTTTGCCATTTTTAATATTATTCTTTTTTATGCATTGGAATCAAATATCATATCTGTATAATAAACATCACTATCATAACAATCTACATCATATAGTAAACTCTCTATAAGATTAAAATTATAACCAGAAGTAATACCATATGTTTTAACTGGAATTGTTGTTTTTTTATTTTTACCAATTCTACAAATTTCAATTGGTTCATATAACATTCTTTTATCTTGAAAATTAGCTGGATTATATAATTTAAATACAAAAACACTATTTTCATTTTCGAATATCATTCCAGTTAAACTATTTCGTATTTCTTCATTAATACTTAAATTTTCAAAGATATTAGCATAAGCTCTGTATATATTTTTACGATCTTGTGCACCTAATCTTCTATAATCATCTACGTACATATTTTGTTATTTATTTTGTTTATATATTAATTAAATTCTAATCATTTATTCTGATGCTTCTATATTTATATAACATTCGTATAACATTTTTGATAT
>Ga0172381_10006021_pt1 | contig 12215 bp, 10 predicted proteins | sample Leawel6488metaG_FD_119754 | JGI IMG/M metagenome (GOLD analysis project Ga0172381, IMG submission 119754) | Leachate microbial communities from a municipal landfill in Southern Ontario, Canada - Leachate well 64-88 metaG | ecosystem: Engineered > Solid waste > Landfill > Unclassified | place...
AATTCAGCGTGGATAAGTTCAAATTTATCTGCAAGACTGGCTTTTGTCAAACTGTCATTAAGTTTATTCAGGGCCTCTTTGTCGTTGTCAACGGCATATACTTTTTGAGCTGCTCTCGCATATTCAACAAATTGTCCACCACCGGCTCCTACCGACAGTATTATTTTATTTTCAAAGTTGTAAAACGATAGCAGGTTCGCAATAATTGCTTTTACATCGGTTGCCATATTACAATTTTTTAATCATTTCAAACTGTTTCCCTTTCAATGGAATTCCGCATGAATTCAGGAATGCCGTTATGTTCCCGCAAGAGATTTCGGTATTTATTACCTTAACAGAAGTGTGTCTGTTATATTTTAATGCTTCAGAAAGTAAAGCAGAAGCGAGCCCCAGTCGCCGGTGTTTTTTATCTATTGCTATTTGCGTTACGTCGCCCGAAGTAGGTTCAAAAATACAGTATCCGACAATCTGCTGCCCTTTATACGCTCCCCAAATCTTAAAATCTTCTTTCCTTCGCAGGATGGCTTCAAACCCATTTTGCCATGAGGGCGTAAAATCCCAGAAACCTGAAAATTCACTCTTTTGCTCCATGCAAGCTTCACCAATATGGTATGCCGAAGGCAATATTTTAGAGGGAATACTTACAGAAGAGCCCGGTTGTGTAAAGTAGTTAAACTCCCGGCTTACGGCAAATCCAAGTTTTCGATAGACCGAAACGGCGCTTGTATTGTGTTGCAGCACTTCCAACAGATACTGCGACACCCCCGCCTCTTTGAGAAAGGGCAGGGAGTCTGTAAAAATTTTAGAGGCAAGTCCTCTGCCACGATACTCTTTTATTGTCCCGGTACCGGTATCATACGCTGTTTTTCGGGAATTAAATTCGCCTATTCCATTCAGTGTAAAAGCAATTAACTTATCGTCATCAAATAGTCCAAAGGATAATGACGGAACAAACCCTCTCCGGCTTAACATTACACTAAGCTCTTCGCTGTTGACTTGAATTTCATAATCCCTGAATGCTTCATTAAAAGCGATAAATAAGGAGTCGAAGCTCAATGTGTCAAGTGATTTTATGGTTTCCATGATACATCTTTTAATTTGGTACGGGGCAATGCTGACAGTATCCGCGTTTTAATGAACTATCCCGATTTAATAGGAATGTTGTCAGCAACTTTCCTGGTCAGTTCATCTGGCGCGATTAATGGCCGGTATTTTATATGTTTATATATCCCTCAAATTTAAGCATTATTAAACTTATTAATATCCCAATTAATAGTCCAAACAAAACTTCTTTAATTGTATGTCTGCCAAGTTTTACTCTTGACCAACTTATTAATCCGGCGAACAATAAAGCAACAATACCAATCTTATAATTTACAGTAAAAATCAATGAAGAAAGATAAATGTTTAAGGAAACATGTAATGAGCTTTTAACAAAAAAATTGGTTATCTGAGAAATAGTCAATAATATCAAGGCGAATAATACACTAATACAAAGATTCCTTGATTGATCAGTCACAAATAATATAACAGTGACAATTAATAATAAAGGAACTGCAAATAAATAGAATGACTTTCTTTGACTTTTGTCAGAAACATCGAAATTTGTATACGTACCATTCTTCGATTTTATATGCATCAGCAATATCAAAGGAATAAAAACACATCCGATAAGCAAAAACGAAATCAAAGCTGCTTTAGAAATAACTTCAAATCCAAACATGACAATCATAATAAAAAGTGGAATTGTCAATAATGGATGGCCAATAATTGAAATAATATTTGCTATTTTTTTCATGCTTTTCTATATAATGCTATTATTATCAACTATCAATTAGTAATCTTTAAAACCTCAGAATCACTTTTAAAATCAATCCTTATGGTAATTGCGAAGAAAAGATTTTACAGGTTACCAGAAAATTGCTCCACATCTTAATGAACCGTCCCGCGTACTCAGGATGATGAGCGGCTCTCCCCGTCAGTTCAACTGACAGAGCACTCGATTCGTTGCTGTGGTAATTTAAATTCTTTATCTGCTAATACGAAATTGTAAGGAATAACAATATTCCTAAAAATCCAAGTGATTTTGAAATTATGTATGATTTAATATAAGACTCTTGAAAATTGTTTCTTTGTAATTTTTTGAAAGATATATAGTCTATGATTGCTATAAATCCTAAAAATGAAATAATATAAATAATATAAGTTGTCAATTTATCAATCAATTGAAATCTTATACTGATAAAAAATAATATCGTTAGTCCGATCCAAATGACAGTATTGTAAAAATATGTACCATTAAACAGATCAAATAACTCGGCTTTTTTATCATGGTCTAACTTTTTTGTCGCTTTATAATTAATCGCTTTAGCAATTAAGCTAAACGCAACTAATATTGCTAATCCAATCATCCAATTATCCATACGTAAAGTTTTAGATTATTTTAAACTTTTTTCCAATTATATAATTTTCTTACGAAGAGTTGCATTTTAAAATACTAATTTCATGTAAACGAAGCACCGAAACCCGACTGTATCCTGTATGGGCAGAACGCACACAGCACAAATGCTATAAAAATGTCAAAAATACAAATATTTTTATAAAAGCAAAATACCGGATATATTTTTCCAGAGGGTGCGAACCCCGTATGTGCGGAGGTAATGTTCCGAAATATTAGCAAGGGGCAGGACTTCGGCGTGAACTCAGCCGGGGTTGTTTTGTTTTTATATCCCGATATAGAACACGTATGATGACCCGAATTGCTTTCCGGAAATGCCTTGAAAGGGTATCATATCCTAACGCAGTGAGATTCCTCCCTTCGGTCGGAATGACTGCCCACAAGATGGTGGTAAGGGTGGGAGTTTGGGCGGCGCAGCCGCCCAAACTCCCACCTCTTCTCTTTCTCAAGGACGACCGTCATTTCGACTGAAGGGAGAAATCTAATTTGTTTATGGAATGATAAATTCCGCTATGTCCCGGGCGGAAAAGCATCCCAATGACTATAAAAACTGCTTAGACAAAGTGGTTTTTAAATAACAGCTAATGCTCTGCTGACAGTAAATATTTTATATATTAGTGTTTCATAGTGATTCTGATCTATTATTTCTTCACTATTCAATAGTATTTCGATTGTTTTTTTCGAGTTTAGTATTGAATAAGCAATTCCGTAAAAACTTGGTATGACTTGATTTTTATTTGAGTATTTTAATTGATGAATATAATTTAGTATAGCAGTTTTATCGTTCTCTGTAATTTTCTTTTCAAGGGTTTTCTCTTGTTTTTGATTTGGAACTCCATATTCACGAATTCCATCACAATTTGTAGAATACTTTTTATATAGAAAATAGAAGTTTGAATCTTTAATGAAAATTTTTGATAATTCTAAATGTCCACCCCATTCTCCACATTCTTTATAGATGGTTTTAATAATCAATGTATCATTTCTCAAATAATCTTTTGAAAAAATTAAATCAAAATTGGTAGTTATCGATTGACTAAAACCATGGATGACGGAAATAAAGAATGTTAGAATTATTATAATGGATTTCATTTGCTGTATTTAAATAATTATAAACAACGATCAACTAAAAGTGGAGGTTATTTCTTTTGCAAAAAAATAATTATTACCGCTGTTTATTCCCTCCATTGCCATCCAACGAAACCCACTGCTGCCGAATTTGCGGGTAGCTGATGTTATGCGGCGTTTAGTTTTCGTTTGTTTAAATATTTGATTATCCCTAAAATGGGTGCAACAACTAAAGCGAAAGCACCTAAATATACAATTAAATCATGTGCAAATCTGTGCGACTCTCTGTCAATTAAGCTTAAAAGAATTACTGATCCAGCAATCATATACCAAAGAATATTTAAAACCCAATCATACTTTCGATATAGCAACCCCAAAATCCAACTCTTGTAAGTATCATTATCTGGATTATTCTCTATCAACCACGAGAAATCAAATTGGGATTTGGAATAATTCTTTTTATAATAGTTGGAAACGCCTCTGTCAAAACGTAAAATTCTATAAAACTCAACATCATTCATTTTTGTCTTAACAAAACCGCTGTAGTTCTCAAATAGGTTAATTGCTTTGTCAAGATAAGGTAATGCTTTTGTGTGCGATTCTTTCATCTTTAAATTATGGGCATAATCTGCTGTAAGTCTCATTACTGCATTATAAGTCACATTGTCAATTTGCAAGTTTTGGTTCTCAATAAGGATTATATTTTCTTCAAATAGTTGGATGAAGGTATCTGGATTCTTCGTTTCATCTGTTGAATAGACTTTCTCGAATAGCTCGTTAATTGTCATAGCTGCTGTGTCTTTTTAAATGCTTCATAACGATCATATAACCCCCATCATGCCGCTTATTCCGTAATTAGTTATTCCTTTCATTTTTTATGATCAACGTTTTCCTGCTTTGCAAAATTTACCTGTTAACCAATTTTCGTCTCGTTTTTTTTGCACCGGACTTCATTTTATTCAGGATTATGCTTTTGCACCTTAAAATTATAAATCTGAAATAATATGTCGCAAATATATTAAATTTTGATATAAACAAATCATTATTGTCCGGTAAAAATTTCTTTGAAGGGTTAAAGCCCAATGTTTACTGTGTCTTACTAACTCCAGGCTTAAGCCTGGAGTTAGTAATCGTAACTACTTGAAGGACTTTAGTCCGAATACTTTTGCCAGACAACAGTATAAACAATAGAAACTCTACTTCTCAATACCGAAACTCTATTTCACAACACTGAAACTCTGTTTCTTAATACTGAAACTCTGTTTCTTAATACTGAAACTCTATTTCACAATACTAAAATTCTATTTTACAATACTGAAACTCTATTTCACAATACTGAAACTCTATTTTATAATACTGAAACTCTACTTCATAATACTGAAACTATATTTCATAATACTGAAGCTCTACTTCATAATACTGAAACTCTACTACATGATACTGAAACTCTACTTCATAATACCGAAATTCTACTTCACAATACTGAAACTCTACTTCATGATACTGAAACTCTACTTCACAATACCGAAATTCTACTTCACAATACTGAAACTCTATTTCACAATACTGAAACTCTACTTCATAATACCGAAATTCTACTTCACAATACTGAAACTCTATTTCACAATACTGAAATTCTTATTCTCATAACTGAAATTTTTATTCATAATTTTGTATCTTTGCGAAACATCAAATCGTACAACTATGGCAACAACTATTCATCAGTGCATACGCGATTACTTATATGCAAATAAAATAAGTGTCCCCACATTAGCTTCCGGAATAAACATGTCCGACCGTAATGTTTATCTTATTTTAAAAGACGGTAATATCACCATAGCACAGTTGCAGCGCATCTCTTCCGCACTCAATCATAACTTCTTTACCTTTTTCACCGGTGGAGCCGATACCTCCGGCGAATCTGCCACACTGAAGGAGGAAAATGCCGCCTTGCAGCAACGCATCATGCAGTTGGAAAAGGAAATCGTCCAACTTGAACTGATAAACAAACTGCTGATGGAAAAGGGCAAGTGATAGAGACGAGGGGCAAAGGACGAGGGACGAGGAAGAAATTCGTAAGGTCAACCTTGAATAGGGCAGTGGCAAGCCTTAGGTAAAAGACATCTCTTAGTTAAGCTTCATTTTAGTCCAGGCATTAATCATTTCCGCCGAAGTATTGATTTGCGGCATCTGTAACTTTTGGTTCACCACCACCGATTGTTGTTTCACGTTTTCGATGATATAATTGGATAAATTATCATAATCAACATCGCCCCTGGTTTCCTGCAATTTTTTCAACAGGAAATAAGTAAACAAGCCATGCTGTTTATCTTTATAGGGATAAGCCGTTTCGTCGCCGGTAGCGGCACTGAACACTACCATATTTCCTTTCAATGCGCCAGTTTTGGGTTTTATCTTTACACTACGGGCATTGGCAAGCATGCCTTCGTCGCGCACACTCCCGCTGAAGCAGGCATCAAGAAAAAGCGTAACGCTTTGGGAAGGAAAAGCGGTTAGCCGGTCGTACAAATCATCCAATTTAATGGCCGTTTCAAAGTCGGATGAAAAGCCATCGGTGGGTAACAAAAAGGCTGATTTATCGCCTTCGTCGGGCATGCCGTGTCCGGCATAATAAAAAATAACTTTTGCCTGTCCGTTATATGCGCCAATGACGTCGGCTATCCATTTTATTTCCGATTTCATGGCGCCATACGTAGCATCCTGCACAAAATGGATGTTCGTTTCGGGAATACCCAATGTTTTTCTGCAATATTCCGTAAATATCTTACCATCGTTGGCGGCATACTGTACTTTGACTTCCCGTTTATAGTTTTCGTTGGCAATAATCACCGCAAAGGTTTTATTGTTTGTTGGACTGTTCACCGGGATATTGATATCCACATCCGCTATTTCCGGGGTGGGCGGATTATTAATGGTGGTATTTTGGATTATTTCCTTGTTGGGTTTTACATCTATTTCGATAGGGGCAAAATTGTAGTTTATGTTATTCACCGCATAAGTTGAAGGTTGCTTGCTGTCGTATTTGTACATTTTCCCGCTGGCCGGATTTTTTATGGTAAGCTTCGACAAAATCAGTTTATTATTTGTCAGATTGAAATCGGTGTTTGCGAATTGCATTTTAGCCCAGTTATGTTTAAAAGCCGGCGCTTCGGAAGCGATTACCGGAACGGCAAAATCGCCCAGTTGTTCTGATTTTATCAAATAGGTTTCGTTATCCGGATCGTATTGACTCAATTCACAGGTCGCCCATTGAATGGATTTGGAATAATCGCTTTTTAACTGCCGGATGGCTTCCTTAGTAAGTTGTTGCACTTTGACATTGCGGGTTTGTTCATTTACCCGTTTTTTATAATCAATGGTTTTTTCAAACTCCCCTTTCTTTTGCCATTCAGCAATTCGGGCTTCAACATACCTTTTGATATAAACTACGGGTGGAATATCTTTTATGGAAACATTTTCTTTGGCCATAGCCAATGAAACAGGATTACTTAAACCGGAAAATTCGCCCTGGGCTTTTACGCCAAGGACACTAAACAATAAAACTATTAAACAAACAAACCGTATTTTCGACATGACCATTTTATATCGTATTATTAATAAACAGAATGGCTACTTATTGCTTAAACAGCGAACAGACATACCAATAACTTTTAGCCAAACAGATGTTCTTGCTTTATTTTCTTCCTCATTTTTATTTTTTTCTATTTCTAAATGCCTCCCACGAATATCATCATATTCGCTTGATGACCAAAAGCACCCATCAACTCCGACACTACTGATACCCCATGTGCTTCCCATATAATAACCGCCCAACAACCCTTCGAATCCACTATAGCCGCCTTTAATTAGTGCATCATAAATATCCTGTTTGCTTCCCCCTATGCTTTCCAGCATGGTTTTAAAGTCATCTTCATCCGGCAGGTGCCAGCCATCGGGACAAACATTTTTGGCCGTTTCCCAATTGTACAGACAGCCATAATCGGTTCCATTGCTTTGCTCCCTGGTGTAAGTCCAGTATTTACCATCTTTCGGAATGTAAGCAAGGTTATCCGCCATCCAGGTCTGGTCTCCCATGCGTATGGTATTATACGTTTTGCCATCCCTCGCATCGGTAAATTGCCAATATTTTGGGATAGCCACTACTTTAAATATAATATTATCGCCGATAACAATGTCAGTTGTGCCCAATGGATGCCATACTATTTCCAATGGCATTTCATTGCTGTGAGCCTGAATACATTTCCCCACATTACCGGTAAGATTGTTTTCGATTTTTTTAAAGCTTACGCCAAAGTCATCACTTTTGTACAATAAAATATCTGCCGGATATTCATAATCGAGATTGTAGGTTATTACTACGCTATCCCCTTCCTGTTTCGCCTTTACATTGATAACAGACTGAGCCGCTATCCATAAAAACGGCATGTTGAAAAATATCAGTAATATAAAACGTTTCACTTTTCTATGTTTTTCGTTCCGATCCGTCAACGCTGCGAAGAATAATCAAATAATGATTAATGATAAAAATCCTGTACGAAGATTTTGGTAACAGGCGCTGAATCTATACTATTATTTACATTATTGCTTCCGCTAACGGTGGGCAAAATTAAAAAAGTTATTTGAAAAGGAAATATAAAATACGAGATAAATAGATGTTTTATTCGGATTAATCCATTATTCGGCCAATAAAGCCATAGAGCGCGAATGACACAAATTACTTTCCGGAATACACCCTGAAAGGGTATCATATCCTAATGCAGTGAGGAATCTAATTTGTTTATGGAATGATAAATTCCAATATTTTCAAGCGGCAAAATATTTGCTGATCGTCGGGAATATTATCTGTAACTAACAACTACATAAGTTTTGTTGTTTCCATTGGTAAACATTCCACCGGCATATACATTACCCATAGCATCAATATAGACAGAATAAATAGCATTATTTGAGTTCAGATTTCCAAAATCGCTCCATTTTTTGCCATTCCATTTCGACACATAACTTTTCCTGTCACTATTAAAGGAATTTCCGGCTGCATATACGTTGTCAGAAACATCTACTGCAAGAGAATACACCGAATATGGTGGAGTTATGCCATCTAAAAAATTCCAGGTATTATTTTTTTTATTCCATTTGGCAACATTATGTGTATGATTTTGAAATGAACCACCGGCATATACATTACCTGAAGCATCAATAGCAAGAGCAGTTATTGAACCAATTCCAAAATCTGCAGATCCTATTTCGCTCCAGTTACTACCATTCCATTTAACCACACAAGATGAGTAATTGCTATTGTGGAATTCTCCGGCTGCATATAAAACACCAGTAGCATCCATAGCGATCTCGAACACAATACCAGTAAATGAATCACCGAGCATGCTCCATGTATTTGTGCTTTTATCCCATTTGGTTACAAAACTAACATAATCGCCAGAGTTATTATCGTTAGTTTTACATCCCGCTACATAAACATTACCAAGGTCGTCGGTAACGATGGAATAAATTCCATAATTAAAAGATGGTTGATCGGTTCCTCCAAGTTCACGCCATATATTGGTGCTTTTTCCCCATTTCACTACATGATAGTCAGGATTTATAAGCGGAACTTTGTGAACTCCACATGCATATACATTGCCAGAAATATCAGTAGCAATGGGATATTGGATGCCGATGTTAAAGAAAGAAGAATCCATAACACCAAGTTTACTCCAGGAATTGGTATTTTTATCCCATTTGGCCACATATGATTTGTTATTATTGTCATGATAGAAATCTCCGGCTGCATATACATTACCTGAAATATCAGTAGTAATAGACTGAATGCAACCATCAAACTGAGAAATATTTGTACCCCCGAGTTCTTCCCATACTGCTATGGTATCAGTGTTCTGACCAGAATCTTTTTTTTCACAACTATTTAATCCTCCAATAGCAATAGTAAAAATTAACATTAAAAGAGATTGTTTTAATATCTTCATTATCCATACGACAGAGATTTTAGTGCTGTCTCCGCACCTTTTGATTATTAATTCCGTTGTAAATTATATTTGAATAATTAAAATTTGCTTATACATAACTCAATTGTGTGAAGTTTGCAACAACACAAAACCCAATTTGCCCGTTAACCAATTTTCGTCTCGTTTTTTTGCACGGGACTTCATTTTATTCAGGATTATGTTTCTGCACCTTAAAATTATAAATCTGAAATAATATGTCGCAAATATATTAAATTTTGATATAACCAAATAAAATTGGGAAAAATTTAATTAATTAAATTCCTTTACACCGTTTATTTTGCACCCTCATAATGTCATCTGATAATTCAGAACCGTTACCTCGCCCTTGGGAATCGTTACCCCGCCATTGGGAACTGTTACCCCGCCATTGGGAACTGTTGCCCCGCCCTTGGGAATCGTTACCCCGCCCTTGGGAATCGTTACCCCGCCCTTGGGAATCGCTACCCAGCCCTTGGGAATCGTTACCCAGCCCTTGGGATTCGTTACCCAGCGCTTGGGATTCGTTACCCAGTGCTTGGGAATCGTTACCCAGCCATTGGGATTCGTTACCCAGCGCTTGGGATTCGTTACCCAGCGCTTGGGAAACGTAATATCAACACTTTAGATTTTATTAATCTGACCGAAATTGAAGGGTGGGCATTGAAAAACCGGACAACGCCTTCCAATAGTCGAATAAAAAGTAAACCTGACGGTTATTTATTGATAAATCCGTTCGCCAAGAGCGATCTTAAGTTTTAAGAGGCTTATGGTATAGTCAATTTGCGTCTTTAGCAAGGCCAGCTTGCTTTCGGAAACCGATGTGGAGCTGTCGAGCAGGTCGAGATTGGTGATGGAACCCGACTGAAAGCTTGTCTTGGCAAGAGCAAAGGCTTGTTGCGCCTGTTGCAGTTGTAACTCCGATTGCATCACCTTTTTCAGCGAGGCTTTTGTGTTGGCGCGGCTCTCCACCACCTCATTCACAATGTTACGGCGTGCCAGTTCGCTATCCTCATCGTTACTTTTTATTTCCGCCTTCACCTGCAGACGGTTGTATTTGGTGCGCCAGGCGTCAAATACCGGTAATTTAAAACCTATTCCCACTGCATAATTGGCTTTTTCTTCATTCAAATTGGGAGTATACCCATTTTTTAAACCTCCGGAAGCAAAGAAATTAAATTCGGGGTTGTTCTTGGCGTTCACTATCTTATATCGCATCTCAGCCAGTTCACTTTTCTGACGGGCAATCTTCATCTCCTCGCGATGTGCCAGGGCAAATGCGATCAGCGAATCGGCCGGGGCAACTTCTTCGGGAATCCGCAGCTCATCTTTCACCATTAATGCGTTATCCTGGGGCTTCCCAAGGAAAGAATTGAGCTGGCACAATTGTACCTGGAGCGACGTCAGCAAATCTGTTTTTTGATTTTCGATGGTCGATATACGCACTTTGGTGGTCAGGATTTCATATTGTGTGGCCGAGCCCGTTGCCTCTCTTTTTTCTACAAAATAAAGATGTTCGCCGAGGGTTGTCAGCTCTTCATCTTTAATACGGATGGCTTCCTGCAAAAACACGGTGGTATAATAACTGTTTACCAGCGAATACGAAAGCCGTTGCTTCAACTGTTCGACGGACAATTGGGATAGTTCCCTGTTCTGATATTCCAGCGAAACGTTTTTGGCTGTTTTCCCGAAGTCATAAATTGTCTGGTTATAATTCAGATTTGTGGAAATATTATCCTTCGGGTAAAAGCTGAAGGTTCCAAAGCCCGGAAAGGATACTTCGGATACCGGTCCGATACGGGTATAGGATGACGTGAGGTTGACATCAGGATAATAGGCGGATTTTGCCAAACCTATTTTGGCGTTGGCAACTTCGGTTTCCTGTTCCGCTTTTTTGATGGACGGATAATTTTGCATCACCTCATTGATCACTGCCGAAAAACTCAGCGAGTCGCCGGTAAGGGGTTTGCCGGTGGTTTGTGCCTGTACTCCAACAACCGGCAACAGGAATACTGCTATGGTAAATTTAGATAAAAAGTTCATTTCTTTGGTATTTTTTGTTGAATAATAAAACCGGGTTTACGCTGTTCTTTTCTTCGTTTTCAATATAATAATAGGTATCAAACCGAGTAAGGTAATAAAGGCTGCGATCAGGAAGTCGTCGTCAACGCCCTGGATAAATGCCTGCGTACTTACATTCGACAACAACAGGCTTTGTCCCTGTTTAAGTGCCGTTGCAAACGATCCTCCAGCATGTTGCTGGATGTAATAAGCCATGTTTTGCGTTACATTTTGAAATGTCTGCGAATGCGATTGAATGGCTTCACCATAAGCTTGAGCGTGAAAATTAGTACGCGACGTTAATAGTGTAGTCAGAATAGCCACCCCAAGACTGCCTCCGATTTGTCTTACCGTATTCGAAATTCCCGATGCCTGAGCCATCTTTTCGCGCGGGATGGTTAGTAACGACAAGGTGCTTAAAGGTGTAAATATAATTCCCATGGCAAAACCCCTGATATAAAGTGATGTCATGATAAATGAATGTTCCGAAAGAAACGACAGCTTGGAGTTGATGTAAAAACTGAATACAAGCAGAACCACACCAATAAAAATAGGGACTTTTGGGTTGGTCTTGTCCGCATAAAGTCCGGATAATGGTGAAATCGCACCCT